>JACCEB010813284.1_pt1 | contig 45139 bp, 50 predicted proteins | sample 7454761 | NCBI WGS metagenome assembly JACCEB01 (sample SAMN15323454, study PRJNA562643) | freshwater metagenome | isolation source: river surface water | place: USA:Blue River Watershed | collected 2017-08-18
TGGTATATCTCCTCGTTTTAATGGTTGATTAAATTTATATAAAAATTCCAGATGAGTAACACTATTTGGTATATCTCCTTCTTTAAATGGTTGATTAAAATAATCTCCAAAAGTAAGATGAGTTACACTTTTTGGTATATCTCCTAACTTTAATGGTTGATTAAAATTAAGCCCAAATGTAAGATGAGTAACACTATTTGGTATATCTCCTTCTTTTAATGGTTGATTAAAATCATTACCAAAAGTAAGATGAGTAACACTATTTGGTATATCTCCTGAATTTAATGGTTGATTAAAAATACTTCCAAATGTAAGATTAGTAACACATTTTGGTATATCGTCTGATTGTAATGGTTTATTAATATCAATATATAAATTATTTCCATAATTTATACCTATATTTTTCTCATAATTATATGGTATATTTTTCTCATAATTATATAGTATAGTTTTATATAAATCAATCTGTGTATCCATTTTATTTATTGTTTATTATTGTTTATTATTGTTTATTTTTATAGTTTATTAAATTATTTTATTATTTTATTTATATTATAGTTTTATATAAAAAAATAAATCAATTTTTATGTAAATTTAATAGGAATTTAATAATTGTTCAATTTCAATATTATATGTTTTTGATATATATAATAATCTGTCTGGATTTAATATCTTTTCAAGTAATTCTTTATATATAATATTTCCTATTAGTTTATCTTTTGTAAAATTTTCTTCAATTAATATATATAAATCTTTGATTTCTTCTTCAAATAAACCTAAGTGTAATTCATCATATTTTATTAAATTATTTATATCATAATTATCTAATGCAATATTAATACCAATCAATATATTTTTACTAATAATTAATTCATTATTAAAATTATTAGATAATGTTAATTCTATTATTTTATTTGATATATTACTGTTTAATGGTTGATTATATCCCCATCCAAAAGTAAGATGAGTAATACTATTTGGTATATCTCCTAACTTTAATGGTTGATTAAAATATTTTCCAAATTCTAAATGAGTAACACTGTTTGGTATATTTCCTGTTTTTAATGGTTGATTAAATTCTTCTCCAAAAGTAAGATGAGTCACACTATTTGGTATATCTCCTGACTTTAATGGCTGATTAAAATAACGTCCAAACGTCAAATGAATAACACTATTTGGTATATCTCCTGACTTTAATGGTTGATTAAAATTATATCCAAATTTTAAATGAGTAACACTATTTGGTATATCTCCTAACTTTAATTGTTGATTAAAATAATCACTAAAAGTAAGATGAGTAACACTATTTGGTATATATCCTGAATTTAATGATTGATCCATTTTATCTCCAAAAATAAGATGAGTAACACTATTTGGTATATCTCCTTCTTTTAATACTTGATTAAAATCATTACCAAAAGTAAGATGAGTTACACTTTTTGGTATATCTCCTATCTCTAATGGTTGATTAAAATTATCACTAAAAGTAAGATAAATAACACTATTTGGTATATCTCCTTCTTTTAATGGTTGATTAAATTTCCATCCTAAATTAAGTGTAGTAACACTATTTGGTATATATCCTTTTTTTAATGGTTTATTACAACACTTTCCAATCTCCAAATGAGTAACACTATTTGGTATAAATCCTTCTCTTAATGATTGATTAAAATACCATCCAAAATGTAAATGAGTAACATCATTTGATATATTTCCTCGATGTATATTATAATCATTAGGAATACAATATTTTTTAATTGTATTTTCTGTTCTAGAATAAATATATTTATCATAATTATATAATATAGTTTTATATAAATCTATTTGTGTATCCATTTTTATTATATTTATCAATTATTATAGTTTTATATATAAAAATATTAAAATTTAAAATAAATAAATACCATTATACACAATGAAATACTTGTAATATTGGTATTCAGTTAAAAATTCTATTGATAGTTTTTATGAATTACCATTTCAAATATTCAATGCTGTAAATAAATCAATTGTTTTTTCATTTTCTAAATCATATATATATCTATTTATATTTAAATCAACATTAAATATAATAAATAATTTTTCATCAAAAATATAACATTCTTTACATTCAATATTTTCAAAATAATTTTCAATATATTTATTATATATATACATTGATTTCCATTTTATTTTTTTTATAAATTGTTCATTATTATCATCATCAAATAATTCAAATTGTATTTCACATTCAAAAATTTTTATTTCATTATAAAATAACTTTACAATAAAACAAACATCATTATCAGTATATACACCTTGACATGGTGAATACGGTATATAAAAAGTATTTGAAATTATTTGATTATCAGTAAAAATGCCTTTTTCTATTGTATTTGAATGAAAAGACATGCATGATAATTCATATGATATATTTGATATATTCATCTTAATTTATTATGTTATATTGTAAATTTATTTTTATATAGATATATTTATATAAAATATATTATTAATTTTATTTTTTTACAATAATTTTTTTTAAATCGCATGTTTTTATATTAAATTATTATTAAGTCTTTATACAAAATGATATAAAGAATAATTATATTTTTCTATTGACATTTTATCATATATATCATTTATTTGTTCTATATCGTCATCAACTATAATATACCAGTTTTTATCATTATATGTAATTTTTTGTATAATATTATTTATTAAAGTTGTACCTTTTGTTGGTTTATTAAATTCATTATATGGTGAATGAACAACATTATAATTAATATATTTTCCTTTATGTAATAAACCTGCTTTATTTAATTTATGTAATGTTTTATTTTTATATTCATCATCACGAGCAGTTAAAAACCATAAATTATTTGGTGAAATATCATATATATAATTTACCAATATAGGTAAATTTTTATCCACGAATTTTTTACCATATTGTGATGATAAACAAGTATCGTCTATATCTAATATAAGAATAGGATTATAATTATTTTCAATTAATTTTTTTATAAAATTAGTAATTTCCAACATACAAGAAGTTGAATTATAATTGTTCATTAAAGGTGATATTTATATTTTCAATAGTGTAAATGATTTTTTTTAATAATCATATAATGACATGTTTATATAAAATATACCAAATATATTTTATATCAGTTTTTTATAATAAATTATTATCTTTATATAAAACAGATAACTTTAATATAAAATAATTACAAATGATAATTGAACTAAAAATTATGTTATATTATGAATATTATTCATGTATATTAATTTTATATAGGAATATGTTTGTTAAATAAATAATTTTATTTATTAACTGTTTTTATTATATAAAATATAATAAAAATTAGTATAAATACCTTTATATTATTTTATTTCTTATAAGTTTTTTTTGCTAATTTAAGAATATCAGAAAAATCCTTTTTAGGATATAATTTCATAGTTTTCTTTACATGAACTAACCATGGATTTGTTTTTTTGGTTTTACTTTTAACAACCTTTTTTTTAGTGCTTGTGGTAGTTGATCTTTTTTTTGAAGTAGTTCTCTTTTTTGTTGAAAAAGTTGAACGTTTTTTAAGTTGCTTTTTTTTGGCTCCTCCTTCTATAATTTCCATATATATTATTAGACAAGATAAAAATATAAAATTAAATAATAAATAAAAATATATTAAACGCATTTTTAATATAAAGACTATAAAATAATATTTATTATAAATGACTTATAATCCATATTGTTGTATAATTTATGTAAATTTATTTTAAGTATAATTTTATATTTAATATATTTCAATTAGTTTGTTGAAAATAATAAAAATATTCATTAGATTTAGCAATAATTTCACAACAATTTCCGCCATCCTGTATTACAATAAAATCTTCAAACTTTGTTATATTTTCAGGAAGATATAATGTATGAAAAGAATATTTACTCAAAAAATGTTTTTCTAATAAATTTAATATATTTATAACATCATCTTTTTCTTCATCTTTAATTAATTGTAATTTATTTATTCTAAAATTATTAACATCATCAATACAATTAAATTTATATTCAAAATCAGTAAAAACAAAATTATTGTATTCATTCCAAGTAATTTTTGATATAATATTTTCTTTATTAATTTTATCTTTTCTATACATTTCACCTTCTAAATAATCACACCAATCACATCTCTTTTGATTATAAATACAATTACATTCAATTTGTTTAACATAATTAAATAAATTTTCTAATGTTAAACAATCTGTTTCATTTATTTTTTTATAACACATATGTATGTTTTCTATACGAGCTATTCCTGTTAAATACCTAACAAAAGGTTTTAATTTAGGAAGATACCATTGACCTCTAAAGCCCATCTGATTATTTGGAAAATGATAGGATGATGCAAAACAAATGTCCCATAATTGATAATTCCAACATTTATTGTTAATATTCTGATCCTCATTATCACTATCACTATCATTTTCAAATAATTTTATCATATATTCTTTTTCTTCTTGATAAATTTTCATATTTTCTTCATAACTACAATTTTTTATTTTATTTTGTTCTCTTTCAATTCTATTATTTAGATTATATAATGCTTGTGTATAATCTAATTCAAAATTATTCATATTTGTATATTATAAAGTATAATAATTATTTTATTTTTAAGTTCATTTGGATAATTCAATCACAATGCTGATAACATATAAATTATAAAACAACAAATAAGAGAAAATATAAATATTTTCTCATTTTTTGTCAATAAACTATCTTTGCAACATAATATAGATTTGCTATGATTATAGCAAATTTCACACCAATAATATTTATTATCACAATTTTCACATAATCCACCATCAAATATTGTTTCTTCATATATTTCCTTGCAAATTTTACAATTCATTATATAATTTAGGTAATCATAAAGTATATATTATAAGTATTATAAGTATAATAATTATTTATCAAAAATATTTTTAAGTTCATTTATATGTTATAAATTAGTTATCTTTATTTATAATATTTTTATAAAATAGATTTTTTGCTTAAACTTAGATTTACTCAAAAAAAATCTAAGTATAAATTATATATTATGGTTACATTTATAGATTTTCTTAAGAAATATTCTACAATACCAAATCAATTTTTAGAGGATTTTTATAAAATTTTTAATAATACTAAAATAAATAATAATGATATAAATATTGATTTGGATAATGTTATAAAATGGTTAAATATAACTAAATATGGTGCTAAAAATACATTAAAAAAATCATATAAAAAAGATATAGATTATAAAATATTGAAAATAAAAAAAATACATGGTTCAGGAGGACATAATAAAGAAAAAATTTATATAACAGTAAATTGTTTCAAAAAAATTTGTCAATTAACAAAATCAAAAAAAGGAAATGAAGTACGTGAATATTTTATTCAAGTAGAATCATTATTAAATAAATATAAAGATTATATAATTGAAGGTATGCAAGAAAAAATATCAAAATTAGAAAAAGATCAAAAACCTAAAATAAATCCAAAAAGTGGTGTTATTTATATATTTCAAACTCCTAATTCAAAAGAAAATTCATTATATAAAATTGGAAGAACAAAAGATTTGAAAAAAAGATTACAATCTCATCAATCATCATTATCACATGATTTACAAGTATTATTTTATTATGAATCTGAAAATATAGTTAAAATAGAAAAATGCATAAAATTAATGATGAAAGAATATCAATACAGAAAATATAAAGAAGTATATAAAATAAATATTGATATAATTAAATCATTAATTGAAAAATGTGATTCTATTATAATAGATACAGAACAAAAAGTTAAATTGTCTCAATTAAAAAATGATTCTAATAAATTATATTATGTTAATATTTCAAAATAAAATAAAAATATTTATAATAGTTTTCAGTAAGCAATATATAAAACCAATTAATTATTATAAAATAAGTATATATATTAAGTTAAATTGAAATAAATTTATATATTAGTTTCATTTTTAAAGGTATAAAAGTACTTAAAGACATATTAATAAATAATATTGGTTTTGTGGTGTAGTGGTTAGCACGTCGCTGGTGCAGTGGTGATAGCCTGAGTTCGATTCTCAGCAAAACCTTTCTTTATTTGTAAGATAAATAAGTTGAAAATATTTATTTATCTTTATTTATAAATTATATGTATCTAAATATATAATTCATCCAACAAAATTATTCTTAACATATGTAATATTATCAATATCTTTTTTATTAAATTCTTGTCTTGTCATTGGTGAAATATTATTTGTAAAATTATATATTTCAGTAACCGAATAGCAATAACCATCTGATAATTTATAGCATCTATAATTTTCTAATGGTTGATAATATATTGGACTTATATATATATTATTCTCTTTATTATTGTAACATTCTATAATATTTATATTTATTATTGATAATGGATATAAACAAAGATGTGTTGATTTTTGTTTAATTAATTCAAATATATTCATAAATACTTTATTGATATTAACAATATGACATTGTATTTCTGATAAGTCTATTATTTTGGTAGCAATATAATCACATATTTTTATTTTCCAAATTTTATCTAATACATATTCTTCACCGTATATACTTAACATTGTATTAAATGAAGTATTAGTGGTACATTCACTCTGTTTTTCAATATCTGTCAATTCATTTATATTATTTATTCTTTTTGGACAATTAGTCATATCAATTTTTGATATATCACACAATGATATTGATATTAAATTATCGAAATATTCATTTACTCTTTTTTTAGAAATATGTGAATAATAAACCTTAAAAATATAAGAATAAAAATAAAATTCAATCATTTCTATTCCATTAAATATACCACATATATAAAGAAATTCATATATTGATTTTGGTATAAATTTATCAATTGATTTTATAGTTTCAGGAAAATTTTTTATTTTTTTAATATTTTCGAGTTTATTTTTAGTAAAATATTTTGCATATTTAGTTAATCTATAATCATGATTATGAGTAAATAGTGGTGAAACAATTTGTTTTATTAAATTTTTATTAAAGTCCTTATTCATAATAATACTTTTCATATAATTAAATAATTCAATAACACATGAAGAATTATTTGATAAATTATTATATATATCACTAAATTCATTATATAAATAATTTGGATCAAAATGATGTAATGTCTTATTATTAGTTATTTTTCTAAAATTTCCACCAAAATAATATATGGCAACTTTCCAATAATTGATAATATTATTATTCATTTTATTGATGTATATTTTATTTATATAACAATATAAGCTTTATAATAAATTTAAAATCAATTTTTAATAAAAATATGATTTTAATTTTATTATAATTATATGGTAATAATATAGCAATATTATAAAACATTATACAATAACATAATGGAACAAGATTTAATATATAAATACAGATACTCAACTGAAGATTTACTTGATGCAAAAATAATAATATATAAACATAAAAATAATGAATATACATTAATTGCAAAATTTGTATTATTTGATAAAATATCATTACCTAAAATAAAGACTTTATATAAAATATTAACATATGAAGAAAATGAACAACATGAAGATGAATTTATTATTATTAGATATAAAATTAAAGTATTAGGTATAAACAATCCACCTCCAGAAAAATTATTTATGTATGAATAAATATAATAAAGTTAAAGTTGTTTATGTATGGTAAATTATTATTATAAAATAAACTTATATACAATAGATTTATTATAAAATGCAATAATTTTTAAAAAATTGATTTAAAATTATTATTATAATAATTTCATAATAATTTTAAATTAAAATAACTTACAAGTAAAAAATACAATGGAACAACAACCAAATACTAATACATATCGATTTAAGTATGAATATGGAAGTGATGAAGAATCACCTGATCAAAGATATGAACGTGAATATAAAGAAAGAAGAGAAAAAGATATGAAATTAGGACGTATTTTAACTGAAGATGATTATATTGAATTAAAAAAAATTATTGTAAATAATTTTACAGAAAGAAAAGAAACTGAAAAATTAACTGAAAATTTTATTAAATCAGAATTATCAATAGTCACACGACATGTTAAAAATAAACATTCACATCATATGAAATCATATTATTCATATGAAAATATTTTGGCAATAAAAAGCATTGCAAGAAATAAATATCCATAATTTCATAATTATCCTAAGATATAACAATATTCATATATTTCTGTATTTATATTATTGTATATAAAAGTCATATTTATGAATATATTGTATTCATCTATATTATTATTACTTAATTCTACCTCTATTTTTTCAACATAAATTTTGTTCCAATTATAATATATAAATCCACTAATGTATTTTTCATTTATATCAGTAATTTCTATTGGTATTATTGTAATAATGTGAGTATTTATTATAAAATAATACATTTTATTTTTATCCAATTCATCATATTCTATTTTTATTTTATTGGTAATATCCAAAGGAAATTTTAACAGTTTATTAATTTCTATTGTATTATATAATTCATTTATTTCAGTATCATATGATATAGAAATTAAACTTTTATCAGGTTTATTATTATATATACATATATCTATAATTTTAAATTTATCGTTTAAATATTCAAAATTATCACAATCAGTACTCATAAAAATATGATATGTATCAGTGTTTATATCTTTACCAATTCCATTAAATTTTATATAAGATTGATTATATGAATAAATTGTCCAATCCATAATGTGTTTTTCTTTAAATAATATTTTATATATTTGTTTATTATATTCTAATGTAAATAAATATTCATTATAACCATTTCCAATAAGTCTTATAAAATAACTATTATGTAAATAATTATCTGTAAAATATATTTTTTGTTCATTAATTAAAGTATAAATATTGTGATATTTATGAAAATTTATAATATTCATTATAATAATTATATATATATAAATATGTATGTTTTATATTGAAAAATTGATTTGTAAAAATAATTAATATAATTAATATAATTAAACCAAATAATTTTACACCTTTAAATTCAATGAAATTAAATATAATATATATGGTAATTTTATTCATAATAAACAAAAATTTTATTGGAATCAACACATATTTTTTTGGGATCTTTTATCATTAAATCCAAATGCAATATATATTTTAGAAAAAAATATAAATATGATTAATTGGGATTTTTTATCGAAAAATCCAAATGCTATTCATATATTAGAAAATAATTTAGATAAAGTTAATTGGGCATATTTATCAGAAAATCCAAGTGCTATTCATATTTTAGAAAAAAATTTAGATAAAGTTAATTGGATAAATTTATGTTTTAATTCTAATCCAAGAAGTATAAATATATTAGAAAGCAAATTAGATATTTTTTATAATGATATATGGTTTTGGAATACGTTATGTAATAATTTAAATGCAATAAATATATTGGAAAATAATTTATATAGAATTAATTTTTCAACATTATCATTAAATCCAAATGCAATTAATATATTAGAAAAGAATATGGATAAAATTAATTTATTCTATTTATCACGTAATCCAAATGCTATACATTTATTATTTAAGTTAGATTATGGAACAATGAGAAATAATATGATAGAATTTAATAAAGAATTAACTAGATATGTATTAAATCCAAAAAGATTATTAAATATATCTAAAATATACAATATTGATATAAAAGAATATTTAGATTTAATATACAAATTTTAATATAAAGATAATATTATTTATTATTTATTATAAATAAACAATATTAAATAAATTGAAATGTTATTTAAGCCAATATATATATTAAATGATAAAAATATATATTGGTATGGGTTGTCATCAAATGAAAACGCAATATATATATTAGAAGATAATTTGGATAAAATAGATTGGTTTATTTGTATATTGTATTCTTCAAATGCAAATTATTTATTACAAAATCCAAAAGCTATTGATTATTTAAAAAAATATCTAAATAATTATACAAATGAAAGTGAAACAATATTAAGTGAATTTTCATTAAATGAAAATGCAATATACATATTAAAAAATAATTTAGAACTAATTGATTGGAAAAGTTTGACTTGTAATCCAAATGCTATTCATATTTTGGAAAAAAATTTAGATAAAATTTATTGGCCTAATTTATCAAAAAATCCAAATGCTATTCATATTTTAGAAAAGAACATGAATAAAATTTATTGGCCTGATCTATCAGAAAATCCAAATGCTATTCATATTTTAGAAAAAAATTTAGATAAAATTAATTGGATTTCTTTATCAATAAATCCAAATGCTATTCATATTTTAGAAAAGAAAAACAATCAAAATTCTATTTATATTTTGGAAAAAAATTTAGAAGATATTTATTGGCATGAACTATCAGAAAATCCCAATGCCATTCATATATTAGAACAGAATTTAGATAAAATTGATTGGTATAAATTATCAACAAATCCAAATGCTACACATATTTTAGAAAAAAATATGGATAAAATTATGGAAAAAAATATAGAAATTAATTACAGTGAAATAGTATTAAATAAAAATATTATATCTATATTTGAAAAAAATATAGATAAAATTGATTGGTATAGATTATCAGGTAATTTAACAGCTATTCCTATTTTAGAAAAACACATCGATAAAATTAATTGGTATTCATTATCAGAAAATCCAAATGCTATTCATATATTAGAACAAAATTTAGATAAAGTTGATTGGAAAAATATATTATATAATCCAAATGCTATACATATTATAGAAAAAAACTTGGATAAAATTAATATTTTATATTTATCAAATAATCCAAATGCAATTCATTTAATAACAAAATTAGATTATAATATGATGAAAAATAATATGATAAAATTTAATGAAGAATTAATTATGGTAGTATTTCATCCTACAAGAATTATTAGAATTTGTAATTTATATAATATTGATTTTGATGAATATTTTAATTTAATATAAAAATTATTTTATATTATAAAATAATCAATATAAAAAACAATATTAATTATATATTTTATAATAAACACATATTATAAAATACCTTTGTTATTTAGACTAAAATATATTTTGAGTAATAAATTGATTGATATTAAATATTTAATATTTAATTAATTTTTATATTGTTTTTATATCAACAGAATTTGAATTTATATAAATAGTTTTATTTGACCATGTAGTTTTACACATAGGACATTGAAAAAAATTATATTTATTTTGTAACAAGTAATTATATATAGCATCATATGAAATATTATATTTACATTGAATACACATACAGTATTTATCTCCTTTATTTATTTTATCTAAATTAATTGGACATTCAATATTTCTATCAGTTTCTTGATTTATTATTCTATATTCATTTATCCAATTTTTGATATTTATATGAGTAATATTGTATTCTTCAAGAACTGTTATTTTAGGTATATGTGATCTTAAATTTTCTATAGGAAATCGCATATCACCATTTCTTTCGATTGTTATTGAAATTGCACGTCCAAAACCAAAATTATTTCTGTCATCATTTAATTCTAATATTGTATTTTCAAAATCAATATTCATTTTTATATAATTTATAATATTATTTTAAGTATATTTTTATATATAAATATTATTTTAAGTATGTTTTTTATGTGTGAATACTATATTGTGTAAGTGTATATAAAAAGTCAATATATTCCTTATCTTTAATATTTATAGGAATACGTCTTATTGATGACATATCAAAGTTATCTTCAAGGTATTCAATGTATATATGTTCATTATCATTACTAATATCATCAACTCTCATTATATTTGTAAAAAAATTAAAAATTATATCTTCTTTAATAAATTCGATATTGTAAATTATATTATCTTTTGATAATAAAAGCAGTATTGGCATAAATTTACATCTATGTATAACTGTAAATTGTGTTATTTCTTCAAGTTTTGTTTGTAATACAAATAATGGTCCTCTATGAGAAATTAAAATATTGTAAAAATTAATATTATTAGTTAATATACTTTTATTGAATATACTAGGCTGACAATCTAAACATATTGCATCATCCATTTTATCATTTATTTCATATAGTGTATCTAATAATTCAATAAACATTGTATCACATGAATACTTAAATAAATCTGCCAATAAACAATAACCACCAAAAGAACCTAATTTACTGTTATTTTGATAATAAATTTCTTTTATTTCATTCATGTTTTTAGATATAGCACATTCCATCATATTATTTTTAATTATACGTAATTGACGTATTTTTTCCATTTTTACTATTCATATATAACAATTTGTAAATATATTGTATCTTTTTACACTCATGACAATTAAAAAATCAATTTTTATTATACACATCATACTTGAAATTTTAATTAAAATATATATTTTATATTATTTTTATAAAAAATTGATTTTTAATAATATATAATATTAATACTTATGTAATAATAAGTATTAATGATATTTAATATAAATAATTAAAAACAAATATACATAATGCTATCAATCATTAAAGATAATAATATTAGTATTAAAGTAGGTTCAAGTATTCATGATGATTGGGAAGATCAATATATTGATGATGATGATGAAAGATGTAATTTTACAGATATCACATATTATTTCAATAAATATATAATTAATTCGAAAAAAGAATATATGGAAACAGAAATATCTCATTCTACTTGTAGAAGGAATGGTGTTGAAAAAATAAGACCAGATAAGAGACATTCATACACGTATAGTTGGAAATATATATTAAAATCAGATAAAGTTAATCAATTTCTTGAATCAAATAAAATAAGAGGATTAAATTTCTTTACGTATGAAGGATTTTGTGGAACAGATTACATGTCATATAAAAGTAAATTTGAATTGATTAAATATGAAAAAGGTGGATTATTCGTTAAACATAAAGATAAACTTTATGGAGAACCAACATGTGAATATATACATACACATATGTGTTTATTATATCCACCTGTTCATTTATCACCCTTTGAAGGTGGTGATATAATATTTTATTTAAAAAATGATATTGGTGAAGAAATTACAAGAACTATTAAACCCTCTGAATTTACTGATTGGACATTTATTATATTTGAACGACCAACATTACATGAAGTTTTACCAATCACAAAAGGTGAAAGATATGTATATAAAACTCAATTATATACAAAAAATCCAAATTATGATGATAGAGAAGAACAATTAGATAGTTAATTTTATATAAATAATAACAATCAAATTTATTATAAATAAACACCATCAAATGAAATTAATTTAAATAAATTAAAAAATTGATTATTTTTTAATTATAATAGACTTAATATATACTAGTATTTATATTAAACATATTCTAGTATATATTAAATAAATTAAGTAAAAATGAGTTTTGAAAGTGAGGAAACTATATTAGATTGTAAAAAAATAAAGGAAGAAATGATTTTATCAATAAATAAATTTACAAAATCCAGAAAATCTTCAAACAAACATATAAATAAATATATTGGAGATACCTTTACAATTTCTTCAAATACAATTGATTTTTTAGATGCAACTTATTATATTTATGATAAGAATATTGATAGAACTAAATTGAAACAAGTATGTGGATTTAATAAAAATGTTTACGAAAATGCTTTAAATGAGAGTATTAAATCAAAAGTAGAAATTAATTTGGCAGACCATACATCTTATTATGGTTTGTATATGCAATGGACTTTAACTATTAAAGATAATAAATAATTTACATACACATAAACTGAAAAAATGTTTAGAAAATAATAATTTATTATAATAAAAATTGATTAATTATTTATCTTGATATAATTTTTATAATAAACTTAATAAATATTGAATAAAATATCACTATAAAAATGTCATCTAATACAGATAATCGTATGATTAATTTAATTAAAAATATATTATCACATTATGAACAATTAGAAAGTGAATCTTCAAATGAAATAAAATATTATTGTCATACTGAATATGACTCAAATGTTACTGAATTTGAAGGATTATCCAATTGTAATAAAATTGTTCTAAAAACTAAATTAAATGCAACTTATATAAAGGCATTAATGCAAATTTTTCAAGCAATATATGACAAAAATTATTATATATTTGAAACATCTGAATATGCTGATATGATATATGATAATAATAATTTAAATATTGATGACAGTGAAATAGAGAAATTAATGTCATATGAAAGTATTGATCAATGGCTTCAATTATTTAATCTATATAATGAAGATACACAACAAAGTTATTCAGATAGTGAAGATAATGATTGTTATAGTGATCATATTGGAGAAGAAAGAATATATAATAGAGTTCCACATATAGAGACAAGTTATTATCGAAGCAATAAAAAACAAAAAATTTATACAATTAGTGATATTAAACAATTATTAGATAAATAAATTATATATAAGTATATACATAATATATGTTTTTATAAAAGTAAATTTATATGATTAAATTCATATGAAATAAATAAATTATTATACATATGCCATTTTAATTTTCAAACGGAGGGAAATTCAAATGTGTTATTGAAAATGGAGCATGCGGGTCACTATAGCAACTTGTGCCACATCTTCTGTCGGTAATATCAACAAATTCATATTTGTATAAAATTACAATTGAATTATTAGCGTTCGTACCGCCATAATATATATTATTATTATTATTAATCATATCTGTTATGATATTTTTATTGTTGTTATTTAATTCTACAAGTCCATCAATTGTTGGTCCGTAGTACCTTCCTGTACTTATGCAATCTGGATCGGCGCATAATCTTTCAATTATTTCGCGCAATTGATTTTTAGTGATATTAACAATATCATAATAATTACTAATTATATCCAGCTGACGCGGTGGGCTCATTTTCACGGATAAATTATGAGGTACCAGAAGATATGTTCAATACAATAATGCAATTGTAAATATAATGATTTAATAATATATTAAATTATATGTTTTTAACCATCAATTTTTTATATAACTTAAATATATACACATTAACATATCTATTATTTATAAAAACAACAACATATGATATATTTACATTAATTTACCTAAATTTTTAACTATCTTTTTGTTGCTATTTTCCAGATAAAAATTGAAGCAAGTGCTATAAAAACTATATTATTCTTTTTATTTGGATTTTTCTTTATTTCTGGATTAATTAACATTATTTATATATAATTTATATGATTATGTTTTTAAGTTAATAATTTTATTATTTATATTCTTTAGATAATAAATATAATGTTTTTAATGCTACATCTGACGTTACAGAAATACTATCTATACCACAATCTACTAAAAATTTACAAAATTCTATCGAACTTGAAACAACCTCTCCACAAAAACCTGTTTGTTTTCCATGTTTTTTATAAGTTTCCACCCCCATTTTTATTATTTTTCTAAATCCAATATTATTTTGATTTCCAATTTTTGATAATTTATCAGACTCACGCGATATCCCCCAATAAAGAGATCCAATATCATTGCTCCCTACTGATATTCCATCAATAAACACTGAAAATTCATCTGCTTCAATTACATTAGAAACAATTTCCATCATAATAAAAATTTTTAGACCATTAACTCCACGGACTAACCCATTATCAGCCATTATTTTAATTACTTTTTGACATTCTTCAGTAGTTCTACAAAAAGGTATCATTAATATAATATTATTCATCATCATATTATCAATAGCATATTTAATTGCTTTACATTCTAAAACAAAACTGTCTTTAAAATCATTACAATAATATCTATATGCACCACGTTGTCCAATATGTGGATTTTCTTCAATTGGTTCATATAAATAACCTCCAATTAAGTTTCTATATTCACATGACTTGAAATCTGATAATCTTATAATAACATCTTTAGGATAAAATGGACTTGCTATTTTAGCAATACCTCTTGCAAGTTTTTTTATAAAATATTCTTTTGCACAATTAATTTCACCACCAATATTTATAATATTACTAATTTTATATTTAACATTTTCATCTGGTATATTTGGATAATTTATAAGTGCATTTGGATGAATACCAATATGATTATTAATTATAAATTCCATTCTACCTAATCCAACACCATCATTAGGTATTAAACTATCAGTAAAACTTGTGTCAGGATTACCAATATTTAATTTTAGTTTAATAGGTATTTTTGACATTAAATCATTTAATATATTCATTTCATCAATATGATATTTTAAAATACCATCATAAATATATCCTTCTTCACCTTCAGCACAACATATAGTTACATTTTGATTATTACTAAATATTTGTGTTGCCATATTACAACCTACAATAGCATTTAAACCAAATTCTCTGGAAATAATAGCAGAATGACATGTTCTACTACCATTTTCAGTAATTAATCCAGATGCTTTTTTCATTAAATATTCCCAATCAGGTGTTGTATATTTAGTAACTAAAATATCACCTTCTTCAAATAAATGATGTTCATTTATATTATTTAAAACTTTTATTTTACCTGTTGTTATTTTTTCTCCAACTGATATTCCACTCGATAACACTTTACTTTTTTCATCTAATATATATTTTTTTATTGTTAATTTGTCATCTTTATTATGTATTGTTTCTATTCTACATTGTATTATATAAATATTATTATCAATACCATCTATAGCAAATTCTATATCAATACCAACATATCTATTAAATATATCAGAATATACTTCTTCCAATGAACTTATATAATGTCCTAATTGCATTATTTGATCATTTGACATACTATAATTATTTTTTTCATAATCATTTGTATTAACAGTTATTGTTGTTAAGTTATTAATTTCAGTAATATTTAAATCAGTATTAATATTATAAATAACTTTAATGTCTTTTTTACCTAATTTTTTATTCAATATAGGATCTTTACCATAATAATTTAAAGTACGTTTATCTAAAATAAATTCATCAGGTATTACCATACCAGATACTATACTTTCACCTAATCCAAAAGAACTATTAATTATAATTGCTTTATTATAACCACTTTCAGGATCAATTGAAAAGCCAATACCTGATATACCAATATCAGATCTAACCATTTTTTGAATAGCAATACTTATTTTAACATCATTATAATTAATTTTATTAATATATCTATAAGAAATTACTCTAGATGTAAATAATGATGCATAACATTTTTTAATATATATTATAATATTATCAATACCAGTAATATTTAAATATGTATCATGTTGTCCTGCAAATGATGCATCAGGTAAATCTTCTGCAATAGCTGAACTTCTAATGGCAACATTTATATTATCATTATTTATATTATAATTAGATGATAATAATTTATAATTATAATTAATTAAATCTATTTGTTCTTGTGTAAATTTACCATTAATTATAAGATTTCTTAATTCTAATGATATTTTATTTAAATCATCATAATCATTAATATTAATGTTGTCAAGTTTATTTTTAATTATATCTATTAAATTATTTTGTTTTAAATATAAATCATATAAATTAATTGTTAATGCAAAACCATCAGCAACACTAAATCCAATTTTATTTGATATATTATATAATTCACCTAAAGAACTACATTTACCTCCAACTATATTTTTATTTTTAAAAGAACAATCTTTAAACCATAATAATAAATCCATTTTATGTATAAATATATTTATTAAATCTTTTTTATATTATTTTATATTTGTTTAATATATAGAATTATGGCAAGACCAAAAAAAACAGTAAATTCAAATATTAATTCAAATATTAATAAAAATAAAACCAAAAAAATAAGTAAAACAAAAGTAACCAAGACTAAAACCAGTAAAGTTACTAATAATAATACTTTAAGTAATAATACTACAAATAAAAATAACAGTAATTCAAATAAAAATAATTCAAGTTCTGTTAAAAATAATCATATTACACAAAATACAATTAGTACAGAAACTGATGATGAAGTAACTGTTGTAGATGAAAATATTAATCAATCAATTGATGATAAAATAATGAATTGTGTTAAAATATGTGATATATTTGATGATAAAAAAAATAAAAGTAGAAATGATAGTAGATTTACGTCACCATATCCGACAGAACAAGATTACCAAGATTCATTTAGTGATATTATATCATTTACAAAATCACTTACTGAAAAAGAACGTAATGGTATAGATGCTATAATGTATAATGAAAATAATAATGATGGTATGATATCAGCATATATTGCATGGTTATATTTTAAAGAAAATAATTCAAATAAGTTACCTATGTTTATACCTGCTAAACCATCTAGTTCAAATACAATGTTGAATTTTAGACTTAAAAAACATGAACCTAATTTAAAAAATAAAACATTATTAATTGTTGATATTTCTTTTGGTAAAGCCAATTATGAATATTTAACAAAAGTTTGTAGTAGTATTATTATTGTTGATGATCATAAAATTAATACTAAAAATAATATTGGATCATTTGTTAATAAATTTAATAATGTAAAACATTTTATTGGTGATACTCATTCTGCATGTGGATATGTATGGAAGTTTTTCTTTCCTAAAAAAGATGTTCCATATTATATAATGATTATTGATAATAAAGATAAAAAGTTGTTTTTACCTTTTATACCTAGACTTAAATCACAATATTTTACATCATATTTATCTTTTAGAGTTACTAATAGTCCTTATCTTAATAAAAATGATCCTCATTATTTTGATAAAGTACATAAATTATTAAATGTTGATAGTAATTATTCATCTATTGTAGGTTATATGTACGATCAACTTGAGAACAATATGAAGGATCAAATTGCCCGTAATGCCAGACCAATGATGTTTCAAGGACATAGAGTAATGGTATTAAATTATCTTGATCCTATATTATATAAAAAAGTTGCACGTCAAATAATGACAAATTGTGATAAACAAGGAATCAATATAGATTTTGTTGTATTATATGGTTATGAATTCACTGCACAAGCATATAAAGTATTCTTGTCTGAACGTCATTCTGGACGCCCGCGTTTTAATCTTCCTGAAATGGCTAAAAAATTAGGTAAAATAGGAGGATCACCAAGAGGTGGTTATGGAAAAGAATTTATTGGTAATTTTTATTGGACACGTAATAATAATCATGATATATGGGATTTATTTACTAAAAAATTTATTTAGACAAAAACTATAAAAACAATAAAACAACAAAAAAATGACAAAATTATTTATATAATATATATTATATTTAATATATACTATAATTAATCTATGTAAAATGGATATGTCTGGCAAAACTGATATTGAAATGTCGTATCAACATAATACAGTTACACTACTAGAAGATTTAGATATTTCTTCTATTGAAGTTGTTAATGAAGATAATGATAATAATGTATCTGAATTAGAAATATTATATCAACGTCTAAACAATTTTGAAGCAGAATATTACAATGTTCGTGACCAAATGTATAGGCTTAAAAAATCTACAAAAGTATTTCATGCTAAATTATTAGCAGATATACGTATAAATTTAATTGATAAATTAGATAATTTCTTAAAATTATCTAATACAAAAATCAATAGACATGATTATATTATATCAAATTTTAAAAAACAAATTGATATAATGACTGATGAAAATATTAGATTACATCAACATATTCAAATATTAGAAAAAGATAATATAGAAATTAAAAATAGAATGCAATCTATTGAAGAAACTAATAAAAAATTATTAGATGAAATTACCAACATAAATCGCAAAAAGTTTATGTTACTTAGTTAAATTCTAATATATATTACTTATTATATATAACTTTATATGTAACTTTATAAATTAAATAAATTATTACACAACTCACAATTTTCATCATCATGTTCTTCGTTATGTGTATCATGATGTTCACTATTCGGTTCATCATTTTGTTCAGTATTCTCTTCAGTTACAACCTTCTCAGTTGGTTCTTCAGTGACTACTTTATTATTTTTATTTAAAATATGTTTAACAATACATCTTGTATGCATAAAATGACTGCATGGAGTTATAATATAATTATTATCATCAATAGTTGTTTTACATAATGTGCAAGGAAATTCATAAAAATTATCTTCACAATCATCATCTTCGTCGTCATCATCATCGTCATCATCATCATCATCATCATCATCATCTTCGTCATCATCATCATCATCATCATCATCATCATCATCATCATCATCATCATCATCTTCATCATCATCATCATCATCATCTTCTTCTTCATTATCTTCGTAATCATCATCTTCATTAATATTGTCATTAATTAGTTCATCATCATTTACGACATTATTATTTTGACTGTCAATGCCTTCTTCTGCTTGTCTAATTAATTCTTCTAATTCAGGTGATAATGTATTATCTTGTTTCTTTGATTTTTTAGTTTTTTTAGACTTTTTGGATTTCTTTGGTTTAGATAATTCAAATGGTTGTCCTAAAATACTAGGATCAATATTCATCATTTCAGGATTAATTTGTTCTAAAAATTTTTGAAAAATAGCAAACATGTTATTATTATCGTTCATAATTATTTATATAATAATTATATATAAATATTTTCTTAAATACAACTTACTACAAAATAATTATAATAATAATTAATAATAATTTAATAAATAATATAATTAATCACTATTATGTTGTAAATAAAAAGTATCTTGCCAATTAATGAAATTCAAGTCATGTCTCATATATTTAGTTTTCATTTCTTTAAAATTAGAAGTCCAAATTTTAAATATACAATTATTTATTTTAGGACTAATTGAAATACCATTTATTAAATCATCATGTATTCCTTTTGTAGTTATATTTTCTACACACATATAATATAATATTTTTTCCCAAAAATCATATGATTCCTTTTTAGTAACTCTAATAGACCAATAACCACCATTAATATTATTTTCATCTTCAAAAATTGGACTAATACCATCCTTCATTAAAAAAAACATTCCAGATGCAATATTTTCAACATCTTTTAATATAAATAAAACATCATAATATGTTTTAATTTCAAATACTTTGGAATAACTAGAAAGTCCCCAATTATTATCATTTACTTTATGAAACCATAATACCCAATCATATTTTAATTTAAAATTTGCTATATCTAATTCATGTGTAGAATTGTCTGTCATATCAATTACTTCCATTTTATTATATATATATTATGTTATTATCCTTTTATATACTTTTTAACTAATTTATATTTTTTAACTATATTTTTTAACTATTTTTTTTATCTTTACTATTTTTAATTATATTGTCAATATTTGCTAAATGTGTTGTATCAATTATTTTTGAAGAATATTTTATCTTATTAACATTTATAATCTCAATTTGTTGTTTTTTTATAATTTCATCTCTACATATTAAACATATAGGAGTGCTATAAGTAGAATATTCTAACCATTCTATATAACATGGTTTATGTACTATATGTTTGCAATTAAAATATAACAGTTCATTTGATTTATTTATGTTTTCACCACACATATAACATCCATCTGTTAATATTTCATCATTAATTGGCATATGTGATTGACAACAAAATAATTTATTATCTTTCACTTTTGCACGACAATGTTTATTATTTTTATTTATAGCAATACATCTATTAATCATTTTTACATATTATTTATATTTTGATTTCTTTATATATAAAAAGTAATTTCATATAAATTAATCATGATATAGACTAAAATGGATTTATTTTATGTATTTTCTTATAATAATTTAAATGATAATAAATTATATAATATTAACAATAACATCAATAATTTAAAAAATAATATTAATAATTTAAATATAAATATTGATATAAATAGTAATATAAAATATGATTCAAATGAATATTTAGAAATGAGAATGGAAAAAAACTTTATAAAAAAGGCAAACTTTTACGTTAAGAAAAATAAAAATACAAAAATATATAATAATGAATGTTATATTTGTTTAAATTTATTATATATAAATAATTGTGAAAGATTTAATTGTAATCATTTATTATGTAAAGAGTGTTATAATAAATGGAATATAGAATGCACCAATAAAAATATTGATATAATATGTCCTATATGTAAATAATAACATAAAATATTATTATATAACATTATTTACTGATGTTAATGCACCATTACACCATCCTTGATCTAATGCAATACATTCACCAACAACAAATAAATTTTTAGCGGGATTTTGTGCTTTATTAATAAATTCTTGTCTTGTTTTAAATTGATTATTTAAAGGTGTATAATAATGAGTTCCTATTTTCCAATAATATTCTTTCAAGTTTGTTATAGTTAATTTATTTTTAATTATACCAAGTGATTTTATTAGAAGTTTTTCAAAATATTTATATAATTCAAGTTTATTGTCTTTCGTTTTTTTATTATTATATTTTTGAATTACTTTATGTAAATGATCTGCATTTTTATTATCTGAATATGCTATCATATATATACCTTTAATAGGATCAATTGGTATAATTTTTTGTAAAAATCCTTTCACTATAGTAATATTTTTTACATATTTTTGTATAATATTATTTGTTTCATCATTAAATTTAGCATATATTCTTAAAAATGAATTTGTTTTTATATCATTATATAATTTATAATTTGGTAATAATTTTTTAACAGTATCAATTGTACTTGCAATAATAACTTGTTTAGAACATATAAAAAAATTCTTAGTATTAGTGTCTTTTTTATAATAAACTTTATATATATTATTTTTTTTATCATATCTTAATTTATATACATTGCAATTTACTCTAATATTTTTTGTTTTAATAAAATCAACAAGTTTATCTCTCAAATTATTCCAATTAATACCTAATCCTTTATATGTTGTATAATTATCTTTTAATCCATAATTTTCCAAAACATCTCTTATATCACTATTTTCATAATCAGTATAACCTAAACATGTTTTGAATTCATCATAACTAGATGACCCTAATATTTTAATTGCATATTCTTTAAATGTAATTTTATTTTGTTTATTTTGTTTTTTTGATTTTTTTTGTTGTTTAAATGTTTTATATTTAGATCTTAATATATTAATTTGTTTTTGTAAATTACATTTACCAATTGATGTTGAATATTGATGTTTAGAAGTAAATATAGAATATTTTAATTTTAAATCATCCATTAATTTTTTAAGTACAATATCTTTTTTCAATCTACCTATACCAGCACCAGTATTAACAAGTGTATTTTCAAAAATATCTTTCTTCATTCGTCCTCCTAATTCATTTTTAGGATTTTTTTCTAATATTAATATTTTTGCTTTGGGATTTTTATTTAATAATTTATATGCACTATATAAACCACTTATTCCTCCACCAATAATTACATTATCATATAATCTTGTTTTTTTTGTTTTAATTTTAGTTATTTTACTTTTTTGTTTTTTATCTGTTTTACTTTTTTTTATTTTTTTATGTGATTTATTTTTGATCTCTATTTCTTTAATTTTTTTATTTGTCATATAATAATATTTATGATATTTTTTAACAATAAAATTATATTAAATATAATTTTATTCAATTTACTATATTCAATTTACTTAATTCAATTTACTTAATTCAATTTACTTAATTCAATTTACTTAATTCAATTTACTTAATTCACGTTACTTTATTCAATTTACTTTATTCAATTTACTTTATTCAATTTACTTTATTCAATTTACTTTATTCAATTTACTTTATTCATGTTATTTAATATATATTTTTATTAAATTAAAGTAAATTGAATATAATAACTTGAATAAAGTAATGTGAATAAAGTAATTTGAATAAAGTAACGTGAATTAAAATATTATAAATATGTTATTATATAAAAGTATTATATAATAACAATATATCTATTAAATTATTTTATTAGGTAATTAAATTATAATTATTTTACATATAATGAATTATTACCAGCAATATCTCTAATTAGTTTTTCATTAAATCCTTCTAATTTCGTACATATATCATATCTTTCAATACATTTACATATTTCCATTAAATTTTCACATATATTATTTATTCTCATAATTGCTTTTACAAAATTACCATCATACATTGTTGTATGACGATAAATGTCAGCAATATTTCCACCAGATGCCCATATATAAGATGGTTCAATAAAATCCAAATATATATTATAATCTGTACCAATATAAATTCCATATTTATCTTCTAATCCTTGAAAATATAATGCAATATTTTGAATATCTTTTAGTGCTTTTATTAAATTATCTGGTATATCTAAATCACTTATATATTTATCACCACCATTAGGATCTTTTTCATTGATAAATGCAGATAATAAAGCAACTATTTCAGGAAAAGTTAAATTATCTAATACTCCTTTAAAAATCATTTCAGTAAATACTAATTCTTGACATTCATTAATTCCCATTGCAACTATACCTTTTTTCGTTCCTATATAATCTTCACTTTTAAGTAATTTTACTATTTCATCTATATAACTACTCAATTCATTATTACACATCCATATTTCATTATTTATTTTATTTAAATCATGTTTTTTAGTTTTTATTATTTTAAATACATCATAATTCTTTTTAAAATTAGGATTACTTTCAATACTCTTTTTTTCTTTTTCCATTTTATCTCGATCCTTCTTTTTAATTGTAAATAAAGTATCATTTAATCTATTCATTATTTTGTCATAATTTTGAATATTATTAATATCAGTCATTCCTGATATTTCTGTTTCTAATTCTTTAATTTCATTTTCAAGTTTATATTTATCACTCAATATACTAATAACTCTTTTATCATTTTCATTTGATATAAAGGTTTTTGATAAAAATCCATTTGTATCAAATGTTTTTGAACACATCGTTTTTAATACAAATTGATATGATAATTTAAACTTTGAACTCAATTTTGTAACATTACCTAACATCATATCTCTCATTATTATTTCACTTGGTAAATCCATACAAGGTAATATTATTACAGAACCAAATGTATCAATACCTCTTCTTCCTGCTCTACCACTCATTTGTAAATATTCATCTGTTCGTAACATTCTCATACCATTATTATCAAATTTTTGAATATCAGTAAATATAACAGTTTTAGTTGGCATATTAATACCTATTGCAAATGTTTCTGTTGCAAATAATATTTTAACCAATCCCTTACTATATAATATTTCAATAATCTCTTTTAATATAGGAATTAATCCAGAATGATGATATACAACACCCTTTTTAAGTTGTTTATAAACATCTTGATATTGTGGTAATATTTCATATATTTTACGATAATCTCTCATTTGAAAATTAAATATATTTTCAACTTCTGCTTGTTCTTCAACTGTCAATAATGTTTTACGAACATATCTACAAATAGTCTCACATTTTTTACGCGAAAATTTGAAAAATAATGCTGGTATATAATTTTCATCTACTAAATAATCTATTAATTTATCCATCAATTTATTTATATCAAATATCTTATAATTACGTTTAATAATATCATAATTTTTAAAAATACCTTTATCATCCATTATTTCACACATTTCCCATTTAATTTCATCTTTACCATTATTATCATAAACATAATGTTTCCAAAAATAATGTCTTAATGGAACTACACGATGTGATGTAGGAATTAAATTAATTGGTACTTCTTTTATATTACCTATCCATGATGCAAATGTTTCTGGTTGATCAATTGTTGCAGATAACATTACTAAATTAATTTCTCTTGGTAACATTACAATACATTCTTCCCATACACGACCTCTATCAGGATCATTTATATAATGTACTTCATCAAAAATAACTATACCAACATCATTTATATCAATTAATGAAGAACTACCATATTGTACAATATCACCATTTCCATTAGTACTTCTATATAATATATTTCTTAAAATTTCAGTTGTCATTATAACACATTGTGCATCAGGATTCATTTTAATATCACCCGTTAATAATCCAATTGAACCATCATTATTAAATTTTTTTATAAATTCCGCATATTTTTGGTTTGATAATGACTTAATAGGTGATGTATATATTGCCTTTTTATTATTTTTTCTACAATGTGCTATTGCATATTCTGCTAAAGTAGATTTTCCAGAACCAGTATGTGCTGTAATTAATATATTTTCATTATTACTTATGCGATATATTCCTTCTTGTTGAAATGCATCTAATTTATATGGAAAAGAACATGCCATTTCTTCATCTGGAATTATATTATGACATATTTTGTCAGTAAAAATATTTAGATATGTACTCATTTTAATATTTAATATATTGATTTATATAATATATTATTCACTAAATCTTATATCAAAAATATTATATAAGATTTATATTCTTAAAAATTTAATTATTTTCATAGTTATTTACTCTATATAATCTATAGTATTTATATATAATTTAAACAACTCAATAACAATAATATACATAATAAAATATTTAGATTGATTATTTATAAATATTATAATTTATAAGTCATTTATAATAAGTTATAATAAATTATAATAAGTTATAATAAATAATTATAATTATTTTATATTTATCATATGTAAATAAATTGATTTAATATGAACAGATTTTAGTTAAAGGTGGTATTCCTTTTGGTTCTGCATCATAATACCCTGCATTAGCATGACAATTAAAAGGTTCTTCCCATATTTTTAATTTTTCCATTAAATATTTTCTATCTTTACTTTTGGCTTGTTGAAAAACAAAAGGATACATGTGATTTCCTGCATATGGTGAAAAATTACCAAAATGTTCATTTAAATTTAAAATAGTATTAACTACTACTATTAAAATAATAATCATAAATATTGCAATGATGTAATATAACATTTATATATAATAAAGTATTAGATAAAGTATTTATATTAAAATATTAATATTTCATTTTTATTTTGTAAAATTTTTAAATAATGAATTCTTTCCAACTTTTTCTTTTTTTTACCAAATGCTTCAGACATTCCAGTATCTATACATAATACTTTTCCATTAAATCTAGTTTTAATACCATTTTCTTGTGGTGTATGTCCTAATATTAAACATTTTGCATTATAATTTTTTAATATCTTATTTAATTGTTCTGTTTCATAATGTTCTTTATTAAAATATAAATCAACTGAATATGTTCTATTCCATAATATACCATCATTATCTAAAAATAATTCATTAAAATATGATTTATTTAAATGTCCGGTATTTCCATATAATGTATCACGCATTATTAAATTAATATCATTTATACTATATTTATTTGATATATCATAACTAATACCACCATGACAAAATATATAGTCACCAATTTTTACAATAGGATTCCATGCACATGCCAAATATTTACAAAAATTATTACCAATTTTAAAATATTCCATTCTTGCTTCAATGTTTTTCTTAGTATTTCCTTTTTTAAAATGACTTAAACCCATTGGTGATACATAATCAAATATACCTAATATATTCATTATTTCATGATTACCAATAATAGGATGAAAACCACCACCTGCTGTATATGATTCTAATTGAAGTTTTAATATTAAAGATAATATTTTAAATTCTGAATCTTCATCTGTAAATTCAGTACTTCTTATTTTTCTATCTAATATATCACCTACTTGTACTACATGTGCATTACCACCTATCCAATGATATTCATCATCAATCAAACCTGCTTTTTTAAGAACATTAACAAATGCACTAAAATCACCATGAATATCACCTATTGCATATATTCTTTCAACTGATGGATATATTCCTTGTTGATAATATTTGAATATTTTATTGTGATTTACTTTCATAATATATCTATTATATAATAAATATAATAAATATTATAAATAAATACAAAACATATTAAATATAATACTAAATATAATTATTATGTCTTATATATCTTATATATCTTATATGTCTTATATGTCTTATATGTCTTATATGTCTTATATGTCTTATATGTCTTATATGTCTTATAAATAATATATAATAAATTTAATCATTAAATCCTATAAATATATTACTGTTAGAAATAAATCCTTTACTTGTTAATATATAACACATTATACCTAATTCATTATTTTTAATTTGTAAATGTATTTTTTCATGTATGTTAATTATAGGATTTGAAATACCTTTAAATTTATATTTAGGATATATTGTATCAAATACCAAATATATTACATACCATAAATCATAACCTAATCTTTTTAATATTAATATAAAATGTGATATTGTATTTACATTTTTTTCATTAATTTTTTCATCTATTTCACTTTTTTTAAGTTTCTTTATATGATAATTTTTACATAGTTCCTTTATTATATTCATTTTTTTACATTCTTCTTTTATATTAAATATTATACCAATCTCTTTCAATGGATTTTTATAATATTTATTTAATATAATCAATGTCTCAAACATACTATAAGCAGTAGTATATAATAAAGATTTCCATGGAGTAATATCATCAACATAAATTTTACTAACAAGTTGATTAAGAGTGTTAATATTATCTTTAAAGTTTTTAACAACTTTATTTAATAACAATTTATTATTTGAAGTAACTTTATAAAAGTTACTTGAAGGTGTCATATAATAAATACATGCTCTATAATCTGAAAATATATAAAAACATTCTTTCAATAAACCTATTACATTTGGGTATTTTATCAAGTCATAAAATAAATCAAATAATTGATTATCATCTTTTAAATTTATATTTTTACGATGCAACTCATAAAAATGAAAGAATTTACCTATTTCACTTTTATTAATTAGATTATTTTCCTTGTAAAATGATATAATAATATCAATCTTTTTTATTTTATCTAATATATAATTATGATTTCTTTTTATACCATTAAATATATATGATTTTATTCTCTCAGTATTTAATAAATCAAAATATAATAAAAATTGTTGAATATATTCAGGTTTATTCAAATAATTATAATATAATTTAAATTCATCTCTTTGTTTTTCACAAAAATCACTAATTTTAAATTTCATGTCTTTATATTAAATTTAGATTATTTATTATATTCCGTATAATATATTATAATATTATAACATATTAAAATATATACCATTATGTTTAAAAATCTAATATTTACTTTTGATAAAGTACTTTTATTATTTTATTTACAAAATTTACATAAAAAATTTACTCATAATATTAAATTTATCAATAAATATGATTATACCAATAAACAACATATTACTTTACCTAAAATAAATATAAATAATATAAGTAATAAATATATAAATAAGTAATAAGTAATAAGTAATAAGTAAATATATATAAATAAATAATTATATTATATTATATAATCAAATAAATGATCGTAATTTACTTTCAATATATTATCTTGTTCGGAATTATTCTCCATAATATTATTTTGATGTAAAGTATCTTGATGTAAAGTATTTTGTTGTAAAGTATTTTGTTGTAAAGTATTTTGTTGTAAAGTATCTTGATGTAAAGTATCTTGATGTAAAGTATTTTGTTGTAAAGTATCTTGTTGTAAAGTTTCTTTAAGTTCATTTAAATCGACATATTCACTATAAAAATCATATATATTAATAAATTTTTTGAAATTCAAGTATTTAAAATCTTCTTTTAATAATTCATTTACTTTATTAAGTGTTTCTTGATTATAATATGTATAAAATGGTTGATGATTTCTTTTATTTAGTTTTTTATTAGTATCATGAATAATATTTTTTATACCAATATTTTTTAATATAATTTGAAAATCTTCTTCAAGTTTTTCAAAATGTCCTATATAATTAATATTTATTTTGCCAGTTTTATCAATTAAATTACGTATTTGAGGTAAAAACATATGCATATATTCAACATCATTACATGTTTTGTTTAAATTAATATAATTTTGAAAAGGTATATTAAAACGATTAATATGATACCATGCTGATATAATTTTATCATATGGATTTCTAATAAAAGCAAACTTATAATAAGTATTCCATTTATGTTCATTCATATTCATTTTTCTATTTAATTCTGGTGAAGTCATATAATAAACTAATACACCATGTAATCTATTTTCATAATTGATATATTTTGTTGTTTTTTTTTTATTTAAACAAAATTTATCATGATCTGGACGTCTTAAATAATAATTTTTAAAACCATAATATGTATGTAACATATATGAAATATATGTTCCACCTGATTTATGATTATGAATAAATATTGCTTTTAAATCATGATTAATACTACACATTTTATAATATAGATTATAATTAAATATATTTATAATAAACCTAATAAACCTAAATTATGATATATAAAACATATAAAATATAATATATAAAGATATAATTTTATATATTTAATAACAATATTTTAAAATGGATACATATGAACTGAATGAAACATCTAATAGAATAAATCATCTTGATAATCTTAATATTAATTTAAAAGATCACCAATTGGCAATAATAAAAAAATGTGAAGATATTGAAATAATGAATATATGTAATATCGGTATAATGAGTGATAAGCCTGGAACTGGTAAAACATATGCTATATTAGGATATATTTTATATAATAAACTTAAATATAATATTAATTATACAAATATTATTATAGTACCTCAAAATATAATTATACAATGGACTAATTCTATAAATATGTTTTCAAATGGATTATTATCATATAAAAGATTAACAGAATACTCAGATATATTAAATTTATATTATGATGTCAATACATTGAGTAAATATGATATTATTATAACAACATCATTATATTATAATATGATATCGACAACTTTAAAAAGTAATAAAATAAAGATAAATAGAATATTTTTTGATGAGATTGATAGTATTAGTTCATTTTTAACAACAGAATTGGATACAGATTTTGCATGGTTTATATCAGCATCATTTACATATGATAAAATGGGTATATATAAAAATAGAATTGAAAAAGATTTATTAACATATATAACTTGTAAATGTAATAATACTTTTATAGATAACTGTATGAATTTACCACCATATAATATATATAAAATAATATGTAAAAATAAATATTTAGATAGTATTTTTAATGGAATGTTATCTAAAGATGAATATAAAGTATTAAATGCAATGGATTTTTCAAAATTAAAAAAGAAATATTGTAATCAAATTGCACGAAATGAAAAGGAAGCATTAGATTATTTAGTGAAAGATATGTTGGAAATAATTGATACTGAAAAATTACGTATTGAAGATTTAACTAAACAAATAAATTGTAAAAATGATTATGATGATGAAAAAATTACAAAAATATTAAAAGAACAACTTCAAAAATCAACTGAAATATTGGAACAAAATGAATATAAACTTAATTTATTAAGAAATAGATTAACAGAATTTAATTATTGTCAATTATGTTATGGTGAATTTGATGGAATTAAAATGTTATCAAAATGTTGTAAAAATATTGTATGTAGTCAATGTACAAATAATTGGTTTGAAGTAATGAAAAAGACAAATTGTATATGGTGTAATACAACAAATATAAAAATAGAGGATTACGTAATAATTAAAGAAGATAATAAAGATAATATATGTCGATTATGTAATCATATATATAATAATGAAAATGATAAATATTCTGCAGAATGTTGTAAAATAGATTCATGTATAAATTGTATAAAAGAATGGTATCAAAAATTATTACAACATAAATGTATGCATTGTAATAAAGAAGATATAATATTTGAAGATTTTATGAATGAAGAAATGAGATTAAATATAAAAATGACTAATAATACAAAAACAACAAATAAAACGAAAATGGAATATATGGATTATTTTATTAGAACAAAAATATCCGAAAATGCAAAAGTAATAATATGTTCAAGTTATATTCAAATTTTTAATGATATAAAAAATATGCTTCAAGGATATAACATAAATTATAAAGAATTGGATGATGGTAATATAGATAGTATTTATAGTTCAATAAATGAATATACTAATGGTAATACTAATGTATTATTAATGAATTCAAATTTATTTGGTTGTGGATTAAACTTACAATGTACTAATGATATTATATTTTTACATAAAACTGAACCTGATTTAGAAAAACAAATTATAGGTAGAGCACAAAGAAAAGGAAGAACAAATAACTTGAATGTATGGTATTTATTACATAAAAATGAATTAATAAATTCGATTTAAGAATCACTAAAATTTGCATTAGATAATATAGGTATAGGAGGTGGTAAAGGTTTAAATGGTTTATCTTTTTTATAAATTTGATTTGTCCAAACACCACCATTTGGAGGACATTTAGAACCATCAAATACTTGACTATACTTAATTGAATTATTATAATCATTTCCTGTATAACATTCACCACCATTTTGTACTCCAAATATTGTATGTCTTTTTTTATGAGCGATATGCCTACATTCATCAATATTATTTACATTTCCTTGAAAATTAGTAATTGCTCTTTCAGGTTTATCATTAAAACAACCCATATATTTATAATCACCTGAACTTGTTTGTATTCCAGGGCATTTATTATTACGATTTTCATAAAAACCTGTTGTATTCCAATGATTTTGTAATTTTTCATCAGTATCTAATCCTGATAAATCTGGATAATTATCTTTATAACATTGTAATTCTTGTTTAGTCATTGTACTTTTAGGTACTTTAGAAGGATCTGTATAATAAACATTTTGTGTCCATGTTCCTCCTAAATTACCACATTTTGTTCTATCCATTGGATTACTACTTGCAGATCCATATTTTTTAGCATCATTTAAATTCCTACCTGTAAAACATTGACCACCATATTGTACTCCAAATACATTATCACCATTAGATATTGCTATTTGTTGGCAATCATCAATATTTTTAATGTTGCCTCTAAAATTTGGTATTGCTCTTTGACTTTTGTCATTATAACAACCTATTAAATCAAAACTTCCTTGGTAGCCTGGAATATTTTTAGGATCAGTATAATAAACATGTTGATTCCATGTTCCTCCTAAATTACCACATTTACTTTTATCTTCTTGTCCATATGATTTAGCCATATTTATATCAGTACCTGTAAAACATTGACCTCCATATTGAAGACCATATACATTATGTTTTTTATTAAATGCAATATTTTGACAATCTTCTTTAGTTGTTACATTTCCTTGAAAATTTGGTATTGCTCTAATAGGTCTATCATTATAACATCCAATATATTCATAATCAGCCATTTTTTATAATTATATAATATAATATTATATAATTTATATTATAAAAATAATTGTATTATCAAAATAATTATATTATGAAAATAATTGTATTATCAAAATAATTATATTATAAAAATAATTATACATTTGAAAAATTTGCATTTGATAATTGTTGATTAGTAGCATAACTTGCAATATCACTATATAAAGAATTACGATAATATATTTGTTGTGTTGTTTCACCACCTAAATCAGAACACATCATACCTTTAAATTGTTGTTCATATTTAGTTGCATTATCTAAATCATTACCAGTTCTACAATATCCACCATTATTTATACCAAAAACTTGATGTTTATTATTAGTAGCAATAGTTTGACATTCATCAACACTATTAACTTTAACTGGTGCAAAAGGAAAAGTATCAGGTTGATAATTAAAACATCCTTGATATAAATAATCTCCAGAACTAGTTTGATAACTAGGACATTCACTATTACGTTCTTGAAAAAGACCAATATCATACCAATGATTTTGTAATTTTTCATCTGTATCTAATCCAGATAAATCAGGATAATTATCTTTATAACATTTTAATTCTTGACTTGTTAAATCATATTGTTGAGTACTTGTATCATTTGTAGAATATACATATTGTGCATTATTAGAACCTAATTTACCACATTTTGTTCTGTCATATTTATTTGAATTAGTGATACCATTTACTTTAAAATCATCTACATTATCACTCAAATAACAGTCACCATTATTATTAACACTAAATGCTTTTTTTCTATATTTTTTAGCAGCCTTTTCACATTCATCAATATTATTAACTTTTTTAATAAATTTCATAACATTTTTATTATTTGAATTATCAGTTATATTATAACATCCTTGATAATCATATGGTGTTATATAACGATTAATATTTGATGGTTCTGTATAATATATATTTTGTGCTGTAGGATTTGCTAAATTAAAATTACTGACATTCATTTTTCCATATGCTGTTGCCATATTATAATCTCTACCAGAATAACATTGTCCATTTTGTTTTAATCCAAAAACATTGTGTTTATATTGTAATGCTTTATTTTGACAACTATCAACATTATAATTACCAGAATGATGATATGGTAATGCACTTAAATCTTCATTAGTATTATCTACAAAAGTACCTTTATAAATAAAAGGTTCAGATTTATATAATTTTATTTTATCATCTTTACAATCACTATCACTAACATCAACTTTTTCAAATAAATTTAAATTAGAATTACTTAAAGGAGCAAAACAACTATTATATATTTGATTTGTATTTGGATCAGTATTAGATCTAATTCCATAATATGTACTATATCTTGGTCTTACAAAATTAGCACAATTTTCACGATCAATATTTCCATTAACATAACCAAGTGGAGGATAATTATTTTGTCTGTCATATTTATAACATCCAATATCTTTAAATGACATTTATTATATTATATAATTATATATTTTATTATAATTATATAATCTTAATATTCATATTATAATATATTTTTATGTTCTTCTTGTAAATAAAACATACATGAATAATATTAATATAAATAAACCAAATATAATAGCAATTAATGTATAAATAACTTTTTTTTTATATGAGTTTCTATCTTGTGAAATTTGTAACATTCTTGATCTTGTTAAAAGTAACTTTTCTTTATCTTGTATTTCTTTAAGTTGATTTAATTGTATATGTTGTTTATCTAATATCGCTTGATTTTTTTGTTCTATTTCAATTAAATAACTACCAAGTGAATTTAATGAATTTTCAATTTCATTTATATAACCGTCTGTACTCATTCTATATGATATATTAATATAAAAAATTTCATTTATTTTTTTAATATAAAAAAATAATATAAAAATATTTGTATATATGAGTAAAATAAATAAAATGGATAAAAAAGAATTAATATTATTAAAATTAACTGCATTACAAGATATTTATAAAGGTGATAATGATAAAAAATGGAATTTAAGAGCAATATCAATTGCAATTAATTCTATAAAAAAATATGATGGTGACATTATATCAGGAAGTCAAATGGAAAAAGATTTGAAAGGTATTGGTAATAAAATTGCAAAACGTATTGATGAAATTTTAGAAACAGGTGATTTAAATGAATTATCTTTGTATAAAGTGAATTATATAGATAATTTATTAAATATAACTGGTGTAGGAAATGTTCGTGCTAAAAAATGGTTAGAAATGGATATTAAGACAATTGATGATGTAATAAAAGCCAAAAATGATAAATTAATAGATACTACTCATCATATTGATATAGGTATTAAATATTATTATGATTTAATGGAAAAAATTCCTAGAAGTGAAATTGATGAAATTAAAATAATTATAGGTGATAATTTAAAATTAATAAATAAAGATTTAATATATGATATTTGTGGTAGTTATCGTAGAGGTACTTCTTATTCAGGTGATATTGATATTTTAATTACTAATCCAAAATTTATTGAAAATATTTCAAAAAATAATTATTTAGAAAAGATTGTTAAAAAATTAAAGGAAATTAATTTTATAGTAGATAGTTTAACTGATAAAGGTGATACTAAATATATGGGTATATGTAAATTAACTGATAAATCTAAAGCGAGAAGAATTGATATAAGAGTAATTGATTATCAGTCTTATTATGTAGCATTATTATATTTTACTGGAAATAAAAATTTCAATATATATATTCGTAAAGAGGCTTTAAAACACAATTATAGTTTAAATGAATATGGTATGATAGATACAAGAGATAACAGTATTATATTTATGAAATCTGAAGAAGAAATATTTAAAAAATTAAATATACCTTATTTAAAACCTGAAGAAAGAGATACATATTAAATAAATTACTTTAATTACTTAATATAATAAAATTATTTATAAATATTTTTGTATTTTGTATAAATAAATAAATAAATAAATAAATAAATTTATAAATAACAAAATAAAGATACTATATTTTTTATTTTATTAAACAATAAAATATATTATTTAATAATAGATAATATTAAATGCAATCCATAATATTAAATGCTGAAAATAATGCTCAAAGTATTTTACCAGTTCCTTATCCTAAAGCACCTGTTCCAACAACTTTTGGTTCAAGTAATGATATAGGTACTTATGCTAGTAGTTTTAAAAATGATCTTGGTAATGCTCCTTATCCTATGCCACTTAAACCAAGTAATCGTAATAAAGATGATTTACAATATTGTAATTTTATTGAACCATCTCCTAGAAATCAAATGTTAAATGTACCATATGAAGGTAATAAGGATTGTCCTAGATTTAATAATCAACCTTATAATAAGGATGCATGTTATTTAATGGATAATAAAGCACAAGGAGTTATAGGTATAGTATGTAATCAGGCAGGTGGTAGTGATAATGCTAATTTTGTAAGAGGTAATCAATTTGGTGTTGCACATCCATATAATTTTAACGAAATTGAAAATTCCAAAAAATTAGAATATACTGTTGAACAACCTGTACAAGTTCCTATGAGTATGCAAAATCCAATGGTAGTATATGATAAAAGTACATTTTATCCTGAAATGAACTTTTTTTTAAGAAATGGTAAAAATTATTTAACTTATCCACGTAATCAAAATTATACTGAAGACGGTTTTCCTATATACAATTATCCATATAAAACAATGAATCCAATATTTGATGAAAATAATAAAGATGACATACAACTATTTGAAGATTTTCATAATATGGAAAAACGTAAATTCAATATATTCAAAATATTATTTGTAATTTTAATTTTAGGTTTTATTATATATTATTCTACATAAAGATAACTTATATAAAAATTGATTAAATAATATTCATACAGTTATAATTTTCAAATAAACTAATAAATGATATGATATTAATATAAAATATAAACAAATAAATATAAATAATGATTACATATACACAAGCATTTATGATATATAAAGAAATAAATGGAAGTAATTATGTATGGTTTCATAATGAAACTAATAATATTAAAATAACATTTGGATTATCTAATAATACTAAATTTGAAGAAGTATTTATTAAAAAAAGTCAAATTTATTGGGTATTAAATGATAATTTATTTACAAATAAATTTAATAAATATTTTGTGAATACTGATTTAACAAATGATCTTAAAAAAGAAATATATGGTAATCATGTAATTAAAAAATTAAAGTTAGATAATATTTAATACATTATTTTATGTAATAAATATATTTAATTATAAATTAATTATAATAAAATATATGTAAAGTAAATTATATATAGTAATACATATAACTACTTTATCATATGAAATATATGAAGAATGAATAATTTACTTATCTTATTAAACGATAATATATTGTTTCACCTACTTCAGGACTTCTTCTAATAATTTTAAGTATCTGTTCTGATTTTAATCCATAATATTTAGCAATAGGATCATGTTTAGACATTTTAGGTAATTTACTTTTAGTAGTATAATATTTATCAATTAGTTCTTTTTCTTCATCTTTAGACATAATAATAAACTTGGGTTGAAAAACATGATGAGTAATATTAAAAACCATATTTTTTCTTAAAAATATTTCAACATTTTTATATACATCCTTGCTCAATTCTTTAGTAATTGCACTATTTTCTTTATCTTTTAAAATAAGAATGAGATTAATATTTTGATCATCATATGATGAAATTATTTTAGACATTATATTTTTAAGATCTGCTTTACTGAAATTTTTCACGTCATTATGAAAATGAATATAATATTTAATATTTTTAACATCATCATTTATATATATATCTAAATTATTATTTTCATACTTCATATTAAATTGTTCAATAGTAATATTTTCATGTGGATCAATTAATATACCTCTATCAGTAATCATTTCAAGTACTGTTTTTCTAACTTTAAATAATAATTGTTTTTCTTGAAAGTCCATATTTATATAATTATATAATAAATAACATAAATATGTTTTTAAATTAAAATATAAATCAATTTTTTAATTTATATTTAAATATTGAATTTTATTTTTATATATTTTATATCAAAATCTTTCAAGTGTTATTTATATATAAAAAGATAGTATATAATATATTATATCTAATATATATAATAATATAATATATATAATAATATAATATATATAATAATATAATGGATTTTGTATATATGTTACTTCATGGTGATGAATGGGAAGATATAGTTATATTATTATCAAAAGAAGATGCTATAAATGAATCAATTAAATATCCAAATATGAGAGTTGAAATTTTCAGTAAAAATAAAAACAATAAATTAGGTTATGTACCTACTTATAATTATTATAAAAATGGAGAATATTATGAACATATGTAATGTTATAAATAATTAGCATTTCAAATTAAAGTGTAATTATTTCAAAAATAACACATATAGTAATGTTTATATTATAATATACGTTATTATAATATAAAAAAAATATATATATGAAAATAATTATATAATGGATAATGATTATGAAGAAATTATAGTATATGATGACTATAAAATACCATTAAACAAGTATCCAAGAAAAGGTACTGATAAGAGAGAAACTGATATTATTATTATTATATTTCTAATGCATCAAGAATATCTTAAAAAATTATCAGTATCGTATAGTGAATCAATACGATATTATAATAACTGTAAAGAATATTATTATATATTTCAATTTCAAAAAAACTCAAGAAAATATTCTGCACAAGATGTAATGTTATTAATAAATAAGACAAATGAATACTTTAATGAAAATCCAAAATATGAATTACAAATTAAATTTTTAAATAACTTGTCATATCTTGATAGGATATTTTATTTTTATATTAAAAATAAAGATTTTTATATGAATTTATATGAATCATTAGAACATGCTAAAAGAGCATATTTTGAAAGACGTGAATATAATTATAGAATAATACCACCAAATGATTTTTATAATGGATTAACTCCTAAAATATATAGTGCAATTGAATTAATGGAATTAAATGCATATACAAATTATTTAATACAAAGAAAAATAATAAGTGAATTACCAATACCAAAATATTTCAAATAATTATTATAATATATGTTAAAAAAAAATATATACTTTAAATATAAAGAATGTCAACAACAGATATGTTAAATGGACCTACTAGTGGATTACCTACATATAATGTTAAAAATAATGCTTCTATATTCAATTTTAATACAGTCCCCAGAATTAATTATCTTAGACAATTATTATTAGCAATCTCATATAATCGTATATTTTTAGATGTAGTTGAAGATTTTAGAAATATGGGTCGTGCTTATTACAATAAAAACCCAAGAAAATTCTGTTCTACCGTACAATTAAATCCTGTTGTAGGATTTGGTGGTAAAGAAATTACAGTATATTTACCTGCTCAAGGTGGTGTTATTGATAATTCCATTGAATATGTTAAAATAAATTATACAACAAAAACATGGTTAATGAGAGTATTACAAAATCAACAATTACCTACATGTTGGAGTAATAAAGTTATTGGTGGAACAGGTAATTGTGTAAATTATTCAGTAACACCAGAACAAGCACCTTTTGTATTAACACCTAATGAACAAGTTTTATATTATTACATTAAAAATGCTGATTTTTTCACTAGAGTTTTACAATTACTTACAAATTCATTCTACATATATTCAGTACAAAGATATCAATGTTTCACTTTAACTTTTCCTAAAGATTTATATCCTGGAACTAAAAAAGAACGTACATTTACTGTTACAAATGACTTTTTACGTTCTGTATATTCAACATATCTTAAAAATAGTAGAATGGGTAATCCTTATAAATTACCTGCACCATATACTATGCATAAAAATTATGTTTTACCTCAAACTAATTATACACAAGCTGAAATGACTGAAATTATTAATAATAATACTGATATGTTGATTATATAGTATCAATAACAATAATAAAAATTGATTTATATTTTTTATTAGTATGTATTTATTATTGTAATTATTATTAATTGTTAATTATTATCAATTGTTACTATCAATTTATTAGTTATATATAATTATATATAACTAATATGGCGGAATTAGTCATGTCTAAATTTAACAAAATGGATATTAATGCCATTAATTTTGATGATTTACCAGATGAAGATTATAGAGAAGCATATTATCCTAATATGACACCTATTGAAAATGAAACTGGTTTAGAAAATAAATTAGGTGGTAGTGTTCCATTTTTTATTGAAGGAGAAAAATGGCCTTCTATTAATGATATTCATTTAACATTTTTTGGACAATTTACTGATCCACGAGTATCTGATAATATGTTATTTAGAATATTTGTATATACAAATAATAATAATAATTATCAAAATTATGGTACTGGAAAAATTATGCCTATTTTATTAGATGATAATAATATTAATAAACAAATTAAAATAAATCCATCTCAAAATATTATTACATATGAACCTCATGAAATAACTGGTTGGATTATTGAGAGAGAATTACGAGAGTTTGAATATTTTATAGATAAATATAGTTTAGTAGATGATCAAAAGACATATGAAAAATATAATAATTCAAAATTTTCACCAAGTTATGATATTAAAGTTGGTGGCACATCAACTTTTTGTCAATACATGTATGATAAAGATAAATTTAATAACTTTATTCAAATAACACAATCAAATGAATTACCATTTGGCTGGGGAGATAGTGGAATAGCACATGTATTTCAAAATAAATATACAGATGATTATTATTTAACATTTGATTGTTGTTAATTATTTAATTATATTAAATAATTTAAAATTAATATATAAAATAAATTAACTTATTATAACACATCACAATATATTGTAAATAAAATAAACTGAATAAACTAAATAAACTAAATAAACCGAATAGAATAAAATAAAAAATGAAATATAAAATAATATAAAGGATATTTATTATTTTATATTAAGAATATTAAAATATAAAATTAAATATAAAATATGGAAGAAAAATTGAAACCTGCTAAATATTTTTTGGGAGATCCTACTATAGTATTACCTGATAAAATCTTTCATGGTATATGGGGTGAATTATATAATTATGAAGTTGGTAAATTTTATATAAATGATACTGATATGTGTGTTCATCATACACATTATGGTGATGGTATTTTTGAAGATACACGAAATCGTCAATATAAAGTAGATGGAGGTGTTATTGGTTTAGTTGATATAAAATTAATTGAAGATATAACTAAATGTAAAGATATAGGACATATATTTGAATTTAAAGAACCTGTAAAGTTTTATTATGAAAATGGTATATTTTTTATTAAATCAGGTAAAAAATATATTAAAATATCGACACAATTTGAAGAAGAATTAGAAATCGATGAAGAAAATGATGATGTTAATTTTGATAATTTATGTAATGAATCAGATGATGATTTTATTGAAGAAGAAAATGAAACAGATATAGATAATATTACTGATATGCATAATAATAATAATATTACTGACAATAAACAATCATATCAGTTTTTTAAGAAAAAATAATAGTCATAATAAATAATATAATAATAAATATTATTATAATAAATATTATTATAATAATAAAATAATAATAAAATAATAATAAAATAATAATAAAATAATAATAAAATTATAAAAAAATATAAATTAAAAGTATATATGAATTCACCAATTGATATTACTAATTTAGCAAAAAAATATTTATTTTCAGCAAATGATCCTAAAGCATCTACTAATTCTAGTATTGATTTACCTATATTAATATCAGGTAATAATAATTTATATAATGATATATATTGTACATTAGTAGAACCAAATGAATATGGATTTAACTCATGCAATAATTGTGAAATGCCAAATGGTAAAGTATGGAAACTAAAAAATACAAATACTCAAAATGAATGTGTAAGTAAATGTAAAGATGAAGCAAGATGTACTTCATATAGTTATTATAACAATAAAGATGATATTCCAACTGAATATGGTACTGCAAATTGTATTCATTATATAAATTTTCCATCTGAAATAAAATCTAGTACAAAAAGTGTTAATTCAGGTTATTCTGTTACTAAATATGGTTTGGATTATGTTAATGGTGGTTTAAATGGTTTAACAAACGGACAAAAAGAAAATATTAAAAAAAGATGTGCAAATCAATATTTAAATAATAAATTTAATGCAAATAAATCAAGTTCATTATTGGATTGCTTATCAATTGAAACTAAAGATAATAATACAACAAGATTTAATATGGATCCACAATGTATTTATAATAAACGTACAACAGAAAATTTACCTGTAGCAGATGAAGAAATAACAAATGATTATATAGAAAATCCAAATATAATTGTTAATAGTACAGATCCAATAATAGATAAAAATATGAAATTATATAATGATTTTTATAATACAAGAAATACATATATTAATGATATATCAAATAACTCTACACAACAAATCAGTAATTTTCAAAATGCAAATAATAACAATATAAATTATTATTTAAATGCTAGTCGCAATAATACTTTATTAAGAGAACAAGTAAATAATAGTTTAGTTAATGATAATCCATTAACAAAAGTTGTAAATAATTTAAAAATAATAACTGGCTTAAATGTAGAGTCATTTGAAAATGCTAATGAAAAAAATACTAAAAAAAATACTATAATAATAGTATTAATACTATTATTGATTTTATTTTTTATTTTAATGTTTAACAAAAAATAAATTATCTGTTATAATATTATATTTATATAATGCCAGATATAATTCCACCTAATAATATTACAAATAACTTATTATTAAAATATGACGATAAATTTAATAAAAATTATAATAAATTGGTACAAATAAACTCTTCTATATCAAATAAAGAAGAATTAATAACTAAAGAAAATGATTTAATTAATCAAAAAGATAATAATATATTATTATTAAAATATATTATAACATATTTAATTTTATCCATCATAACATATACTATACATAAAACATCATTTATTAATTTTACAAGTTTTTTAGTAATTATTATTACATTATTTATTATAATGGCAATATTATATTACAAATATTATATTAAAAATCAATACTATACATTAAGTGGATTATTTGGAAGTGTTGGTGCTGAAATGATTGATTATGTTAAAAATGACATATTAGATGCTGATCTTAAACCATATACGTGTCCTTCAAAATGCAGTTCTAATAATGCATCTGTTAATGATGGTAATATTGGTTCTCATTCAACACCTGAATATAATGTAAATCTTAATTCAACACCTACATTAAATATTGATCCATCAACAAATGTATGGAAATTCGGTGATGTACCTGAAGGTGGTTATTTATCAAGCTCTGATTCTAGTATTCAACAATTTTATAATAGTCCAACTGATATTCAATCATATTATAATGAAAATAATGAACCACATCAAAGATTTGGAACAACTTATCCTAATTCAGTATATTATAAATGTGAATGGATGGGGGCATCTAATGAAGAACATGGATTACCTAATACAGAATTATCAACATATACAACAATACCATGTTCATATAGACCAAATTTCAAGCAAACTGGTAAATATATATGTAATAATGATCCAAATCTTAATGGAATAACTGATTGTTCAAATGTTTCAGAAATTTATTCATAATTAATTTATTTATAAAAAATAAAATTAAAATATAATAATATTATATAATATGTCAGATACTACTATAATAAATGATATGTCAGATACTACTATAATAAATAATAAGGATAAGAGTGATAGAATAAATTATCTATATAATAAAATAAAAGATGCAAATAATAATATATATGAGAATGATCCAATTACATTAAAAAATATGGTTGATGAATATAATGGATATTTAAATGTATTAAATAAAACAGAATCATTAGCAGGATTATATTCAAATATAGCTCAAGAAAATTTAATTAAACGTGATGAATATATAAAATTACAAAATGAAGATTTAACAGATCAATTAAGAAATTTAGAAACTATTGAATCAGTAGTACAAAATAAAACCAGATTAATAGACCAAATGAATTATAATATTGAACGTGATAATGTTAATACAAGAACATTAATTGTTTCATTTGTTTTAGGTATTATTTTATTAGGAAATTTAATCTCATATGGTTACGGATATATTTCATTTGATAGATTTATGTTTTTATTATTATGTATTATAGTAATATATATTATATTTTTATTTTATCAATATAATATATTTTATGTTAATACTGCTATAAAAGCATTATATACTGATAATGTACCTCAAAGATTATCTGATTCAGTAACTAATCTTAAAAATACTATTGTATCTAATTTAGATGAATTACAATATGGAGATAAAACTGAATGGATTAAAGATAATTGTGATTGTCCTATAACTAATAGAGAACAATTAGAATATAATGTTGGAAATACACCAGGACATTTTTATTATGATGGTTCTGCACCACCACAATTATTACAACCTGCACCTAATACACCTAATTTAAATTTAGATCATAATATTCAATGGCTTGATCATGATACTCCATATAATTTACATTATGAAAATAATGAACTTAATAGAAAAACAGATCCACATATGAATTTACAACATAAATTAGATAATGATATTGATTATAACTTGTTTGTTGCTCAAGAAACAAATACTCGTCAAA
>JACCEB010952263.1_pt1 | contig 45109 bp, 41 predicted proteins | sample 7454761 | NCBI WGS metagenome assembly JACCEB01 (sample SAMN15323454, study PRJNA562643) | freshwater metagenome | isolation source: river surface water | place: USA:Blue River Watershed | collected 2017-08-18
ATTTTCAATCAGGCTGTTAGAACCGGCATTGCCGCATCTGAAATGAACCCCGTGGAGGTCGACCAGGAATTTGGTCGAATCACCGGCAAGCGCATGACCATGGAGGGAACCACTTCCAAGGTAATTGGCATGTTGCTAGCGGTGGGAATCGGAGCAGCGGTCACCTGGTTCTTTGGACTTTACGGCTTGGTATTACCTGCGATGCTAGTTGGCTTGGGACTTGGTCTTTGGGCATCATTCTCAAAGAAAGTTCGCCCTGGCGTAATGATGGCTTATGCACTTGCGCAAGGTGTCTTCATTGGTGGTCTGAGCGGAATTTTGGAAGCTTCGTATCCAGGCATTGTGCAGACGGCTGTAATTGGAACCTTTGCCACCGCTGGTGGAATGTTCTTGGCATATCGATTTGGTTGGGTAAAAGTTGATGCGAGATTTACTCGCTTCATGACTTTTGCGCTGATCGGTTACTTCGCGTTTGCTCTAATCAATCTTGGTTTTGCGCTCTTCGCCGGTTCCAGCGTCTATTCTTCGCCCTTTGGCTGGCTGGTGGCACTAGTTGGTGTTGGACTTGCCGCCTTCACTTTGAATCTAGACTTCGAGACCATCCGTGCTGGTGTCCAGCAGGGTTGGGCAGAAGACATGGAGTGGCGAGCAGCCTTTGGTCTAACCGCGTCGCTAGTTTGGCTCTACGTTGAAATCATCAGACTGCTGTCTATTTTCAACCAAGAGTAAGAACCGCTTTCCCAATCGCGCCAGAGCTGCCTGAGATCCCAGGCGTTCTCGGCCAGGATCGAGACCCCTCGCACCCCGGTGCGGCGGGTCTTTCCTGATATTAGGAGTAGTCGATTTTGAAAAAGCAAGCTGGCGCATCTGCGCTGAGCTTCGTCAAAAAAGGTTGCATCTGCACAGCCCGTGCCATCATCCAAGCTGATAAACACAACTCTCTTTCCACTTCGCATCGGGGGAGTCTGGGTAGCAACTCTTACACCCGCCACCAATACCTCGGTATTGCTCCTTAGATTAACCAGCTCGCTTGCTCTAACTACCCCCAGCTCATCCAACATTTGCTGAAACTGCTCAATCTCATGCTGTGAGATATCCATGCCAGTTATTGCCAGCTCACTTTCCAGCTGCTCTTGCTTAGTTAGTTCTAGGTTGCCAGTAGGGAGGTTTTGCAGTGCACCAAGTTCGAAACTGAGCTGGTTGGCATCAAGTGGCCTGGGTCGCTTGGCACAAAGCTGACGAATATAAACCAAAAGATCAGAGCGATTGCTCTTCGAATCAACGCCTGCGATGCCGGCTAGGCCGTCCAGCGCCCCAATCAGTGCCAGCCTTTCCAGAGTCCGCCTGGAGGGCCTTGCACGGTGATAAAAGTCAGCTACATCAACAAAGGGCTGCTCGCAGATAATTCTTTCGATTTCGGGAGTTGAAATGCCAGCAATGTCGGTCAGCGCTAGTCGAACTGCATTACCAGAGTCTGTTTTTTCAACCAGGTATTCGTTGGTTGAGTAATTGACATCGATTGGCAAAATCTTAACCCCGAGTCTTCTGGCCTCGGCTAGCAGCAAGCGCTTTGGATACATTCCGGGATCGTGGGTTAGTAAGCCAGCTATGAATTCGGTTGGGTAGTGAGTCTTTAGCCAAGCCGACTGGTAAGTCGGGAGAGCAAACGCAGCCCCGTGTGCCTTGCAGAATCCAAAACTGCCAAAGCCCTCAATGATTGACCACACTCGCTCGATTACTGGCTTGCTATAGCCGCGGGCAAGTGCAGAGCTCCGAAAATATTTTTCAATGGCTGGGATCTTGAAATCTTTCCCCAGCATTCTTCTCATCTCATCGGCTCTGGCTAGTGTGCAGCCAGTCATTTTCTGCATGATTTTCATCAGCTGTTCGTGAAATACAACTACGCCATAGCTTTCCTCAAGAATTGGTCGTAGGTCTGGATGTATATAGTCAGGTTGAGCAAGGCCATGTCTACCATCGAGATATGGCTTAATCATGTTCCCCTTCATTGGGCCTGGTCTAAACAAAGAAATTTGCAGAGTTAAATCATTGAACTGAGTCGGCTGATGTTTTCCGGTCAGCTCTCTTTGGCCGGGCGATTCAATCTGAAAGATTCCTAGGGTATTGGTGGTTCTGATCTGCTTGTAAACCAGCGGATCATCCTTGGCAATTGAATCCAGCTCTATTACCTCTTGGTTTACGCGCTTAGCCTCCCTAACCGCATATGCCATAGCGCTTTGCATCCTTACTCCCAGTACATCCAGCTTCAAAAACCCCATCGGATCCATGTCGTCTTTATCAAACTGACTCATTGGAAGACCAATGCCACTGGCTTCGGTGGGGGTTAAATCGAGTAAAGAAGAATTTCCCAAAATCACCCCGCAGGGATGAACCGAGATATGCCTAGGGAGCCTATCCAGTCGCTCGGTGATATCAACCAACAGATTCAGCTGCCGGTTTTCCTTGCTGTCGCTAGCAAAACGCGCAAGCTCTGGTTTTTCGCCCATTGCTTTTCGAAAATTTCTAGCGGAGAAGCGCCACATATTCTTGGCAATATCGTCAATTTCTTCTTCATCCAGCCCGAGTGCTAGACCACCATCGCGAACCGCCCCGCGACCGCGATAGGTGGATTGCATGGACAATAGCGTGACCCGAGAGCCACCGTAACGACGGAAGATCGCCCGGTAGATCTCATGCCTTCTGGCCGATTCAACATCGATGTCGATATCTGGCAGTGTGCTGCGCTCGGTAGATAAGAACCTTTCAAACAGCAGTCCTTCTGCGATTGGATCAACTCCACTAATTCCAAGCAGGTAGTTGACCAGCGAGCCAGCGCCTGACCCTCTGGCGGCAATTCGAATCTTCATATCTCGAATCATCTGGGCGACATCCGCCACAGTCAGGAAGTAGGTGGAAAAACCAAGCTGATTGATAGCAATTAGTTCTTTTGATAGTCGGTGCTGGATGTGAGCTAGCTCAGCCGCTCGAACTGCTGGGTAGCGCCAAGAAATAGCCGAGTGGGCTCTTTGCCATAAAACCTCAAATGGATTTTCATCAATTCCCAATGCATTTTGCTCAGGAGTTTTTGGAATACCCCAACTGCAATCTGAAACCGGATCCAATCGGCATCTGTCGGCCAGCAAAGAGGTTGTTGCCAATAGTTGCTTTGCTCTTTGCGTATCCTCGGTTATATCCAGTGCAATATTTGCCATCTGATCAGCTGGCTTTAGCCAAGCTTGAGCATTTGGTTGTAGGGCAAATAGTCCAAGCGGTTCTAGGTGCCGAGCAGAATCTAAGACATCAGCTGTTAGTGCATCATCAGGTTGTAGGTAGCGAACCGCGTTGGTTAAAACAGCTGGCATGCCACTTTGATCGGCCAGCTCTAACATCGCTCTGGCATGCTCTTGGGAATAAACCAACCCTGGCTCTGCGAGCAGGTTTGTTACCTCAATTACTAAGCAGCCAGGTTTGGCTAGTAAGTCTTTCCATCGAGTGAGTTCTGCAAAAGCAAGGTGAGGGTTTACTAAAACCTCTTTCCCAATGGGTGATTCTCCGCCCAGCAAGACTGAACAAGCAGGGTCTTCTCCAAGCAGCTGCGCTAAATCCGCTAGCTCTATTACTGGCTGTTTAGTTTTACCCTGGTGTGCCTTGGAAATAATTCTGCAGAGCTGTGACCAGCCGCGACCTTTATTGTGACCATGGGCAAGAATAACCACCCTACCCTCAGCAGATTCATTCTTAACGCTGAGATTTACTCCAACAATCGGAGAAACTTTATTGGCGATGCAGCTACCGATGTGTTTTATTGCGCCATACAAACCATCTCTGTCTGTAATTGCTATTGCATCGAAGCTCTCGCTCGCGGCCGAAACAATGTGTTCTGGCCGATTTACTCCGTAGTGCGCAGAATAGGCACTGGCAACGTTGAGATGAACAAAGCCCATCAGCTATCGATTCTGTAAATCTCCCAGACATCCTCTGGTTGCAGGTGCTTTAGCTCTAGGAAAATGCGATCAAATTCACTGGTTGCCCACAGCCGCCACATCTCAACTTCCACCAGCGCACTACCAATTCCCCTGGGGGCAGCCTGCGCCTGCTGCCACCAGAGCTTTCGGCTATACCAGCGCACCGGTTTTGAACTAACCAGATAGTGACGGTTTTCAAAGGTGAAGGAGACAGGGGCGCCGTCCAGGTCTAGGACAACACCAGTAACTATTTGCTGCATGGCCGGCACCCCTATCGAACATTTGTTCGAATAGTTAGTCTATGGGGCAGCCCGACATTTTCAAAAACGGCTCTAAACCGGGCTAATTAGCTCGGGATTATTGACCGAAACCTGGCCAACCTGCCTCGAAACCGGGTGAAATTGAAGCTCCTGGGCAACCAAGTCAGACTCTTTGGCCAGGGCCTGCAGCAGCTCCGGGGTTGTTTCGTAATCCGGGGCAAGCCAAGCGGCCAAGTTTTCTTGCGATAGAAAAACCGGATTTCGATCATGGATGAAGGCAAGCTCAGGAGAAGAGTCCTTAGTCAAAAAAGAGCAGGTCAGCAGCCAACGATTTGGATCATCAGCTGACTTAGTCGGATCTCGCCACCAAGAATAAATTCCAGCAAAGGCCAGCATCCCATCAGCTGGATGAATGTAAAAAGGCGTTTTGCCTTCTTGCGTGGTTTGCCATTCGTAATAACCAGAGGCTGGAATCGCGCAGCGCTTTTTCAGTGTGGCCTCTTTGAAGCTGGGTTTCTCTAGGGCAGTTTCAATTCGGGCATTATTCAGTGGACTGGTTGAAATTTCCTTTGCCCAACTTGGCACCAAGCCCCAGCGAGAAATGTGCAGTTCGCGCGATGGCAAAGAATTGACCTCTCGCTCAACGATGATCGGGATTTTCTGGGTCGGGGCAATGTTGTAGCTGATGGGCGAGTAGTCGGGAGGAACCTCATCCAGTTCAAATAGCTCGGTAATCCCCGAGAGCTCCTTCGCTATTACAAATCTTCCGCACATCAAAGACCATCCGAAAACATCGCCAGCACATCTTCACTGGAAGGCAGTGGCTGGGCCAACATAGCTAGTCGCTTCGAAAAGGGGCTGGCAAGCCGAGCTGGAGCAATCTCCACACCCTCCCATGCTTCGACAGAGCGGATTCCTTGCAGTGCGCTCAAGCTCCAGACCTCACAGCCAGCAAGTTCAGCGGGTTTAGCCCTGCGCTGGCTGGTCTGATAACCAGCCTGGACGGCCAATTCAAAAACCAGCCCACGTGTGATTGATGGTAACCAGGGAGTTGTGTCATCTGGCCCAACCAATGTCTCTTTTTCCCACCACACAATTGAACTGAGGGCACCATCTGCGATAAAGCCATCTTCTGTCAGCAATACCGCCTCATCCGCGCCGTGCAGGTTGGCAGCTCTTCTGAGCTGCTGGCAGATTGCTAAATCGGGACCCTTGACCTGGGGTTTGGTCCGCGGGTCATGATCTTGCATTGTCCAAAGTCGAACAGTTTCAGTTCTCTCTGGTGCAGTGCGAATTCTGAGAAATAGTTTTTGGCCCTCCGGTTGACCCTCTCGATATTCAAGTCTCGGGAACCAATCACCAGACTTTGGAATAGCCGCCACGGCGCTCGCGAAAAAGCCGGGTAATTGGCGTTTGGTCTTCGGCTCTGAAATTGAAGCTGCGAATCTCGCAAAGTGTCGATCGATTGCTCGCGCTTGGGCATTTTGAACCAGAAAGCTATCAGCAACCGAGACGGAATCGTCTAATGCAGTCTCTAGCGGGGTCAGCTCACCCTCGACAAATTGGTAGAAATCGCCGCCAACACTCACGGTAACTAGACTACGAGACTGAAGGGGTGCCAAATGCCACTGTATTGGGAAAAGCTAAATGGCTGGACGGCTATCACTGACACCTTCATCACTCTCTACGCCAATCAGCCGGGAGCATTTTGGCTTGATCGCGAAAACCATCCCACAAATCGACATTCTGTAATTGGCGTTGGCATTCCAACCGATGAATTACCCTCTCAGCAAGAGCAGCAAGCTGATTTGCCCTTCACATTCAGACCCGGCGTGGTCGGGGTAATTCACTACTCGTCTACACCTGGCGACATTTCGCAGACTTCGCTTCTTAGGGTCGATCGAGCTTTGGTCTATGACCACGACACCAAGGTGATCTACTTTGTGGCCCAGTTAGAGAGCAGAAAAGAATTTGATGATTGGCACCGAGCTGCTCTGCTGCGGATTGCTCTAACTGGCGGGGGAATGGCAGCGCATGAGTTGAATTATCCAGCGGCGACGGCTGCTGAATTAGTAGCGGATGATTCAACCCAGCAATACGTCAAAAAGATAGAACTGGCGCAAGCCAAGATTGCCGCTGGCGATGCATATCAGCTTTGTTTGACTACTAGATTGCGCGGATCCTTTACCGGCGACCCGCTCAGTTTCTTTTTGCGACTCAGAAAACAACATCCCGCCCCCTATAGCAGTTTCGTTCGGGTGGGAGAGAAGACGATTGTCTCAATCTCGCCGGAGCTATTTGTCTCTGTGCACCTAGGCCGAGTCCTTTCTTCCCCAATCAAGGGCACTCGCAAACGCTCAGCGGATGCATCTCAAGACATGGAACTGATGAATCAGCTTGGTCAAGATCCGAAAGAGCGAGCGGAAAATCTCATGATTGTCGATTTAATCCGCAACGATCTTTCGGTGGTTTGTGAGGCAGCAAGCGTCAGCGTTGACTCACTACTGGCTGTGCGCAGTTTTTCTACAGTTCACCAATTGGTGAGCGATGTCTCAGGTCAACTGCGGCAGGACAAAACCTCAATCGATGCCCTCCGAGCACTATTCCCTGGCGGTTCCATGACTGGAGCCCCAAAGGCTTCAGCGATGCAGATCCTGCAGGAGCTTGAATCTTCACCCCGTAAGGTCTACTCGGGAGCCATTGGCTTTATTGCCGCCAACGGAGACATGGAACTAGCGATGGTAATTAGAACGGCAGTGTTCGAAGGGCAAAGCGTTTCTATTGGCGTAGGAGGGGGCATTACTGCCGACTCCCAACCCTTCAGCGAGCATGAGGAGATTCAGTTGAAAGCCTTAGCGCTGGCGGATGTACTGGGCGCACGGGTGCGTTGGTAACCTGTACGAGTTGTTTTCTTAGAGGGTCAATTGTCAGAAGAATTTAGCCTTTCAGCGCTGCAGGATAAGTGGCTACCCGTGTGGGATTCCATCAAGCCATTCGATTCGGCCAAGCCTGATGATCAGCGCCCCAAGAAATATGTTTTGGACATGTTTCCCTACCCGTCGGGTGACTTGCACATGGGCCACGCCGAAGCCTATGCCCTAGGCGATGTGATTGCTCGCTACTGGATTCAAAAAGGCTTCAACGTCATGCATCCCATTGGCTGGGATGCCTTTGGATTGCCGGCGGAGAATGCTGCCATTAAGCGTGGTTTAGATCCGAGAAAGTGGACTTACGAAAACATCGATCAGCAAAAATCATCCATGCGGCGCTACGCCTGCAGCTTTGACTGGGATCGAGTTTTGCAAACCTGTGACCCGATTTACTACCGCTGGAACCAGTGGCTGTTCCTACAGTTTTATAAACGAGGTCTTGCTTATCGGAAAAACAGCAATGTGAACTGGTGCCCCAGTTGTCAAACTGTTTTGGCCAATGAACAAGTTGTGCAGGGACTATGTGAAAGATGTGACACTCAGGTCACGAAGAAAGCCCTGACTCAGTGGTATTTCAAGGTGACGGATTACGCAGACCGTTTGTTGGATGATTTGGACACTCTGGAAGGTAAGTGGCCGGCCAAGGTTCTAACCATGCAACGCAATTGGATTGGTCGCTCCTACGGCGCAAATGTGAAGTTTGAAATTTTGGGTCGCAAGCAACCGGTGACCGTCTTTACTACCCGGCCCGACACTCTTTACGGCGCAACCTTCATGGTTGTAGCGGCCGACTCAGATTTAGCAAGTGAGCTTGCTTCCGAAGCCGAGCCCGCGGTAAGAATGGAATTCTTTTCATACCTAGAAAAGACCAAGCAAACCTCCGACATCGATCGTCTGGCAACTGACAGACAGAAAACTGGAGTCTTTCTGGGGCGCTTTGCAATAAATCCACTCTCAGGTGAACAGATTCCGATTTGGGCATCAGACTATGTGTTGGCCGACTACGGCACTGGTGCGATCATGGCGGTGCCGGCTCATGACGAGCGCGATATGGCCTTCGCTAATGCAATGAACTTGCCAGTGATTACTGTGGTAGACACAGGGGAAGAAGATCCTTCCGTCAGCAAGGTTGCAACCTCTGGCGATGGGGAAGTGGTTAACTCTGGAGAGCTCACCGGGCTGCGCAAAAACGAAGCCATTGAAAAAGCCATTGAGATTTTGCAAAAGAGAAATTTGGGAGAGCGGGCTAAGAATTACCGGCTTCGCGACTGGCTGATTTCGCGACAGCGCTACTGGGGAACTCCGATTCCAATTATTCACTGTGAAAAATGCGGTGAGGTGGCAGTTCCTGAATCGCAACTGCCGGTTGAATTACCAGACAGTGCTGGATTGGATTTGCAACCCAAGGGAACTTCGCCACTGGGTGCAGCTAGTGACTGGTTAAACGTGGCTTGTCCCAGCTGCGGCGGACCTGCCAAACGTGACTCTGACACCATGGACACCTTTGTTGATTCATCCTGGTACTTCCTTAGGTTCCTCAGCCCAAATAGTGATCAGGTTGCATTTGATCAGGCTGAGGCTAAGAAGTGGGCTCCGGTTGATCAGTACGTCGGCGGTGTCACTCACGCAATCCTGCATCTGCTTTACTCTCGCTTTTTCACCAAAGTCCTGTTTGACATGAAGATGGTTGATTTTGAGGAGCCATTTAGTCGCCTACTCAATCAGGGAATGGTTTTAATGAACGGCTCCGCCATGAGTAAGTCGCGCGGCAATCTGGTCCGACTCAGCGAACAGCTCGATGAGCACGGGGTGGACGCGGTGCGATTGACGATGGCGTTTGCTGGTCCACCCGAGGACGACATTGATTGGGCTGACGTTTCGCCAGCTGCCTCCGGTAAGTTTTTGGCTCGCGCCTGGCGCATTGCTAAAGATGTAACGAGCGCAACTTCTGCAGATGTTAGAAGTGGTTCAATTGATGTTCGCAGGGCCACCCACTCATTCCTTGCCGCATTTTCGGAAGCAATTGAGGGCTTCAAGTTCAATGTTGGGGTTGCAAAGTGCATGGAGCTGACCAATGCGCTTAGGAAAGCCATTGACTCGGGACCGGGTGGGGCAGACCCAGCAGTTAGGGAGGGGGCGGAAGAGCTAGCAAAGGCAATAAGCCTCTTCGCTCCCTATACGGCGGAAGATATGTGGCAGCAGCTTGGTCATCAGCCCAGCGTGGCCTTGGCCACTTTCCGGGCGGTCGAAAAAGATCTTCTGGTGCAAGAAACGATTACTGCAATTGTCCAAGTCGATGGCAAGTTGAGGGACAAGTTTGAGGTATCGGTTTCTATCTCAGAGCAGGAACTGCGAGAGCTGGCACTCAGCTCAACCGCAGTCCAAAGGTTGCTGGATGGCAAAGAGCCCGTCAATGTCATTGTGCGGCCACCCAAGCTTGTCAACATAGCTACCAAATAGCCCTCTATTCACAGGCTGTTTGTTCGCCTGACTAAATCTTTGAGCTGAGCCGCATGCTTGACCAATGGATCAAGTATTCGAATGGTTTCGCCAGCAAACCCTTGCAAAGCGCTGGCAAATATTTCTAGCCGCCGCGCTTGCTTTAGCCGTGGTGGGTTACTCCCTTTCAACTACCAACGCTTCTCAGCCGCAACAGGCAAGTGTTTTCGAACCACTCCAATTCGAATCCGCAATATTTGTTCATGTAGTTGGCGAGGTTGCAAAACCCGGACTCTACGAATTAGCGATAGGCGCCAAGGCGGCCGATGCAATTGATGCAGCGGGAGGACTGACTAAAAATGCGCAACCGGAGAGTGTAAATCTCGCTCGTCCCCTTTCAGACGGCGAACAGCTGGTTGTGCTCTCAGTAAGCGATCAAGCTGCTGGCACAGGAAAAATCTCTGTGAACAGAGCCACTGCCTCCGAGCTGGATGAACTTCCAGGTATCGGCCCAGCCCTGAGCGAGCGGATAATCCAGCATCGGGAAGAAGTTGGCGGATTTAGGACGATTGAAGAGCTAACGGAAGTTAGCGGAATTGGAACCAAACTCTTTGCAAAAATTCGAGACAAACTCACACTTTGATTCTTTATTTAGCTGCCGGCTACTGGTTTGTGCTCTGGATTTTCGCACCAACTGGTGCTGAATCAGGTATTAAGCGCAGCTATCCAAGAATCGAATCCATTGAGCTGCTAAGGGAGAGTTTTTTATCAACCTTGAATGGCGTTTCACCGGAGGCGGAGGCGCTGGTTGCTGGTTTGACAATTGGCGAGCGGGACTTGGTGAGCGATGAATTAGCTAGTCAAATGCGCGATCTCTCGCTAACTCACCTCGTTGCGGTTTCTGGAGCAAATCTAGCTATTGTGCTCGGTTCAATTTATTTTTTGACCGCAGCAATCGGACTTGCCAGAAGCATGCGATTCTCAATTGCCCTATTGGTGATGAGTGGCTATGTGCTGTTGGTTGGCCCAGAGTCATCTGTGATCAGAGCTGCCACCATGGCGCTATTCGTCATGCTGGGTTTGTGGCTGGGACGTGGCAGCAGCCCCATCTATGCCCTTGCGAGCGCAGTTTTGCTGCTTCTGCTAATAGACCCAGGTCTGGCAGTCGATGTTGGCTTCGGCTTGTCGGTTTTTGCAACTGCTGGATTGGTTGGTCTTACTCCATTGATCTATCAGAAACTTGACGGAAAGCTTCCCCGCGTTTTAGCGGCTGCGATTGCTGCCACGTGTGCTGCGCAAGTTTACACACTGCCAATAATTCTCTATCTACAACCTTCGCTTCCGATTTACTCCGTCCTAGCCAATTTGCTGGTGGAGGCCACCGTTGCGCCAATCACTATTTTGGGTTTGATAAGTGTTTTGCTCTGTCAGTTGCTCCCGGCTGCAGCGATGGTGTTTAGTTGGTTGGCTTCGCTTGGCGCCCAGTGGATTGTTCTTATCGCCAGTCAACTCTCCACACTCCCGCTGGTTCGTCTGCACTTTCTGCCAGGGGTCTGGGGAATATCAGTGGCGGTGGTATTCGCCGCTTTGCTCACTATCTATTTAAAGAATCAACGCTGGAGAGCAGTCAGCAAACTGGCAATTTACATGACCCTGATCATGACAGGTAGTTGGATAGCGACCGATTTGATTAGGCACAAAACCTTTGCCGGAAACTGGCAAATCTATGCCTGCGATGTCGGGCAGGGAGATGCGCTAATGGTTAGAAGCCAAGGGGAAGTTGCGCTGATAGACACCGGTAGAGATCCGGAACTAATTGAAAATTGCCTCAACGATGCTGGGGTCAGCAAGATTGATTTACTGGTCCTCACTCACTTTGATGCCGATCACGTAGCCGTTTTGCCCGGGGCAATGCCGCGAGTCAGTGGTGAAATGTTAGTGAGTCCCTTTCAGGACACCCGAGCAATTGTTGCTGAGAGCTATCGATTGGCTAGTGACCAGGGGGTTGCAGTCATAAAGGCTCAGCGGGGGATGCAGGGGAACCTGGGTCATATCCGGTGGCTGGTAATTTCCCCTTCTGCTACCGCTCATGAAGCAACTGACAGCAATGATGCATCTGTCACCATGATCTTTGATTTTGGTGATTTTGCCCTTCTGACGCTGGGAGATCTTGGCGAGGCAGGACAGCAAAGGCTACAAAGGCAACATCCTGCATTGCTTGAGCAATTGGCCCAGCGCGCTCTGGTGGTCAAGGTGGCTCACCATGGCTCAGCTGATCAGTCAGTAAGTTTCTACAGACGGTTGAGGGTGGATTTTGGACTTTTCCTAGTTGGTGAGAACCGCTATGGCCACCCAACCCAGTTGGCGCTTTCCCTTATTTCTCCAACTGGCATCGTTCTTCGAAGCGATCTACATGGCCCAATTGCAATTAGCTTCGATGGCCAATTGCACTTTAGGGTCGGCGGTAAACTCACAGCGTGAGTGGAGTAATAAATTGGCATGAGGCTAAGCCAGCCCCGTTGGTTTTTATTACTGGCTCCGAAAGCTATTTGGCCGCCAGAGCCATCCGACAAATTCGACAAGAGCTCAAAAGTCAATTCGCTGATTTAGAGGTTTCAGAGATTGCAGACGGTGATTACCGAGCTGGCGCATTGTTTGACTACGCTGCACCGTCGCTGTTTGGAGAGCCTCGACTGGTCATCATTCACGGCGCAGCCGAAGGGCTAAAAGAAGATTTGAGGCAATACATCGAACAGCCAGCTGACTCGGTAACGGTAGTTGTCAGGCTGAGTAACCTGGTTGGCCACAGCGGTTCGATCCGGAGAGACCTTGCCAAACAAGCATTGGTCGTGAGCTGTGAGGAATTGAAAAAAGACTCAGAGCGAATTGACTTTGTTAATAAAGAGTTCAAGCTGGCAAAAGTCGCCATCGAATCATCTGCTGTTCGCGCCCTGGTTCAGGCTTTTAATTCAGACCTGGGGGAACTGGGAGCTGCCTGTTCCCAACTTGCGATGAATTTCGAGAAAGTGACACTGACGAACGTCGAGGAAACATTTGGTGGCCGAGTTGAGACCAACGCTTTCAAGATTGCCGATGCAGCGCTGAGCGGCAACGCTACTGAAGCAATTCGCCTCTTTCGACACGGTTTTGCAACCGGCATAGATTCGGTTGCTCTGGTTGCCGCGCTTACTATGCGAATTCGGCAATTGGCTCGGCTTTTCAATGATCGAAATGCACCAGCAGCCAGCCTTGGCATGCAGCCCTGGCAAGTAGACAAGGCAAGAAAAGAACTTGCCGGCTGGCAGGAAACTGAATTAGCTGACTTAGTTGAACTTGCCGCAATCACGGACGCTGACGTTAAGGGAGCGGCAAAAGATCCGGAGTACTCGGTCGAGCGACTTCTATTAGCGATGGCCCGCGCAAACTAAAAAGCCGGGCCCAAGCCCGGCTTTTTTGAAAAGTAATTTAGAGAGCAGCCACTTTCTTAGCGATGGCGCTCTTGCGGTTAGCGGCTTGGTTCTTGTGTAGAACTCCCTTGCTGACAGCCTTGTCCAACTTGCGGTTGGCATTCTTTAGGGCTGCTTCCGCAGCTTTCTTGTCACCACTGGCACTAGCTTCGCGGGCCGCCTTAACAGCTGACTTCAACTCGGTGCGGACAGCCTTGTTACGCGCCTCGGCCTTACGGTTGGTCTCAATCCGCTTGATCTGGGACTTAATGTTTGCCATTTCTTACTTTCTTATGAAGATTTTGGGGAAACCCCGAAACAAGCTAAAACTCTAGCAGGGGGCGCCAAGAGCAGCAACCATCTGAGAGAATTGACCGATCCATAAAGCCCCGAGGTAGCTTGTCCACACCCGCTAAGCAGTTAGAACCGGCTCTGACCCCGCCTGGGCAGATTCGCAATTTCTGCATCATCGCCCACATCGACCATGGCAAGTCGACTCTGGCCGATCGGATGCTCCAGCTAACTGGAATCGTTAGTGATCGGGAAATGCGCGAGCAGTACTTGGATCGAATGGATATTGAGCGCGAACGTGGAATCACCATTAAGTCGCAGGCGGTGCGCTTGCCCTGGCAGGTGGATGGCACGCCCTATGCCCTAAATATGATTGATACTCCTGGCCACGTTGACTTCACCTACGAAGTGTCAAGGTCCTTAGCTGCGTGTGAGGGAGCGGTGCTTCTCGTCGATGCCGCGCAGGGGATTGAAGCTCAAACCCTGGCCAATCTTTACTTGGCGCTTGAAAATGACTTAGAAATCATTCCAGTTCTAAACAAGATTGATTTGCCCGCGGCACAACCAGAAAAGTATGCCGAGGAACTTGCCAGTTTGATTGGTGGTTCTCCAGAGGATTGCCTTCGAGTTTCCGGTAAGACTGGTCAAGGCGTGCGGGAATTGATGGATTTAATAGTAAAGAAAGTTCCTGCCCCGCAGGGAGATGCCAATGCACCTGCTCGGGCAATGATCTTTGATTCGGTGTATGACTCCTACCGAGGCGTTGTCACTTATGTTCGAATGGTTGACGGCAAACTGAATCCACGCGAAGAGATTCAAATGATGTCCACGAAAGCCGTTCATGAGCTTCTGGAAATTGGCGTTATTTCACCCGAACCAAAACCCAGCAAGGGACTGGCCGTTGGTGAAGTTGGTTATCTGATTACAGGCGTAAAAGATGTTAGACAATCTAAGGTTGGCGACACCGTAACCTCTAAGCGCTTGCCAGCCAAAACAGCTCTAAGGGGATACTCCGAACCAAAGCCAATGGTTTTCTCCGGGATTTATCCAATCGATGGCAGTGATTATCCGAACTTGCGTGAGGCGCTAGACAAACTGCGACTTTCCGATGCGTCTTTGGTTTATGAGCCGGAAACATCTGCGGCGCTGGGTTTTGGTTTCCGCTGTGGCTTTCTCGGACTGCTACACCTCGAAATAATTACTGAGAGACTGGAGCGCGAGTTTAATCTCAGCCTGATTGCAACTAGCCCCTCCGTGGTTTATCACGTAACTAAGGAAGACGGCTCCCAACTGGTAGTTACCAACCCGTCTGAGTATCCAGATGGCAAGGTGAAGGAAGTTCAGGAACCGATGGTGAAAGCCACCTTGCTGACCCCCAAGGATTACGTTGGAACGATCATGGAGCTGTGTCAAACCAAGCGGGGCACCATGATTGACATGCAATATCTTGGGGAGGACAGAGTCCAGTTGCGCTATCGGCTTCCTCTAGCGGAAATCGTTTTTGATTTCTTTGACCAGCTCAAGAGCAAGACCCAAGGTTATGCCTCGTTGGATTATGAGGATGACGGGTTCGCGGCTGCGGACCTGGTGCGGGTGGACCTGCTGCTGCAGGGCGAGCGGGTGGATGCTTTTTCGGCAATTGTTCACAAAGACAAGGCATACGCTCACGGTGTTCGAATCGCCACAAAACTTCGCGAATTGATTCCGCGGCAGCAATTTGAGGTGCCTATTCAGGCTGCAATTGGATCTCGTGTAATTGCTCGTGAGACTATTCGAGCCATCAGAAAAGACGTTTTGGCTAAGTGCTATGGCGGCGACATCACTCGCAAGCGCAAGCTACTGGAAAAGCAAAAAGAAGGTAAGAAGCGAATGAAGATGGTGGGACGGGTGGAAGTGCCTCAGGAAGCCTTCATTGCTGCCTTGAGCACTGAGGAAAAGGCCGGCAAGAAGTAAGTGCCGGGAGCTTTACCAATTGCAGATAAATGGCCGCAGACAAATTTGCTTCGGCCCCAAAAGCCTCCGAGCGATACGTTTCACGCCTACGTCCACATTCCCTTCTGCACCGTGCGTTGCGGCTATTGCGATTTCAATACCTATACACAGCAAGAGATGCCAGGGGTTGCCATGGCGGATTTTCACCATGCACTCGTTGATGAAATCAAATTTGCTAAACAGGTTTTAGCTAAATCCGATTTGCCTCAGCCAGCTCTAGCATCAATATTTTTTGGCGGTGGGACACCCTCACTTTTTTCTCCCGGGCAAATTAGCCTAATTTTGGAGCAATTGGGCCAGGATTTTGGATTATCACCTGATTGCGAAGTGACACTGGAGGCAAACCCTGAATCAACGACAAAGGAACTATTAGAGGGTTTGCGAGAAGCGGGTGTCAATCGCATTTCAATTGGGGTCCAGAGCTACGACCAAGCGGTTCTTGATGTGCTGGATCGACAGCACAATGCTGCACTGATTCAGAGGGCCGTTAGTGCTGCCAGTGCTCTCGGTTTCGTCACTTCGGTAGACCTAATCTTTGGGGCACCAGGTGAAACCCTAGATTCTTGGAAACAGACAGTAGATAGAGCGCTCGAATTAGAAACGGATCACGTCTCTGCGTACTCGTTGATTGTTGAGGAGGGCACAAAGCTCGCCAAAAAAATTAGCCGTGGTGAATTAGCAGCAGTGGATGAAGATTTGAACGCGGATAAGTACAGCTGGGCTGCACAGCAGTTTGGCAACGCCGGCCTAGTTTGGTATGAGATTTCAAACTTTGGGCAAGTGGCAAAGCACAACCTCGCCTACTGGCAATCCAAGAACTGGTGGGGATTTGGGCCCGGCGCTCACTCGCACATTGACGGAAATAGATTTTGGAACCAAAAGCATCCTGCTCGCTATCAGCAATCACTTCAAGAGGGTTCCCCGGCCGCCGGGATTGAGCAATTATCCAAAAGGCAACAGCTTGAGGAAGAGCTTATGCTTGGATTGCGAACCAAATTTGGAGTTTCGAGGGAGCTGCCAAGGGAATTGGGTATTGACCCAGAAAAAATTGCTAAACAGTTAGCCCTTGGAACCCTAACTTTGATTGACGATCGAATCGTCCCCACCGATGCTGGACGGCTCTTGGTAGACCGCCTAGTCGTGGATTTTCTGCAATAGGGCAGCAGATTGTCTAGACTTGGCACTCTAGGTAGGTGAGTGCCAATGATTCCAGAGCGTTCCCTTGAGGTGCTTCGAGCAATAGTTCAAGATTTTATTTCTTCGAACCAGCCTGTCGGCTCAAAAGCCTTGCTTGATCGTCACCCGTTGGGCGTTTCAGCCGCAACCATCAGGAACGATATGGCTCTGCTCGAAGAAGAGCAGCTAATTACTGCTCCACATACCTCCTCGGGTCGAATCCCAACTGAAAAGGGTTACCGTTTGTTTGTTGACCGACTAAGTGAGGTCAAGCCGCTTTCAAATGCCGAGCGAGCTGCCATCGAAAGTTTTCTCAGTGATGCGAATGACCTAGATGACGTGGTGGAGCGAACCGCCAGAGCTCTTGCACAACTTACTAATGCTTTAGCGGTAGTCCAGTATCCGTCACTGGGAAAGTCTTCAGTTCGGCACATCGAACTCATACCCCTGACTGAAAACCGCTCCCTGCTTATGCTGATAGCAGATTCCGGGCGAATCCAGCAGCTGCAAGTTGAGAGTGAAACAGCCATCGATGAGGAGTTGATTCAAGAACTTCGGGGTCGCCTAAACGGAATGTTGGCGGGGAGCCAACTCTCTTCTGTTCAGGCCAAGCTAAGTAAGTTGGCGGGGGAGTTCTCTCCGCAGCGAAGAGTCTTTGTCGAGAGAGTTATTGAGGCGCTGTTATCCCTTGTGCAAGCCAATCGACAAGAAAAATTGGTTGTCAGTGGTGCTGCTAACTTGGCCAAGCGAGATGAGGAATTCTCGGGTGAACTCTCGCGTGTCCTAGAGGCGATTGAAGAGCAGGTGGTTGTCCTGAAGCTACTTGATGAACTTCGAGCTGATCAGCATGGTGTTGGACTAAGAATCGGCTCAGAGCTGGGAGTCGAGGGACTGTCGAAAGCATCCCTAGTCGCCACCGGTTACGAATCACGTGGTACGGAAGTTGCCAAGCTCGGCGTATTGGGACCCACCCGGATGGACTACTCGGCAAACATCTCATCCGTGCGGGCAGTAGCTAGATATCTAACAAAAATGCTGGAGAGTAATTCTTGAGCGACCACTATGAAGTTCTAGGAGTAGAGAGAAATGCTACTCAAGATCAAATCAAGAAGGCTTATCGCAAGCTAGCGAGAGAGTTGCATCCCGACGTTAACCCTTCGCCAGAGGCCCAGGAGAGATTCAAGCTGGTAACGCATGCCTACGAAGTGTTGTCCGATCCGCAGTCGCGTGCAGAGTATGACCAGGGTGGAAATGGATTTGGATTCGGAGACATCTTTGAGAGTTTCTTTGGTTCATCTCAGCGAGGACCAAAATCTCGCTCCCAACGCGGGGAAGATGCGCTACTGCATGTTCAATTAGAGCTGGCTGAGGCCGTCTTTGGGGCGACCAAGCTCTTGATTATTGACACTGCAATCGGTTGCGAGACCTGCTCAAATTCCGGAGTCAAGGCTGGGACTTCTATAAAGACTTGTGATGTCTGTCGCGGTAGCGGCCAAATTCAGCGTCAGGTTCAATCTTTCATGGGCGTAATGGTTACCACAACAACTTGCAGTGTTTGCCGTGGCAGTGGTCAAACAGTTCCCAATCCTTGTCCTGACTGTCGGGGTCAAGGGCGGATTCGAGCGAAACGTGAGTTAGAACTCGAAATTCCTGCAGGAGTCAGTGACGGTCTTCGACTTCATCTACCTGGTCAGGGTGAGGTGGGTTTCGCTGGGGGTAAAGCTGGCGACATCTACCTGGAGATTTCAGTCCAACCTCATCCAATTTTTGGTCGAGAAGCGGATGACCTGGTTGCCGTATTAGAGGTGCCAATTAGTGACGCTGCGCTTGGCACAGAGATTGAAATTGAGACTTTGGATGGCCCCACCAAAGTGAAGATTGAATCAGGTGCTCAACATGGTGATTTGATCACACTGAAGGGGTTGGGCTCTCATCGCTTGCGAGGTAAAGGTCGCGGCGATCTTCGAATTCAGTTGCGAGTGCTAACGCCACAACGGCTTGACTCCAAGCAAAAAGAACTCTTCAAAAAGCTGCGGGAGATGGTGTCCGAGGAAAAGCCAAGGCTGGCCACCAGACGTTCCAGAGGTCGGTTCTAGTGCATTGGTTTTATGATCCGCAATTCACTAATTCCTCGAATTTTATTTCCAAGACTGAACTTGATCATTTTAAAAGCCTGAGAATTCGAACGAAGGAAGAAGTTTCGGTAACCGATGGCAATGGCAGGGTGTTTGTTTGCCAGGTTCTGGAACCCAAGACCGGAGAGCTCGTCGTTTTATCCACTCAGCAGTACCAAAGAACTTCTCCTCAGATTCATTTGGTTCAGGCCCTTGCCAAGGGCGACCGTGACGAGCAGGCTGTTCAAGCCAGTGTTGAACTTGGGGTTGCATCAATTACCCCATGGCAATCGGAGTTATCAATTGTGAATTGGGCTGGCAAAGAAGAAAAGCAGCGGCTGCGCTGGCAGGAGATTGCAATTTCCGCAATGAAGCAAAGCCAGCAAGCATTTCTACCCGTGGTACGAAAAGTCGAATCTACTAAGACCTTGAAGCCCGAAGGCGTTGGCTTGGTTCTCGACCCTCGGGCCAAAAGGTCTATTGCTGACCTACCTGACTCTTATCAGAATCTAACGATTGTTGTCGGGCCCGAAGGGGGCATTCCTGAAGCCGAGTTAGAACTTCTTAAGAGCTGCGGTTTTGAGCCTCGAAAGCTGGGTGCGTCGATTTTGCGAACGTCGACGGCTGGACCAGCCGCCATAGCAGCAATTTTGACTAAGCTTCGCATCTGGTAATTGCCTAGGATTGAAGGGGAGGTTTCGTGGACTGTATTTTTTGCAACATAGTTGGTGGGAAATTTGGCACTGAAATTCTTGCTCAAAATGAGACTGCAATTGCATTCAGAGATATCAATCCACTTGCCAAGGTCCACATACTGGTCGTCCCAAAGCAGCACACAGCTACCATCTCATCGGTCACGGAAGACAAAGACCTAGTTGGACTTTTCTCTTTGATCAGAGAGGTGTCCGCAAAGTTCACCGATGGGCAATTTAGGCTGCAGTTTAATTCTGGTGAAAAAGAGGGCCAGACTGTTTTTCACACTCATGCTCACATCCTTTCAGGTCGGGCGGTTTAGTGCCCAAACTCAGTTTTGAGATTCCGCCAGTGCCACTCGTTGAGTTGCTGGGAAGTCAAGATCGATTGCTTCGAAAACTTGAACAGCTGTTCCCTAACGCCTCGATCCATAATCGCGGTCACCAGTTCAGTCTGGAGGGAGAGAAGTCTGAACTTGATCAGATCAAGCAAACCCTGCTGCAGCTGGCCGAACTAATAAAGCAAGGAATAAGTCTGGACGATCGAATGGTTTCGGAGACCGCGAAGATTGTGGCTGACAGCAGTGACCCAGCGAGAATTCTGGCGGAGGGTGCCATTAAGACACCCAATAAGGTTGTGCGGGCAAAAACTGTCGGGCAGAAGACCTACCTCGATGCAATCGATAAGCACACAATTACTTTCGGAATTGGCCCTGCGGGTACTGGAAAAACTTATCTGGCAGTCGCTAAAGCAGTTGCTGCCCTCTACAACAAGCAAGTTTCAAGAATTATCCTGACCAGACCTGCAGTGGAAGCTGGCGAGCGCCTCGGCTTTCTACCCGGAACCCTCAGCGAGAAAATTGACCCTTATCTGCGACCACTTTTTGACGCACTACAAGAAATGCTTGAACCAGAGGCAACTGCGAAGTTGATGGAGTCAGGAGTGATAGAGGTTGCCCCGCTTGCTTACATGCGAGGAAGAACCTTGAATGACAGCTTCATAATTTTGGATGAAGCACAAAACACCACCGCTGAGCAAATGAAAATGTTTTTAACCAGGCTTGGATTCGGTTCAAAAATGGTCGTCACTGGCGACGTTACTCAAGTGGACTTGCCTACTGGTAAGTCGGGACTTGATGTGGCAACAAAAATACTCAAGGATGTCAAAGACCTTCACATTGCGAGGCTCTCCAGTAAGGATGTCGTTCGTCACGAGCTAGTAACTCGTATCGTTGACGCCTACGAAAAGGCCGGCCAGAAATGACGATCGAAATCAATAACGAAAGCGATCGTGATATTGACTTAAAGTCGGTTCGGGAGGTTGCTGAATATGTCATTGAGCAACTCAAACTGCATCCGACGGTCGACTTGGGCATTATTTTCGTGAACGAAAAGCCAATGACTGACCTACATATCCAGTGGATGGACGAGCCTGGACCAACCGATGTTTTAAGTTTTCCGATGGACGAACTCAGACCAGGAGCCGAGGATGGCCCAATGCCAGAGGGAGTCTTGGGAGATGTCGTGATTTGTCCACAAGTTGCAAAGTTACAAGCTGATGCGGCTGGTCACGGCGTGATGGATGAAGTTCACCTACTCCTTACACATGGAATTTTGCATTTGCTTGGCTTTGACCACGCGGAACCTGACGAAGAGCGAGAGATGTTCAAGCTTCAGAAAGCATTACTGGAAGGCTTCAACAGTGGCCGGTCTGCTTGAGATATCTGTCCTGGCATCGGTATTGCTTTCTACCCTTGTTCTATCCATCGCGCAAACCCAGCTCGAAATTCAACAAGACTTAAGAGCGGGCTCGCTTTCTATAGCCAGATCTTTGATTTTCATCACGGGTTCAGTTGTTTTGATTTTGTCAGGCCCGGAGCCACTTTGGACGATGCTCGTAGCTTTCGGGCTTCCCACCGTTTGGCTTTTTCAGCAGTTACTCGGGAGGTATCTGGGTCGGTTAGCGATTGGTAAGGCCCTCGCCAAAAGGCTTTCTGCGGCAATTTCAAAATGGTCAAAGCTATCTGAGCCTCTGCGGCTGCGGGCGCCTGAGGTAATTGAAGAATACGAGCAAGAACTGCTGGATTCGGTTGAGGAATTTTCTGAGACCCTAGTGCGCGAAATTATGGTCCCTCGAGTTGACATTGAAGTGGTCGACGCCGATGTGAATCTGGAACGAGCGCTTTCGCTCTTTGTTTCCTCCGGATATTCAAGACTCCCAGTTGTTGGTGAAGACGTTGACGATATTAAGGGCGTCCTTTACCTGAAAGACATTGCTCGAATTGTTCAACAAGATCCTATGTTATTGCAATCTAGAAAAGCAGCCGAGGCTGCGAGAGAGGCCTTTTTTGTCCCAGAGACAAAACTGGTATCTGAACTTCTGCAAGAGATGCAAGAGAGCAGAACACAGATGGCCATCATCGCCGATGAATACGGCGGAGTCGCTGGATTGGTAACTATTGAGGACCTGATAGAAGAACTAGTTGGTGAAATCACTGACGAATATGACAGGGAATCCTCTGGCATTGAGCGATTGGGTGATGATTTCTATCGAGTAAGTCCAAGAATCACTCTGGATGAGCTAGCTGAGCACTGCGAAATGGTGTTGGACGATGAGGACGTTGACACTATCGGTGGGCTATTAACGAAGGCCACTGGACACCTTCCCACCGGTGGAGAGGTTGTTCAAATTCTAGGGCTTGAACTTACTGCCGAAAGGGTGGATGCTCGTCGAGGAAGAATCCTGTCCATCAAAGTTAGAAAGCTGCCAGTCGATGACTAAATTCAGAAGCGGCTTCGTGGCTTTTGTTGGGCGACCTAATGTCGGTAAATCCACGCTGACTAATGCTCTGGTTGGATCGAAGGTTGCAATCACCTCCTCGCGACCTCAGACGACGAGAAAAGCTATCCGAGGAATCCGCACTGAGGTAGACGGTCAAATTATTTTTGTTGACACCCCGGGCTTCCATAAGCCAAAAACCCTTTTGGGAAAGCGGCTGAATAACGTTGTAGAGGAAACCCTGACTGAGGTCGACGTAATCTGCTTTTGCACCCCAGCTAATGAGAAATTAGGTCCAGGCGATCAAATGATCATTGCTGAAATTATGAAATTCAACAAGCCAAAAAAGTTCGCAATCGTCACCAAGGAAGAACTCGCAGACAAAAAGCAAATGGCTGAACACCTGCTAGAACTTTCTCAACTGGCGACTTGGGATGAAATCGTTCCGGTCTCCGCTCTTCGGGGAAACCAATTGGATACCCTGCTGAAACTGCTGATTGACAATGTTCCCGAGGGACCAAAGCTCTATCCTGACGATGCCCTCACAGATGAAAGCTTTGAGGACTGGATCTGTGAGCTGATTCGGGAAGCTGCGCTGGAAAGACTCAGAGAGGAGCTTCCGCACTCCCTTGCAGTGACTGTGGATGAGATTAATTACGAAGAAAAGAAAATTTTTGCCAGTATGTGGGTTGAGCGTGACAGCCAGAAAGGCATTCTTATTGGCAAGGGTGGTGCATTACTAAAGACGATTGGAACTGAGGCAAGAAAGTCAATCGAGGAAAAGCTTGGTGAAAAAATCTTCTTGTCGCTGCAGGTAAAAGTATCCGCCAACTGGCAGCAAGACCCCAAAAAGCTCGAACGTATGGGCTTCTAGCGAACTTAGCAAGTCAGTGCTAATCTCTTGCTAATGCGTTTCGCTCTCCTGCTTAGCGGCCGCGACGAGGCCTAACTTCCGGCCCATTCTCGTCGCGGAGCCCAGTTGCGGCCAATTCCAAATATTCAGGAGCAGAGAGAATGAAAAATAACCAACAAACTTCAAAGATGCCTTTTGGCCGATACATACCCTTTCATGAACAAATAAAAGTTGAATTAGCGGACCGAACCTGGCCAGACAAGAAAATCACCCAGGCGCCCCGCTGGTGTGCCGTGGATCTGCGCGATGGGAATCAAGCGCTTATTGATCCAATGAGTCCTGAACGAAAGCTTGAGATGTTCAAGCTGCTAGTTCGCATGGGTTATAAAGAAATCGAAGTGGGCTTCCCCTCAGCATCGCAAACTGATTTTGACTTTGTTCGCTTATTAATCGAGGAGCATCACATCCCTGATGACGTAACAATTCAGGTACTAACCCAGTCCAGAGATCACCTGATTGAAAGAACTTACGAGTCTCTACAGGGTGCAAAGAATGCAATTGTGCACTTCTACAATTCAACCTCAGTTCTTCAAAGAAGAGTTGTTTTCGGCCAAGACAAAGAGGGCATCAAGAAAATTGCAACTGATGCAGCCTCGCTCTGTCTCTCCCTGGAAGCAAAGTTGCCTGGAACGAATGTTTTCTATGAGTACTCACCCGAGTCTTATACCGGAACTGAACTTGAATTTGCGCTAGAAGTCTGTAATGCAGTTATTGAAGTCATAAAGCCCACGCCTGAGCGAAAAATGATCATTAATCTGCCTGCAACAGTTGAAATGATTACTCCAAATGTCTACGCAGACAGTATCGAATGGATGTCTCGGAGACTGCAGCCCAGAGATTCAATCATTCTTTCCTTGCATCCTCACAATGACAGAGGTACTGCTGTCGCCGCCGCTGAACTCGGCTACATGGCTGGTGCCGATCGAATCGAGGGGTGTCTGTTCGGAAACGGTGAGCGCACCGGCAATGTCGATCTGATCACGCTGGGTCTTAATCTTTTTAGTCAAGGCGTTGATCCGATGATTGATTTCAGCAACATTGATGAAATCAAAAGAACCGTTGAGTTCTGCAACCAGCTACCGGTTCCTGAACGCAGTCCTTACGGTGGAGATCTTGTTTACACTGCCTTTTCTGGAAGTCATCAAGATGCCATCAAGAAAGGTTTTGAGCATTTAGAAAAAGATGCCAAGGCAGCAGGCAAGCCAGTCGCGGAGTTCACCTGGGCCGTTCCATACCTTCCGATTGATCCAAAAGACGTCGGAAGAAGCTATGAGGCTGTAATTCGGGTTAACTCTCAATCCGGTAAGGGTGGAGTTGCGTATCTAATGAAGGCCGACCACAAGCTCGATTTGCCCAGAAGACTGCAAATTGAATTTTCTAAGGTCGTGCAGGCCCACACCGACACCTTGGGTGGGGAAGTATCCTCCGAACAACTTTGGGAAATTTTCCATGACGAGTATTTGCCAGCGACTGTCGATGAACTGAAGTGGGGCAGGTTTGAGCTCAAGCGCCTTCGCAGTGAGAGCGAAATGGATGGCATAGTCAAAATCGACATCGTCCTCAGAGACGGCACTGGTGAATTGACCGCAACCGGTCAAGGCAATGGCCCTATCTCTGCGTTTATTGATGTACTCGGTCAACAAGGGGTTAAGGTCCGCTTACTTGATTACATTGAGCACACCATGAGTACCGGAAGCGATGCCAATGCGGCTTCTTATGTTGAGCTCGAAGTTGGCGGCAAGACGCTTTGGGGGGTTGGAATAGATGGCGACATCGCTGTGGCTTCACTAAAGGCGATCATTAGTGCCGTCAATCGAGCCCTGCGGCTTGCCGTTTCATCTAACGCCAGCTAACGCTGGGATACTAATCTGGTGCCCAACTATCGAGATGAGGCGGTTGTTCTTCGCACCCACAAATTGGGTGAAGTTGACCGCATCCTGACTTTGTTGACTCGTCAGCATGGTCAGATTCGCGCGGTAGCCAAGGGAATTAGAAAAACAACCAGCCGCTTTGGTGGCCGACTAGAACCCTTCACAATTGTGGATCTGCAACTCTATGAGGGTAAAAATCTTGACACGGTCACGCAGGTTGAGCAGTTAGCGTCCTATGCGACAAAAATCATCGAGGACTATCAGCGCTACACCATCGCTTCAGCAATAGTTGAAGCGGCCGAAAGGCTCACCCGCGAGGTTTCGAGCGAGAAACACTATTTGTTGGTCGTTGGTGCTTTACGATCCCTGGCTCAAGCCGAAATCGATCCCGATCAGATTCTTGACTCATATTTACTGCGCTCACTTTCTCTTTCGGGTTGGGTGCCATCATTAGCCGCCTGCATTAATTGCGGCGCAGAACCAACGGTCTTTTCTGTGCAGACTGGAGCCGTGACATGTGCAAGCTGTTCTATCCCAGGGTCGATTTCCTTGGGGGAGGCGGGTATCAGCCACATGAAGAATTTGCTGGCAGGCAATTGGGACGAGGTTAGAAAATCAACCGAACAAACTAGGAAGAGCGTTAGCGGATCTATCGCTGGCTACACTCAATGGCAGCTAGAAAAGGGGCTCAAGTCCATGAACTTTGTGGAGAGATCATGAAGCTCTTTGACCCAGCACGCAAACCGCCGAAGTTCAGAGAAGTACCCCAACACATCGCAGTTGTGATGGATGGAAATGGTCGCTGGGCAAACCAAAGAGGGCTAAAGAGGACAGAGGGGCACAAGGCTGGTGAGCTAGCGCTACTTGAAGTGGTTGCTGGAGCAATTGAAGTCGGTGTCAAGAATTTAACGGCCTTTGCGTTCTCAACCGAAAACTGGAAACGCTCGCCAGAGGAAGTCAAGTTTTTGATGAACTACAACATCGAAACTTTGCGAGCTAGGCGAGACCTCCTCATGGAGTGGGGAGTCAGAATCCGTTGGACTGGCGCTGAGCGCAAGCTCTGGCCATCTGTTCTAGCCGAGCTCAAGGAAGCTGAACGTCTAACCGCCAAAAACAAAGGCTTGGTTCTTAACATGGCGGTGAATTATGGCGGAAGGCAAGAAATCTTAGACGCGGCGCAAAGTTTGGTCGACAAGGCAGCGCAGGGGCAGTTTTCAGGAAAAGTTACCGAGGCTAAGTTTGCCAAGGAGCTTTACATTCCAAATATGCCGGACGTCGATTTGTTCTTGCGCTCCAGTGGAGAGATGCGGCTAAGTAATTTCTTGCTTTGGGAGTCCAGTTATGCGGAAATGGTGTTTTTAGACAAGCTCTGGCCAGATTTCACGCGGGAGACTCTCTGGGAGGCCATCTCAATAATGCAGGTCCGGGACCGACGCTTCGGCGCAGCGGAAGATAGGCCGATAAACTAGCGTTTTCCACGCCAGAGGTTGGTCTATGTCTACCCAAAAGCTCGATGCAGTCATTTCGCTAGCCAAGCGGAGAGGCTTCGTCTTTCAAGCCGGCGAAATCTACGGCGGTTCCAGGTCTGCCTGGGATTATGGACCACTTGGAGTTGAACTCAAGGAGAACATCAAGCGTCAATGGTGGCAGTCGATGGTTTCTGGCCGTGATGATGTGGTCGGTTTAGACAGTTCGATAATTTTGCCCAAACGGGTCTGGGAAGCATCTGGTCACGTCGAAGCGTTCGTTGACCCACTTATTGAATGCACCAGCTGCCATAAGCGTTTTCGAGCAGATCATCTGGAAGAGGCATTTGAAGAAAAGAAGGGAAGAGCCCCGAGTTCGCTGGCAGAAGTTCCGTGCCCAAATTGCGGTAACAAAGACATTTGGACCGAGCCCAAGAATTTCAATGGTCTCCTAAAAACCTCGCTAGGTCCAGTGGAAGATGAATCTGGCCTGCATTATTTGCGACCTGAAACGGCGCAGGGAATTTTCGTGAATTTTAATAATGTTCTAAACGCAGCTCGCATGAAGCCGCCGTTTGGAATTGGCCAAATGGGCAAGAGCTTTCGCAATGAAATCACGCCAGGAAATTTCATTTTCCGTACTCGCGAGTTTGAACAAATGGAAATGGAGTTCTTTGTCAAGCCTGGTGAAGATGAGCAGTGGCATGAGTATTGGATTCAAGAGCGCTACAACTGGTATGTGAATTTGGGAATTAATCCAGACAACTTGAGGCTTTTTGAACACCCGAAGGAGAAACTCTCTCACTATTCAAAGCGCACCGTTGATATTGAATATCGATTCGGATTCCAGGGAAGCGAGTTTGGTGAACTCGAGGGCGTTGCGAATAGAACTGATTTTGACCTTAGAACGCACTCAGAACACAGTGGTGTCGATTTGAGCTACTTCGATCCAGTGGAAGAGAAGCGCTGGACTCCATACGTAATTGAACCGGCGGCAGGTTTGACTAGATCGCTTATGGCATTCTTGGTTGACTCTTATCACGAGGACCAAGCCCCCAATACCAAGGGTGGAATGGACACAAGAACAGTGCTGCGACTGGATCCAAGACTGGCGCCGGTCAAAGCAGCTGTCCTACCGCTTAGCCGAAACGATGAACTAAACCCAATTGCCAACAACCTTGCGAAAGATCTTCGCAAGAATTGGAACATTGATTACGACGATTCTGGCGCAATTGGACGACGCTATCGGCGCCAAGATGAAATTGGAACTCCGTTCTGCATCACGATTGACTTTGACACCCTAAACGACCAATCGGTCACGATTCGTCACCGTGATTCCATGCAGCAGGAGCGAATTGCGTTAGATAAGGTCAAGTCATTCGTGGCAGAAAGGCTGTTGGGCTAGTTGGCTCTTCAATACGGTAAGCACAGGATTGAAGTTCCAGTTGTGCTTGCCCCGATGGCTGGAATAACAAACACTGCTTTTCGGCGACTCTGCCGAGAACACGGGGGCGGTCTTTTTATTTCAGAAATGATTACCTCTAGAGCATTAGTGGAGCGCACACCTGAGTCGATGAGACTTATCAAGCATCACCCCTCGGAGGAGATTCGCTCAATCCAGCTATATGGTGTCGAGCCAAAGACAATTTCCGATGCAGTAAAAATGTTGGTCGATGAAGACAGGGCAGACCACATAGATCTGAATTTTGGATGTCCAGTTCCTAAGGTCACCAGAAAAGGTGGGGGAGCGGCCCTGCCTTGGAAGTCTGAGCTGTTTTCTTCGATAGTTAAAGCTGCCGTTGAAGCGGCAGGGGAAGTGCCCGTGAGTGTGAAGATGCGAAAGGGCATCGACCAGGATCACCTGACCTATCTCGAAGCTGGCAAGGCTGCTCGGGATGCTGGCGTTGCCGCCGTGGCCCTTCACGCTAGAACGGCAGAGGATTACTACTCAGGACAAGCTGACTGGTCGGCAATTACCAAGCTCCGAGAAGCACTTCCTGACACCCAAGTGCTGGGCAATGGAGACATTTGGTCAGCAAGTGACGCGGTGGAGATGATGAAGCAGACTGGCGTCGATGGTGTGGTGGTTGGAAGAGGTTGTTTAGGAAGGCCTTGGCTGTTCGCAGATCTTGAAACGGCAATTCTGAATCTCCTTTCCGGAAAAGAGCAATCGGCCGAAACTAGTGCTCCAAATCTGGGTGAAGTCGCCGATGCCTTTTATCGACATGCGGAATTGTTGACAGAGTTTTTTGAAGACGAAGGAAGAGCCTGCCGAGATATCCGAAAACACGTTGCCTGGTACTTCAAGGGCTACCCAGTTGGCGGCGAATTTAGAGCTGCTCTAGCATTGGCTAATTCCTTGACAGAGATCAATACTCTTCTTTCAACGCTAGATCGAACCCTTCCTTATCCCAAGGACGAGGCGGAGGGGCCTCGAGGAAGGCTTGGTAGTGCGAAAAGTTGTGCGCTTCCAGATAAGTGGTTGGAATCAAGACACTTGAGTGACGATCACAGAAATCAATTGCAATTAGCCGAGCTATCTGTATCTGGTGGCGTATGAGCGCTGAATTCACAGAAGCAGGTTATTCGGATTACGACCGAGAGAGGTTTGTTGCTCAACCACTGTCCTCTACCCCGGGCAGAGGTGAATTCGCTCGAGATAGAGCGAGAATTCTTCACTCATCATCGTTTCGCAGACTGTCGGCAAAGACACAAGTTCTCTCACCGGGGTCCAAAGCATTCGCTCGAACTCGACTTACGCATTCGCTGGAAGTTGCACAAGTTGGCAGAGAGTTGGCCACCGCGCTAGGAACAAATCCAGATCTTGTCGACACCGCTTGCCTGGCTCACGATATTGGCCATCCTCCATTTGGCCATAACGGAGAGAGTGCACTCAATCTCTGGGCAGCCGATATCGGCGGATTTGAGGGAAATGCGCAAACATTCCGCATTCTGAGCCGACTCGAAACAAAAATCTTAGATTTCTCAGGCGTTTCCCGAGGATTGAACTTAACTCGAGCGTCGCTGGATGCCGCAACCAAATATCCTTGGCTGCTAGCGGAAGCAAAGAATTTTGGAAATCAGGTTAAGTTCGGTGTTTATAGTGATGACCTCGAGATTTTTGAGTGGATGCGCAGCGGCGCACCTAGGGGTCGCAAATGTGTTGAGGCACAGATCATGGATTTTGCAGATGATGTTGCCTATTCCATTCATGATTTTGAGGACGCAATTGTTGAGGGGCTAATTGACCCAAGGATCCTCAATGATCAATCAGCCCAGCCAAAATTGCTGCTAGAAATTGGTAAGTGGGCTGCTGGCGAGCTTAGCCAATCAGAACTGGAAAGAGCATTAGTAAACCTGCGTGCGAACCCCAATTGGTTGTTGCAATTTAGTCAGACGCCACAGGATTTGGCCACTCTCAAAAACCTAACCAGCGATTTAATCGGTTCATTTGTGAAAAGAACCATCGAGGCAGTCCTTGCTGGAGGACATGCCAATGTCACTCGTTATCAAGCTGAATTGGTTGTGCCAAGAGAGGTCAAAAGTGAGATCGCGGTCCTGAAGGGCGTAGTTGCTGCGCAGATAATGACAAATGATGAGCGTCAGCCTTACTACGAAAGTCAGAGGCAGCTTCTGGTTGAACTTGCAGACAGCCTCTTGGCCTCAAATGGCAAGCACCTGGATCCGGTCAGCAAGGCAGCCTGGGACTCGGCCAAGTCCGAGCAGGAACAAAGACGAGCGGTAGTAGATGCGGTCGCCTCACTTACAGACCCGGCTGCCATAGCTCTGCACGCTGAGCTTCGAGCATAAGATTTCACTATGCCGCGGGTAAAGCAGTCAGACATTGATCAACTCAAAGATCGAGTTGACATTGTTGAACTGATTGGCTCTTACGTCTCACTCAAGCCAGCCGGCCCTGGATCCTTTAAGGGGTTGTGCCCTTTTCACGGGGAAAAATCGCCCAGCTTTCATGTTCGATCTAGCCCTGCTTTCTATCACTGTTTTGGGTGCGGAGTTGGCGGCGACGCTTTCAAGTTTGTGCAGGAAATAGACAAAGTCGGCTTCAGTGAGGCAATCGAGAAGCTCGCACAGCGAACTGGCTATCAGCTCACCTATGAAGAAGGGGAGCGCGAGACTTCTAACCGCAATTTGCTGCTGAGCATAAATAAAGCGGCTAGCGAATATTACAAATTGCAGCTGCAAAGCGAAGAGGGAAAAGCGGCAAGAGATTTTCTGGTGGCAAGAGGATTCAATCTTGACAGCATCGCCGAATTTGAGGTTGGTTATGCCCCAAAAGGTTGGCAGAATCTTTCACAGCACCTAACCGAGAAGGGCTTTAAGCTCGAGGATCAAGCCTTGGCTGGCTTGTTGAGTAAGGGCGAAAAGGGTTACTACGACCGTTTTCGCGGAAGAGTACTCTGGCCAATTCGAGATGCAAATTCCCAGGTGGTTGGCTTTGGTGCAAGAAAGCTCTATGCGGACGATCAAGGACCCAAGTATCTAAACACCCCTGAAACTCCCGTCTACCACAAGTCAACCGTTTTATATGGCTTAGATCTTGCTAGACGTGAAATCGCCAGTAAACGGCAGGTTGTAGTGGTCGAAGGTTACACCGATGTGATGGCGTGTCACCTTGCTGGAGAAAAAACTGCGGTTGCAACCTGTGGCACTGCTTTCGGAGAAGAACACATCAAGCTAATAAATCGCCTGCTCGGGCAATCCACCGAACCTGCCTCTGTCGTTTTCACTTTTGACCCGGATGCTGCCGGTGAAAAGGCGGCGCTCAGAGTTTATGGCGATGCCAGCAAGTTTAATGCTCTAACTTTTGTCGCCAGCGGCCCAGCTGGTTTAGATCCTTCTGATTTACGTCAACAACAAGGTGACGCTGCTGTTGTAGAAATGCTCAAAAATAGGAAGCCACTTTTTGAATTTGTCATTCAGCACAGACTTAGCCAGTTCAACCTCTCAGACATCGATAGTCGCGTTGCAGCTGCTAGGGCGGCTGCTCCCGTCGTTGCTGAGATTGTGGATCCCGCTTTACGCTCGGGCTATACCAGGATGCTCGCTGAGTGGGTCTCATTGGAAGTTACAGACGTTGCTGCAATGGTTGGTGGTAACAAAAATCAAGCAACCAGGGCTCGGGTGGAGTCGCTAAGAACCTCCGATGCTCTTTCATCAAGTAGTCCGATTGCCGACAAGCTGGAAACTCAGATTATGCAGGTTCTCGTTCAAAACCCCACTGCGTTTAGCGCCACACAACTACGCCGCATGCAAGCGGCGGGTATTTCAACCCCAAATTACAAAGCTTTGCTTGATGTAATTCTTGATAACGCTGAACGATTAAGTGAGCCGAGTTTTGCGAATTTGTTAGCAACCTCAGTTGATGAGGAGTTGCAAGGGGTAGTTCGGCAGCTTGCACTTGCGCCATTGCCACTGAAGAGCGAGGCTGACTTGGCCAAATACAGCCAAGGCATTGTCAACGCAGCCATGATCAAGGCTCTTGATCGGGAAAAGACTGATTTACTCTCAGCCCTGCGTCGAGCGGAGCTGGCTGCTAGCGAGGAGCAAAAAACAGCCATCCAGCGCCAACTGGTAGAGCTGGAGGCGGAACGCCGTTCTCTTATGAACTAGGACAGTTATCTGCTAACCTTGCCTAGGCCCGAAAGGCCATTCCTCGGTAGCTCAATTGGCAGAGCATTCGGCTGTTAACCGGAGGGTTCTTGGTTCGAGTCCAAGCCGGGGAGCCACTTTTCTAAAGGTGGAAATGAATAAACAGGTACTCTCCACCTCATTGTCGGTAGGAATCGCTACCGGCCTCTACGGAATCTCATTTGGAGCTATTGGCGTGGCGTCAGGCCTAGACGTCTTTTCAGTAATGGTTCTAAGTTTGCTTATGTTCTCTGGCGGATCGCAATTTGCCTTTGTTGGTGTCTTGGCAGCTGGAGGTTCTCCCATCACCGCAGCAACCAGTGCCTGGTTGATGGGAATACGAAATTCTTTCTATGCCCTGCGTCTAACCAGTGTTGTTGGACCGAAGGGGCTGCTGAGATTATTAGCAGCTCAGTTGACAATCGATGAATCGAATGCCGTTTCAGCAGCTCAATCGGACAAGAAGAATCAAAAAGCTGGATTTTGGCTTACCGGAGTTGCGGTTTTTGTTTTCTGGAATCTTGCCACCTTGCTTGGCGCACTGGCTGGAAATCTAATGGGCTCAGTTGAGCAGTGGGGCTTGGATGCGGCCGCGGCCGCTGCCTTCTTGGGATTGCTATGGCCAAGACTCAAAGAAAGTTGGCAGCTCGCTTTGCTTGGTGCAGCGGTTGCCATTGCCACCACACCATTTCTACCAGCAGGTGTTCCTATACTCCTCGCGGCTGCAGTTGCACTGATTCCGTTGGGTGGTCGCAAGTGATACTGACCGTGATTATTGCCTCATTAGCCGTGTATAGCTGGAAGCTTTTGGGATATCTCATTCCAGAGAAATTCATCACTGAAAAGTTCAGGGACTTTGCTGAGAGAGTGACAGTCTCGCTGCTGGCGGCCATGGTTATGCTGCAAGGTTTTACTATTCAGGGACAGGTCGTGGTTGATGCACGACTTCCAGCATTGGTTGTAGCTTCCGTATTGCTTTGGCTGCGCGCCCCATACATTCTTGTTGTGATTGCCGGTGCTGCCGTAGCCGCTGTTCTTCGACTGCTAGGGCTCTAAGTCGTCTTCGCCGGGTTGCCAGCTAATTCCTGGCACGCCCCAGCCATACTCCTTAATCGCCTGCTGTGCTTCTTCCCTATGAGGCGAGATAAGTCGGTCAGCATAAAGAATGCCATCTAGGTGATCAAACTCGTGTTGAAATATCCTTGCCATCCAGCCGTGGACGCTTAATTCGTACTCATTACCTTTTTCATCCAATGCTTTCAAAACTGCCTCTTGCGCGCGCTTGAGCGGAAAGCGCTCTGTAGGAATTGATAGGCAACCTTCTGATTCCGTCTCTGGATCGGGCTCAATGTTCTCAATTTCTGAAATAATCAGAGATGGATTAATAGCGACACCGCGAAGTCGCGTTTCATCGAATTCATAGTCGTAAACAAATATTCTTAGACCCACACCAATTTGCGGAGCAGCCAATCCGACCCCAGGCGCAGCATCCATGGTCTCGAACATGTCTTCAATCAGGGCCGTTATTTCCGGGGTTATTTCGGCCACGGGCTCGGCTTTTCTGTGTAATACGGGCTCGCCTGTGATGAGAATTGGCAGGATGGTCACAGCTCAAATTTACCTTTGTTTCTTGGTCGTTGGTCTAGGCTGAGACCGCTGATTTCCTCTAGGAGAGTTTGATTGCTATCACCCGAAATTGTGCGGGCAATTGCAATACTGCTGGCAGTTCTGGGAGCCCTCTGTTTATCTATCGGGGCTCAATTTCAAAACGACGCCGTTAGAAAGCATTACGTTCCCAAGACCAGGAAGATATCAGCCCTTCGCTTTCGTCAGATTCTCGATTTAATTCGTCGTCCGCGCTGGCTCACTGGCACTTCGTTCTTGCTTTTGGCGGCTGTCTTTCAACTTGGAGCCTTGGCTCTGGCGCCACTCATTGTCGTTCAGCCCATCGGCGCGTTGGCGCTGATTCTGACATCTGTAATGAATGCTCGCATCCATAAGGTAAAGCTAAATGGAAAAACCATAGCCGCAATCTCAATCATCTTGCTAGGAGTTGCGTCATTCGTATCGCTAGCCGCTACGAGCGCAGTCACAACAGAAATGAGCGATCAGAAACTTCTGCAGGTCGTTGGGATTATGATCCTGTTGCTGGCAGTCTTTGGCCTATCTTTTTCATGGTCCAAGGGCAATGTTGGACCTTTGGCCTACATCCTTGGCGCTGGCATCCTCTACGGTTTCACTGCATCGCTTGCCAAGGTTGTTATTCAACGTATATACCAAGGCGACTACAACTTATTGACTCTTTTGGCGGTAGCTGCATTGCTTGGAGCTATTTTCTTAGGCGGCTGGTTTGTCCAAAATGCCTACGCTTCCGGCCCACCCGATTTGGTAATTGCTGGACTAACGGTGGTTGACCCAGCTGTTGCGGTTGGAATCGGTATCGTTATCTTGGGTGAGGCTTCTAAGGCAGATGTCACTCAAGTCAGTGGATTCATAGTCGCCGGTGCTATCGCGATGGCGGGAGTCCTAATGCTTTCGAAAGTCCACCCCCAACTGGTAGGTGAAAGAACTTAATGACCAAACCACTTAAAGTCGTTTTGGCCTGTGACACATTTGCTCCCGACATCAATGGCGCTGCACGATTTGCCGAGCGTTTGGCCGGAGGTTTGGTGCGCAATGGTCATGAGGTCCATATCATTGCTGCCGCCTTTGATTCTTCCGAGGGTCCCAGGATTGAGGAACACGATGGGGTGAACATGATTGTTCACAGACTCAGAAGTTACAAGGTTCCACAGCACAAAACCCTTCGCTGGACAGCACCTTGGAGTCTTACTCGCAAGATCGGCAAAATTCTTGATGATGTAGAGCCAATTGCCGTTCACATTCAATCTCACCTTTTGGTGGGTAGATTTGCCAACGTCGCAGCGCGAAAGCGCAAAATAAAGGTTTTGGCAACAAATCACATCATGCCGGAGAACCTAATCAAGTATTCTCTGTTGCCTAAGTTTATGCATGGTTTGATCATGCGAATTCTTTGGGCTGACGCAGGGCGCATCTTGCGAAAAATGGATGCAGTTACCACCCCGACCAAGCGCGCAGCAGAACTATTAGAAAAAGCAGCTGGAGTTACTGGTGTGTTGGCAATAAGTTGCGGTATCGATGCCTCAAGGTTTGCCAATGACTCTGCTGTCCAGAACAAAGAACCGATTGCATTGTTTTTGGGTCGACTAGATTACGAAAAGCGAGTTGACGTTCTACTGCGTGCCGTAGCCAGCCTGACGGAACACTCAAACCTTAGGGTTGAACTCGTGGGTGATGGGGGAGAGCGGGATCGCCTTAAGAAGCTTGCAATCTCACTTGGCATTTCGAACCGAGTGTCGTTTCTTGGCCACGTGACGGACGAAGAGTTGCCGGGCATCTACGAACGGGCAACTGTTTTTGTTATGCCATCAATTGCCGAACTCCAATCAATTGCGACCATGGAGGCAATGGCAAGCGGCAGACCGATTATTGGTGCTGATGCCATGGCCCTTCCGCATTTGGTGCACGACGGTGACAACGGCTATCTGTTTCCGCCAAATGACTCAGAGGCTCTAGCTGATCGACTAAGGCGTATCTTGACTGCAGATCAAGCCGAACTTAATCGCCTTAGCGAAAACTCACTGCACCTTATCCAGGCCCACGACATCTCAAGAACAGTTCGGATTTTTGAAGATCTCTACCTAGGTGTTGGTGAGGCGTCCCCAACAACGGATGACAACAAACCCTCGTATATGGCCCCAATTGGTCGCTTGAACGAATCAGTTCGAGCGAGGCTGGTTGAGTGGCGTTCTGATGCACTAGCTCTTCGAAGAAGGGCTGAAAATTTGCGACAGGAAGCACGAGAGCGTTTGGTTGAAATGCGGCAGGAAGTAAGAGGGCAAATTACTGATCTTCGTAGAGAAATTCAGCGACAGGCCAATAAGCTGCGTCGCCGGAGCGAAGATTAGTCTGAGCTAGGCTTAGGTTACCGGGGCGTTAGCTCAGCCGGTTAGAGCAGCGGACTCATAATCCGTCGGTCGCGGGTTCAAGTCCCGCACGCCCCACAGAGGAGAAGTAAACATGCTGAAAGTTGAGAGCGGCTTCATGGTCTATCAATTGACACCCCTAGAGATCATTGGGGCTTTTGGCTTTTCTCCCAAGATGCCACTTTCCTCACTGAAATCAATTTCGGTTCAAGATAAGCCGTGGTCAACAAGAGTTCTGCGTGGTATCCGCGCCCCAGGTACCGGTTTTCCTTACCTAATAATGCTTGGAACGATGCGTCATCGAAGAGGTAAGGATTTCTGCGTTGTTTACAAAAATAAGCCAGTTATTGTCCTCGAGTTTGAGGGTGGCCCTTGGGCCCGCTGGGTTATCCCTGCGACAGAGGAAAGTAAAGACCAGCTAAGTCAAAAAGTGAAGCAAAGCTACTAAAGATCGCTCGGAGTGAGCCAGTCACAGAATAAATAGAAACTCGTGAGCACCTCGGCCGCCGCATTTGACAGTTATGATTGTGGCTAAAGAATCCAGCGTCGGCCTCTTTGCCTAGCTGGCTAACCGGAAAGAGCAAAGATGACTAACACGCCATGGCTAGCTCACTATCCAAGTGACGTTCCGAAACAACTTCCTCCTGTCCTTTTCACAAACTTGCCTGAACTGCTTTCTGAAGCGGTTAGAAAATACGAAAAAACCACTGCCTTTACACAAGTGATGCCAAATGGCATGAATGGCTCTCTATCTTTTGGTCAAATTGAACAACTTTCTGATCATTTCGCGAGCTATCTTCGTGAAGAATTAGGACTTTCAGCTGGAGATCGAGTCGCCGTTCAGATGCCAAACTGCCTCTCTTATCCAATCGTTGCTTTTGGAATCCTTAAAGCAGGGTGTGTTCTTGTAAACACCAATCCGCTTTATACCGCTTCGGAAATGATTCACCAATTTAATGATTCGGGTGCTACCACACTCATAGTCATTGACATGTTTGCAGATCGCTTACCTGAGGTAATGTCAAAAACCTCAATTCAGAACATTGTCACTGTCAAAATTAGTGAGTTTTTCCCAAGAGTCGTTGGAGGGGTGATTAGAGGAGTACAAAAATATTGGAGCCGCAGCCTTCCAAAAATTGAAGTTAAGACCACCAAGTTTGCCGACGCGCTGTTGGCAGGTTCCGCAAAGTATTCAAGGGAAAAGGCGGCTACCTACTTGTCTGGAGTGACAGCACAAACTCTAGCTGCTCTTCAGTATACGGGAGGCACAACTGGAGTCTCAAAGGGCGCCATGCTGAGCCACGGAAATCTTGTCACTAATACTCTTCAAATGATTGCGATGTGCGGCACATTTATTCGACCAGGTAAAGAAATTGTCTTGACGGCCTTACCCCTTTATCACATCTTTGCATTCACGGTGAACTTGTTGGGATTCTTCCACATGGGAGCGAGAAATATTCTGATCCCAACTCCCAGACCACCAAGCAACTTAAAGCGAGCTTTTGAAAACTACAAGGTGACGTGGATGACTGGTGTCAATACCTTATTTAACGCGCTATTGAACGAACGATGGTTTGTAGATAGCCCACCAAAGCATTTAGTTGCATCCGCCGCCGGAGGAATGTCGCTCCACGAATCTGTTTCAGCCCGCTGGCGTGAAGTTACTGGAACTCCAATAGTTGAAGGTTACGGTCTAACGGAAACTTCACCAGTATTGACATTCAATCCTTTAGGCGGCCTTCAGAAGGATGGCACAATTGGAATTCCTGTTCCTTCAACGGAAATTAGGTGCGTTGACGATTCTGGTAACGACGTTGCGACGGATGAACCAGGAGAACTGATTGCCAAGGGTCCTCAAATCATGCAAGGTTATTGGAAAAAGGATCAGGAAACTCAAGTAGCTATTCAAGATGGGTGGTTCAAAACTGGTGACATAGCATCAATGGATTCCGATGGCTATCTAACGATTGTCGATCGCAAGAAAGACATGATTTTAGTCAGTGGCTTCAACGTCTATCCCAACGAGGTAGAAGAGCGAATTGCAGCGGTTGAGGGGGTTCTAGAGGTCGGAGTGATTGGGCTACCCGACGAGAAGAGCGGTGAGAAGGTTTTTGCCTATGTTGTCGCTGGTCAATCAGCACCAACGGAAGAGCAGATAATTTCTCATTGTCGTGAGCACTTGGCTGCATACAAAATTCCAGCACGGGTGTTCTTTGTTGACCAATTGCCTAAAAGTCCGATTGGAAAAATTCTTCGTCGAGAGCTAAGAAAGCAAACGATTGAAAATTCAGGCGCTGGAAGGAGCAACTGATGTTCGCACAGGGAATCGCAATTCTAAATCAAGCTACCGTCTCTGAACAGGATGTCGTTACTCCGTTCGAACAGAATCTATTGGTGGGTCTCGTATTTGTAATTATGTTTGGACTCGGTTCGACACTTACACCAAACGACTTTAAGCTTGCCTTCCGCCGACCATGGGGTCTCATAATTGGCTGGCTAACTCAATTTGGAATAATGCCATTGCTTTCGTTTGTATTGGTGTCAATCTTCTTATTTCAACTCGCCCCTGAATACGCACTACCAGTGGCTATTGGTGCCCTGCTCATGGGAGCGGTGCCAGCTGGAACGACTTCGAACATTTTCACTTACTTCTCAAAAGGCAATCTCGCACTAAGCGTGATTATGACTGTCCACTCAACTCTCTGGGCGTTAGTTATGACCCCACTAGCTCTGGTTATCTTTGGTGGTCAAATACTTCCAGCGGACTCAGACCTTCAGATTCCAACAACCAACATTGTTGTCACAATTGCAATATTGCTTATTCCAGTGGTTATTGGAATGTTGATCAGGCGCTACAGCCCAAACATCGGAGCCCTGCTTGAGTTAATGGGTGGATTTTTCGGGGTTTTCTTTATCGTCTTCTTAATGGCAACCTGGGTGCCTCGAAACTGGGGATTATTGTCTTCAACGCCCTGGCAAACCTATGTGGTGGCAATTGGGCTTGGTTTGTTTGGCATATTCTTTGCTTACGGATTTGCAAGACTAATCAGGCTTCACCCAATGAATGCAAGAACAATTGGGCTAGAGACGGGTATTCAAAATGGGCCTCTTGCAATTGCAATTGTCCTCTTGACGTTCAGCGGTAACCCCGACATTGGGTTAATTCTGATTGTGCCAGCACTTTATTCGTTATTCATTGTGATTGTTTCAACATTGGTAACTTTCTGGTTCCGCAGGGCAAACCTAGCGGCTGAGCAAAAAATCCCGAACTTGCTCTAATTCGCAGACTTGCGAGCTAAGTAGCAGGAAGGGCAGAGCGATTCGTAGGTGACTTTGTCGCCATCGATTGCCACCTGCTCACCGGCAAAGACGAATCGTCCGTTTAGTAGGCGACCATTGAACATCGCCTTTTTACCACAGCGGCAAATGGTCTTTAGCTCCTCAAGACTGTGTGCAATTTCCAGAAGCCTGCGCGAGCCAGGAAAAGCTTTGGTTTGAAAATCGGTTCTGATTCCATAGGCCAGAACTGGAACCTTGTCCAACACGGCGACCTCCAAGGCCTGATCAACCTGTGGTTCGGTTAGGAATTGGGCTTCATCAATTAGCAAGCAAGAGATTGTTTGACCAGTCTTCCGCTCGACTTCCTGGCTGTGCTCGGCAAATAGTTCACGCAGACTGTCTTCTGGGCGAATCAGAAAATCAACTTCTCTGGAGACCCCTAGTCGAGAAACTATGTTCTTGTCACCCTTGTAGTCGATAGCAGGCTTGGCAAGTAGCACATACTGGCCTCGCTCCTCGTAGTTAAAGGCAGCCTGCAGCAGGGCAGTGCTTTTGCCGGAGTTCATGGCGCCGTAGCGGAAGTAAAGTTTGCTCATGGTGGTTGAGTTGAGTGTATTAGGTGGTGAGTCTTGCAGCTGTTATTTGCCGATCAATTAGGCCCTCATTTTGAGCTTGGCGGCGAGATTCTGCTGCCGATTGTCAAAAACCAATTCCGCAAGCGCCGTTACCACCGCCAAAAAGCCCACCTAATTCTTTACGCTTTGCGCAGTCGAGCCCAGGATTCCAACGTCACGGCTGTTGAGCTAGCCAGCTATCGAGACCTGTTCACTGGTGACTTCGGCGCGTCCGAAGCCGTCAACCCAACCAGCTACCCCATGCGACGCCTGGCTGAGGCCTTAGAGCTAAAAATCAGCCCAGCCAGGGGATTTTGCTCAACGGAAACGGACTGGTCAGATTACGCAGCCTCTGCCAAGCGCCTCCGATTGGAGGATTTTTATCGCCGGCAAAGAACTCGTCTTGATCTGTTGATGGATGGGGATCAGCCAGTAAGCGGTGAGTGGAACTTTGATGATCAAAATCGACTACCGCCACCAACTGAAACTCTTGACGTTCTAGGACCTTGGTTACCCAAGGAAGACGAACTCGATAAGAGTGTGAGGGCCGAGCTGGACGAACTTGAAAGTCAGGGGGTCAAGTTTGTGGGTAAAGATGGGCCTCGCAAGTTTGCCGGCAGTCGCCAGCAGGCATTGCAAGCGCTGAGTCACTTCATTGAGAATCGATTGGACAGCTTTGGTCCCTATGAGGACGCGGTCGACCAGCGAAGTTGGGCGATGTCACATTCTTTGCTGAGCGCACCGATGAATCTTGGCTTACTTGATCCCCTGGAGGTTGTTAGAGCTGCCGAAGTTGCCTACCAGCAGGGAAAGGCGAGGCTGCAAAGCGTCGAGGGTTTTATTCGTCAAATAGTCGGCTGGCGCGACTACGTCTGGCATCTGTATTGGCATTTCGGTGAGGACTACGCAAACAAAAATGAGCTCGGTGCCAATAATTCATTGCCCGCCTTTATGGGCGAGCTTGATTCAGGGCAATTGCAGGCAAACTGTCTGAGTTCGAGCATCTCTGACCTGGCTGAGAATGCCTGGCTTCACCACATTCCTCGGTTGATGATTATGGGAAATCACGCCATGCAACGTGGTTATCATCCCGCAGAAGTAAACAACTGGTTCATAGATGCATTCGTTGATGGCACCCCCTGGGTAATGCCAGCAAACACAATCGGAATGACTTTGTATGCCGATGGTGGACTGATGAGTACCAAGCCCTATGCTGCAGGTGGCGCTTATCTGTCCAAGATGACCAACTACTGTGGGGACTGCCCCCTCAATCCCAAAAAACGAGTTGGCGAAGATGCCTGTCCATTTACTGCCGGCTACTGGAACTTTCTCGACAAGAATCCACAATTGAAATCAAACCATCGAATGCTCAATGCCTACGCGGGGCTTCGCAAACTAAACGATTTAGACCAGCTGCGTCAACAAGAAGCCGAAAGAAATAGCTTTTGACAACAAAGCTTGATCTGTTTTAGTCTTGTCAGACCGGTTCAGGGCGTAGGGGAAGACGCAGACTGAATCGGAGGTTACTTACGTTCACTGACATCTGGCTACTCAGTGTTGCCCGGGAAAACCTAGGCAAGGCTGAGGATTGTTTGCGCCCTCTGGACCTTGATCTGCGATGGTTTACGCAACCTGCCAGCCCCAAATCATTTCAAGCCAGAACAATTTGCGAGTTAGACGATTGCGTGGTGGATCGTCTGGCAACTTCGCTAAGTGATCTTTCTCTGGCATTCGAAATTACCCAAGCCAGTGCTGATGCGAAGCTTTATCTGTTCGAGCAAAGACTAGGGCTGACACAGGTTTCCTTGGATCAGGCCGGGGAGCCCACAATTCGACTCGGACACCTCAACCAGCTAATTCGGCGCTCAGAAGGCTCTCTGGGCGAGCTGGAGCGGCTACTGAGGATTGCTAGTGCTCAGGCTTGGCTAGACAGGCTGGAGCCATTCAGAGCAGGAAAAATGGCCATTGATGGCCTTAGGCAGGTTGGCTAGATGTTTCGGAACGCCAAGACGGCGTTGTGGCCACCAAAACCAAAACTGTTGCTGATTGCAATTGCATCATGGCGTTTCAGGGGAGTGGGCAAGCGAGGAACGGTCAATTCGATAGCAGGGTCCTGATTATCTAGGTTGAGCGTGCCCGGACAGATCTGTTCCTTCAGGGCAAGAATGGTAAAGATAGCTTCAATCGCACCAGCGCCACCAAGCAGGTGACCGGTGGCACCCTTGGTTGCAGTAACCATCAGGTTGCTGGTGTGATCACCAAAGACGCGCTTGAGTGCTGTGTATTCAGCTATGTCACCCACCGGTGTTGAAGTTGCGTGAGCGTTGACGTGCTCGACATCTTCCGGCTTAGCATCCGCCTGCGCTAGCGCACCGAGGACAGCCCTCGCTGCACCTGATCCTTCAGGATCTGGCGCGGTGATGTGATAGGCATCCGAGGTAACGCTCGCGCCAACAATCTCGCAGTAGATTTTTGCGCCCCTGGCCTTTGCAGATTCGTAGTCTTCTAGCACCAGAGCACCGGCGCCTTCGCCCATGACAAAACCGTCTCTGTCAAGGTCGTAGGGCCTAGATGCCTTTGCTGGAGCATCATTTCTTTTGCTCAGCGCTTGCATGGCCGCGAAAGCTGCGATTGGTAGTGGATGAATAGCTGCCTCTGCACCACCAGCAACCACGACATCGGCCTCACCCAAGCGAATCCTTTGGAATGCGTTCGCAATGGACTCATTGCCAGAGGCGCAAGCAGAAACCGCCGTTCGCACTCCCGCCCTAGCGGCCAAATCCATACCAATGGCTGCCGCTGGCCCATTTGGCATCAGCATTGGAACCGTCATCGGCAAGACGCGGCGCGGCCCACGCTCTTTTAGAGTTTCGAAGGCATCAAGCAGAGTCCAAACCCCACCGATGCCGGTGGCGAAATCTACGGCCAACCTCTCCGGAATAACCTCTGGCGATCCTGCATCAGCCCAGGCTTCCCTTGCGGATACCAGAGCAAATTGTGAAGAGGGGTCTAACCGCTTCGCTTCTTGTGGTGTTAGTTTCTCGCTTGCCGGGACTTTGCAAACTCCCGCGAATGTAACCGGCAGTTCATACTTTGCAACCCAATCTTGCTCAAGCGTTTGAATGCCTGACTGGCCCTCGAGCAAAGCTTTCCAACTGCCGGGGGCATCGCCAGCTAGTGGAGTAGTGGCTCCAATGCCAGTTACGACGACCCGACGCAAAACAGTTAGCCCTGGTTGGCGGTGATGTACTTAACTGCGTCAGCCACAGTGATCAGGTTCTTGACCTCTTCATCTGGAATCTTGACGCCAAACTTGTCCTCGGCATTAACCACGATGGTCATCATCGAAATCGAGTCGATGTCTAAGTCGTCAGTGAAGGATTTGTCCAGCTGGACAGCATCGGTGGCAATGCCTGTTTCGTCATTAACCAGTTCTGCCAGGCCGGCTAGAACATCCTGCTCAGATAGCGCCATCTAAATCTCCTATTGGGTATTAGTCGCTTTATTTTAGGGGAGTTCGACCACTTGAGCGGCGTAGGCAAGCCCTGCACCGAAACCAATCTCCAGGGCATATCCGCCAGATTTGACCTGTCCCTCTGCCAAGAGTCGGTGCATCGCCAGGGGAATGGAGGCTGCTGAGGTATTGCCAGTGTCAACGATGTCCTTGGCCACCACCACGCTTTCGGGTAGACCAAGTTGCTTGGCGAATTCGTCGATAATGCGAACGTTGGCCTGGTGAGTAACCAGCGCAGAAAGATCACTGGGCTCTAATCCTGAAGCATCCAGTGCTTGCTTAGCGACCTTCACCATTTCCCAGACCGCCCAGCGAAAGACCGATTGCCCCTCCTGCACAAGAGTTGGCCAGCTGATTTTTCCGTCTCTGAAATCAACCAGCGATCCCGTCATTCCAACTTTGTCCCAATTTCCACCATCTGATCCCCAGACAGTTTTTGAAATGCCTGGGTGATCACTGGGGCCAACTACGGCCGCGCCAGCACCATCGCCGAGTAAAAAGCTAATTGAGCGGTCTGTTGGATCGATAAAGTCAGAAAGTTTTTCTGCTCCAACAACCAGAACATAACGCGCAGTACCCGATCGAACCAGGGAATCAGCCTGAGCAATTCCGTAACAGTAACCTGCGCAAGCTGCGGAGATGTCATAGGCCGCAGCTCCTTCTGCGCCAACCTTTTCCGCTAGCAAAGTCGCTCCGGATGGGGTTTGGTAAGGGAAAGAAATGGTAGCCAGTATCACCGCATCGATTTCTGAAGGGGCAATCTTTGCTTTCGCAATAGCCTCCTGTGCCGCAGCCACCGACATGTCCATTAGTGAGGTGTTAGCGCCTGCGCGTCTGCGAGTAATGATTCCGGTTCTTTGCCTAATCCACTCGTCAGAAGAATCAATCGGTCCTGCCACTTCATCGTTGGTGACGGAAAGCTCTCCACGCGCAGCCCCTAGCGCATAGATTCGTGAATGGGCAACTGGCGAAGTTTGATTGAGCTGCTTCACTTCTGCACCTTCTCGACATCCGCTGGTTCTTTGACTGCTATGGCAAGAACTTTATCGGCACCGCGCTTTAGCAGGCCAGCTAGCGCTCCGGCAGGCGGTAGTTCAACAACCCGGTTTCCGTCTTGGTTGACGCTATTCATGCACAAATCCCAGCGGACAGGCTTTGATATTTGCTGCACCACCAGTTTTAGGAACTCAGATCCTGATTCAACCAGTTGGCCTGCTGAATTGCTCCATAATCTTATTTTTGGGTTGTGAGTTTCAATTGACTGCGCGAACTCAGACACGCTCTCAACTGCCGATGACATAAAACTGGTGTGAAAAGCTCCTGCTACTTTGAGCTCAATAACCCTAGCTTTTTCTGGAGGCGAGGCAATTAGTTTCTGAATTGCTGCTTTTGGACCGGCAGCAACAATCTGACCCGCCCCATTGAAGTTTGCTGGCTCTAGCTCGCATGCTTCAATTCCTGCCAGCACCGACTGTTCCTCGCCACCTAAGACGGCCGCCATAGAAGTGGGGGTTAATGAAGCAGCTCTTGCCATGGCATCCGCTCGGATGGCAACAAGTCTCATTGCATCCTCATCAGAAATTACTCCCGCAATTGCCGCGGCAGCGATTTCACCAACTGAGTGCCCGAGCACTCCAGAAACCTCGGCTTCTGAAAATGCCTCTCGATAGATTGCCAAGGAGGCCCCCACAATCAGTCTTTGGGCATTAGCG
>JACCEB010459205.1_pt1 | contig 45055 bp, 43 predicted proteins | sample 7454761 | NCBI WGS metagenome assembly JACCEB01 (sample SAMN15323454, study PRJNA562643) | freshwater metagenome | isolation source: river surface water | place: USA:Blue River Watershed | collected 2017-08-18
AAAATACCCTAAAATACCCTAAAATACCCTAAAATACCCTAAAATACCCTAAAATACCCTAAAATACCCTAAAATACCCTAAAATACCCTAAAATACCCTAAAATACCCTAAAAATCACTAAAAATCACTAAAAACCACTAAAAACCACTAAAATGCCATAAAATACACTAAAAACCACTAAAACCCACTAAAAACCCACTAAAAACCACTAAAATATCCTAAAATACAGTAAAATATACGAAAAACCTCAATAAAAAACCAGTAAAAAATGACAAAATAAGCTAAAGTATAATAAGCTCCATATTCAGCTTTTTTTCTAGTATAGTATCGTATTTTGTAACTCCTCAGGAATATAGTATCAAATTCCTAATGAAAAATCGATTCATGTGGTCGATATAAGACCCCAACCAGGCCTGAACGGTAATAAAAAGGATAAAAAGGGTAACTAGAAATACATATTTTGTCGACGTCATGTGTCGAATGGTGATGTAAACTTAGTTTGATTGTTTTATGTTTTTTAAGCTATTTAAGTATCTAGAATCATAACAAATCTAGCTACGCGAAACGTGTTAAACTTCTAGAATATCAAATATAATAATAAAATACTAAAATACCATAAAATACCATAAAATACCCTAAAATACCCTAAAATACACTAAAATACACTAAAATACACTAAAATACATTAAAAACCACTAAAACAAAAAAAAACTCATAAAATTCGGTAAAATATACTAAAAATTCAATAAAAAACGTCAAAAACTAACAAATAAGCTAAAGTATCATAACCTTCATATTCTGTCTTTTATCTGGTCTAGTATAGTCTTTCATAAATCCTCAGGAATCCATTAACATTTTCCGAATGAAAAATCGATTCATGAGGTCGAAAATAACACCATCAACCTAATAAAAAGGATAAAACCCGCTAAAATACCCATCATACCTACGTTTTATGAGCAATATTCGCATAAAACTCAATTATTTTGGTTGAATCTATCTGTTCACTTATTTTGTTCGAAAACTCCACATAATACTCAATACGTTGTGAAGCATTATGCACATACTTCAAATATTCAGTATTTATATGATTATAGATGTTTTCCATGTCTTTTTGAAGCGTTTTACAATGAAAATTACCATCTTTCATCTCTTTTGTCAATTGCTCATTATAAGTCTGGAAATTAGCTAACATCTCCTTAATATAAGCAAAATTAGCGTTGATATCACTCACTATTTTAATAAATGAATCGTGCTTATGAGTCATTGCAATTTGTCTTTTTTCATTACTAGAAATGTCCTTGTAAATATTTACGACAGACATCGTCAAAAATGATATATTCTCCGATAAATCATATAATTGATTATTAACATTCATCAGTAAAATACTCTTCAAATTTTTAAAATAATTTATTTCATTCACAATTATTGACTGTTGAAATTGCAATAATTGAGTCGAATTTTCCAGTTTCAAATTAACTTTATTGACTAACATATCAATTTTAGTCTTAATCTCGTTCGATTTAGTTATTAAATCGGCAACACTTTCATCGATTTTTTTAATATTCTCATTCAATCTAGCTATTTTATCTCCGTATGAAAGGTCGTATCCACATTCATTACCATTAATTTCATCAATATTACTCATTTTGATACTATTATTTACTATTAAACAATATTTTTTATTTATTTTACCACTCAAAAATTGGAAAAAATAGATAAATATCAAATGCAAAAATTGAACATTTTGATGCTCTTTATTACAAAAAAAAACACCATTCAATACCCCCTTTGACTTTTGACAATGTCTCGTATCACTCGCAAGGCTCTCAAACAATTCTGTCCTGAAGACTTCCCTTCGAAGGATATCCTCCATGACATCCTTCCAGAACACATTTCTGACCCAGAAGAAGAACCCCTTACCGAGGAACGCTTTACCGCTCTCGATGAAACTATGAAATTCCTCAAGACTATCATCGTTCATCTCTATCAGGACGAAGTTCGTTGTTTGGATACAAACAGTTATGGAGGTCCTTATGAAGTAATTACCCCAAAACAACTTGACAAACGTGAGTTTCTCACATTCATGGTCAAACACATTACCCTTTATTGGGGGCTATTTAGCCATGACCCGGCATATCGCAATGCCTTTTTCAAGGGGAATCTCACGATGGTTGAGGCCTTTCAAACCACTTACACACTGTAAAAAAGAGGAATTTGTATATTTTTTATTAAAAACGCAATGGTTCATAGATTCTAGGATAGTCAGGAACTTGAGAAGGTTTTACCAATATTGGTTTTTGTCTTTCAATCTCTTCATTCATTTGGTGTAATTTAGCTTTTTCAGATTCTAGATATTCACTTAATATTCTAATTTTTTCTTTTTGTTGAGAAATTGCTGTTAATAAATCCGTTTTATTCATATCCATATCTGTTTTTTAATTTATACCTTAATTTTATATTTAAAAACTAGTGATTTAAACGTGCCGTATAGTAGCTATTCGGTAGCTTAGACTATCAATTATGTCCCTTAATTGCCTCTTTTGACAGCTAAGCAATCATAAAAATTGATTATAAACAGTGTTTTGAATATAGGATAAAACCCTTCAATTGGACTTTATACTTTTGCTTTTTGAAATGGAATGCATCACTTTGGCAGAACTCATGGAAAACCCTGAGAAATGGAAGGTGTGGCAAGAAAATTCCCACAAACATACTGACAATTTAAGACAGGCTTTGCTTTTACCGGTATTTGACCCTACAGACACTAAATATCAGATTTCGCCTGAAAAGTTGGCTAGACTTAAGGAGGAACATAAACGGGCTTTTGAACAACAACAACAACAACCAGTTGAACCACTTAAAAATGAAACAAAACCGATTGACCCAGAGATTTTAAAAGAAATGGATGAACTCGCCGAATTACTGTATGGTCCATCCTAAATAGGTGTATCTTTTGACCACACTTTTTTTCTAAAAAGGGTTACCAAAAACATGATTATACCCTTTTTAGAAAAAAGTTTTTTTTGACCACACTTTTTTCTAAAAAGTGTTTTTGGCTCATTTTCAAATCAAACAAGCCAAAAATTGATTTTTTTTATCATTATATATTAAAAATACAAATCGACTTTTTGCACCCTGAACATGGCGAGCAAGACGACGAGCGAGACGAAGACGAGCGAGACGAAGACGAGCGGGTTCACGGATTGGGCGATGGTCCCCTTCGACGCCCCCCCGGAGGAAGCCGCGGCCGCGGCGCAGCTCATGGCTGCGGCTGCGGAAACGGCCAAGGCTGTGGGTACGGGTCTGGCTACTGATGCGCAGAAGGCAACGATTCGCGGCCTTCAGAAGGCGGTCTGGAACATCCAGGAGAAGATCCATGACAAGCGCACCCCCGAAGCCGAGAAGAAGGCGGAAGTCGCCAAGCTGCCTGCCGCCTTCAAGGCTCTGGAAACGGAGCAAAAGAAGTACGCGTGCCCCTATGGGAACGCGTGCACCAACCCGGGGTGCAACTACGTTCACACGGGCGAGTTCATGACGATGGTCAAGGCTATCCATGCTCTGCCGGCGCGCGAGCTGGCGGTGGATATTCCTGACTGGGGCACCGTGGCTAAGTTCCTTTCGAAGACGACCCAGGACGGAAACGCGATGCTGACGCTTCTTGTCAACGGTCTTTCGGCGGATGAGAAGTTGCTTCTTGAGGCGTCCATCCAGACGATTCTTGCCTACATCCGCGTGAATAACGCAATCCCGTTCATCGGCCCTGTCCTCCAGCAGAAGCTTCTGCACGCGAAGTTTGTGGAGATGCTGACGAAGAAGAAGGGCCCTCAGGGCCAGCGAACCAAGGGCGACAACTTGGTCTTCATTGGCGGACTGTTCATCGAGTGGCTGCACGCGCGCGCGGAGGCAGCCCTGGAGCGGGAGAAGCAGAATACCGCTAAGGAGGAGGCGCGGTCGCGTGCCGCGGCGATGCGCGCAGCGGCTGCTGCCAAGACCGCGACTGCGGCTGCTGCCAAGACCCCGGACGCTGCTGCCAAGCCCGCGACTGCGGCTGCTGCCAAGACCCCGGACGCTGCTGCCAAGACCCCGGACGCTGCTGCCAAGCCCGCTGCCAAGACCGCGGACGCTGCTGCGGCTGCCACGCCCAAGCAGCAGCCCAAGCAGCAGCCCAAGCAGCCCAATGTCTAGGCATCAAAATATACATTTCTTTCGGTGTTTCAGTAGTTTGTGTGTGTGTCTTTTGTAGGGAGGAGGGGGAAAAACCACTTTTTTGCAGGCGTTATACGATAAAACCAAAAACCAAAGAAAAAAAATTTTCTTTTTTATCTTTTTTTATATCTATAAAATTGATTTATTCAATCAATAATTTATTAATAAATCCTAAATAATGCCACTTTTAAAACCAATTAAATATTCTCCATATGAGCAAGATGCCTTTATGTGGGCTGTTTCAAGTGATTGTTATATATGGTATCTAAACCCAAAGGGGCAATGGATACGTTATAAACCAGCTATTATGGTTGAAACAGCACCTGGAATATTTCATGCAACTTGTCAAAAATGGATTGATAAATCATTACCACCGCTTAGGGAAAATCCATATGTTACCAATCCTAATTTCCGATTTGACCCTCAATATGGACTAGTTCCTAATATGATTCAAACACCGGTAGAATATCTGGATTACGACGTTTATGAAATTGAAAATCCATCTGAAAATAACTATCAATTACTGCAATTTCAACAGCAGAGAATCCAACATCAATACTTTCAACAACTTCAGTTTCAATTATATCAGCAACAACAATATCAACAACCACAACAACCACAACAACCTCAGTTTGATGGTGAATATAGTGGTGAATATAGTGGCGAATATAGTGGTGAATATAGTGGTGAATATAGTGGTGAATATAATCAACCTTCTAACCAACAGGATGATACATTTGTGACTAAAACACCAGTGCGCACGCCTAGTCGTTCACCATCTTTATCCAGTATTCCTGAACTTAAAGATGAAGAAGATGATTTTGACTATTCGGATATGCCTGAATTAGTTGAAGCCGTCTCTTGTGGGGAATATGATGAAACTGGTGAAACTATTGAAACGACCGAAGAAGATAATGAAGTTAATCCAGTTCAAAAATGGAAATCATGGGTTGATGACGAAGATGATGAAGTTTTTAACTAGTGAAAATGATTTATCACCTATTTTTATTTTTTTATCTAATTTATATTATAAAATATTAATAGTTTAAGATGAAAATGTCGAAAAAAAGTTATAAAATAAATCGGAATGTTTATAAAACAAACAAAAAGGGCAGTCAAACTGTTAAAATAATTAATAAGGTTAAAACAAAAAAAAATAAAAAATCATATGATAAGAAAAAACTTATTAACGGGAGTGTTAAACTTAAAAAAAAAACCGGTAAAACTCAATCTAAAAAATATGTTAGTTATAAAAAAAATTATAAAGGGAAGGGAAAATATAAAACAATGAAAAGAGGGGGTGGTGGAGAAAACGAACCTGAATCAGTACCACATGCAGGAGAATTGCTGATTGCACTAGGACAAGAGAAAAAAATGTCTGGAATATTAGAAGCTAATACTGCTAGTCTTATAGGCACAGATTTTGAGAATGAAGCATTCTTATCAGCTTTACATGACGGAGGCTTTTTATATGATGAAACTAAATTGGGATATATCGCAGGGAAAGCTCTTGAAAAAGCATCCTCATTGCTTGGTGGTATAGGTATTAAAGAATATCGTTTTATTTTAAAAAATAAAGGTTATGTCATGTATCATAAAGATTTGTGTTATTTTGCAAATAAAGAGGATAGTCGAAGTCAAACTGCAATTACTATAGAAGAAGCTAACGCTTTAAAATTTGAAACACCATTAAGAAACAAAGGGTTAATTGGTGATTTAAGAAAAGGTAGACCATATAATAGAGATTTATTTTATAAAAAGGAATCTTCTCCAGTTATGAGATTACAAATTAGATATTTTCCAATAAGATATCAAGCTAAGCCAAATTTTTTAAATAAGATGGATCGTGCTAAGATGCAACATGATAAACAACCTGTTTTAACAGGGCCTGAAACATGTAATGCAAAAAACGCTGACATCGAAATAAAGATTATAAATGGTATTTATCTATTATATCCTGTAAGAAAAGGCTTTTTTGAAAGACGTTCCGAGAGTAAAGAAGACAAAAAAATATCAGCTGGTCAAGCTGCCGCAGCAGCGAAGGCACAACGAGAAGCAGTAACTGGAGTTGTCTCAGCTAAACCAGCTAACGTAACAGCAGCACCATCAGCAGTCCCAGCTAACGCAGCACCAACAGCACCAAAACCAGCTAACGCAGCACCACCAGCACCATCAACAGCACCATCAACAGCACCAGTACCAGTAGCACCAGCTCAACAACAACAACCAGCACCAAAACCAGCTGCACCAGCAGCTGCAGCAGCACCAGCATCAGCAACAGCAGCACCACCACCAGCTAACGCAGCACCAGCAAAAACTGAACCAGCAGCAGCACAAGCAAACTCAGCAGCACCACCAGCACCATCAACCACAGCACCAGCATCAGCACCACCACCAGCCTCATCATCAGCACCTAAACCGGCTAACGCAGCACCAGCACCAACACCAACAGCACCTAAACCAGCTAACGCAGCACCACCAGCACCATCAACAGCACCAGTACCAGTAGCACCAGCACCAGCAAAAACTGAACCAGCAGCACCAAAACCAGCAGCAGCACCAGCACCAGCAGCAGCAACACCACCACCAGCTAACGCAGCACCAGCAAACTCAAAAGCAGCAAACTCAGCTAAACCAGCATCAGTAACGAAAACATTCGAAGAAATAAAAGTAATGTCGCTAGATCAGCTTAGACAACTTTCAGCAGCTGAAAAATCTCAAATAACAGCTGAACAAAGAGAAGCTCTATCACAGGAACAAATAGATGCGCTAGATGGTGTCTAATAGGCTGGAGGAGGTGGTGGAGAAAAGAGAACAGTTAAAAATATCAGTCGAAAAAAAATCTCCTAAAGGTGTGAAATCTATGAAAGGGGGAAAAGGTGTAAATCCATTCAGTATTAACCAGTCAGTATCAATCGCTCTAAACAAGAAGCACCAAAAGGTTTTAGTTATTGATCCAAAATCGCCATTAGGAAAGAGAAATACAAAGACGAAATAAAAGAAATGCTCGTAAGGGCATTTATGATATCAAAAAATATAAAAAACTAAAAAAATAAAAAATTATGTTTTCATTTTAATTTTATGAATAAGTTCATAGTGATATTATCTTAATGAATTTTAGTGAATTTTAGTGAATTTTAGTGAATTTTAGTGAATTTTAGTGAATTTTAGTGAACCTTAATGGATAGATGATATTAAATATAAATTATAAAAAAGCATTCAGTATCATTTTCTTCATCATTATAATCATGTGCGACCTCTGAAAATAAATCTTCATAAATCTACAATAATAAAAAATCTAGTAATATAGTAAAATCTATGAAAGGAGGAAAAAAGATGTTTGATATTGTTCCTTTACAACAGCCAAATAAAAAAAATACTATGGAAAAAAAACTTTCAATGAAAAAACAAAACAAACAAAACAAACAAAACAAACAAAACAAACAAAACACTATACAAAATAGAAAGAGAACTACAGGTAGTTTTCAATTAGGGGGTGTAGACACATCTTCAATTGCACTTGCAACATTAAATCCAGCACCACATCCAGTATTTAATCAACCAGGCTTTTCAAAAGCCATAACACCGTCAGCTCCGCTGGTTCAATCGGGACCCCCTGCCACAGGAGGTAGTTGGAAAAAAAAAAATAAAAATATTGGTAGAAAAAACAAATCATTGAAATTAGAGAAAATAAATAATGAGAATATGCATGGAGGATTATTTGGATGGTTTAAAAAAAAAAAAGACACCGTCCCTATCACTACCCTTCCTGCTTCAACTCAAATAATATCATCACCTATTCAACCTGTAAAAGAAAATACTTTTATAATAACCCAATCTAATCCTACACCTGTCCAGACTGTTATGGTTATTCCTTCAAAAGTTACACAAAACCCATATGCTCAACCTCAAGCTCAACCTCAAGCAGGTGTAGCATCTGACAAAAACAATGAACCTCGTGGGATAAAGATGAATCCTAAAGATCCAAGAACTAAAGCATTCTTAAAAGAAGTAAACAGAAGAAATAAAAAAAATGCAGCCAAAGGACCTCTTGTCTTTAAGTAAAAATAAGTCGACCTCCTGATATTTAATAAACAATTTTCACTTTTTATAATTTATTTTAATGAATATCTTCATAGTAACATTAAAATAAATCAATAAAAAAATAAATAAACAAAATTAAATAATAGAATACTTGCTTTATAATTTAATTTTTTTCATGCGTTTCTCACGTTTAGCTGATTTTTTGACATATTTTGATTTTTTTTGACTATTTTTACGTTTTCCTTTTTTGGTTTTACGCGCAAATTTCTGATTTGATTTTGACTTTTTAGATTTACTTTTCATTTTTTTACCACCACCTTCCATTTCTCCTGCTTCTTCGGCTTCTTCTTCTGGTGCTTCTTCTTCTACTTCTTCTTCTTCTGCTTCTTCTGCAGATGCTTCTTCTTCTTCTGCAGATGCTTCTTCTTCTGCTTCTGCACCTTCAGCTGGGTCATCTGCAGGTGCTGCTGCTGCTTCTTCTTCTTCTGCAGATGCTTCTTCTTCTGCTTCTGCACCTTCAGCTGGGTCATCTGCAGGTGCTGCTGCTTCTTCAGCGCCTTCTGCTGCTCCTGGAACTGTATTATTATCTGAATTTGATTCTCCACCGAGGTCTGAACCGAAATTAACAGCAGTTGGAGGTGCTTCTTCTTCTGCTGGTGCTGGTGCTCCTTCTGCTTCTGCTGGTGCTCCTTCTGCTTCTGCTGGTGCTACTTCTTCTGGTCCTACTACTTCTGCTTCTGCTGGTGCTCCTTCTGCTGGTGCTGGTGCTTCTGCTTCTGCCGGTGCTGGTGCTCCTTCTACTGGTGCTGGTGCTTCTGCTTCTGCCGGTGCTGGTGCTCCTTCTACTGGTGCTGGTGCTTCTTCTTCTGGTGCTGGTGCTTCTGCTTCTGTTACTGCTGGTGCTTCTGCTTCTGTTACTACTGGTGCTTCTTCTTCTGCTGCTGCTGGTGCTTCTGCTTCTGTTACTGCTGGTGCTTCTGCTTCTGTTACTGCTGGTGCTCCTAGTTCTGTTGATGGTGCACCTTCTAGTCCTCCTTCTGGACCTGTCGGTGCTGCTATTGTTTCTGGTTCTGGTGCTTCTGCATCTGGTGCTAGTGCTGATCCTGGAACTTGTCCTTGTTCTGGTGCTCCTGGTTCTTGCACTTCTATTACTGGTGTCGATACTACTTGTGCTGGGTCTGTCACTGCTGGTGCTCCTTCTGGACCTGTCTGTTGTGTTGTTACTGAACCTGATTCTATTGATGGTGTTATTCCTGTTCCTGGACCATGTTCAATCGGATCTGTTGATTGTGCTTCTCCTTGTTTGGTTTCTCCCGCTGGTGTTGTCTTTTCTTCATCTGCTGCTTTAGGTGCTGCTGTTGCTGGTGGTGCTGGTTTTGGTGCTGCTGCTGTTGCTGGTTCAGTTTTTGCTGGTGCTGTTGCTGGTGCTGGTTTAGGTGCTGCTGCTGGGGCTGCTGGTCTAGCTCCTGCTGGTCTAGGTGCTGGTCTAGCTCCTGCTGGTCTAGGTGCTGGTCTAGGTGCTGGTCTAGGTGCTGGTCTAGGTGCTGGTCTAGCTTCTTGTCCTGCTGGTGGTCTAGCTCCTTGTCCTGCTGGTGGTCCTCCTGTTCCTGAAACTCCATGTAGACCGAATAGTCCCATAATTCCTTCACAGTCCGTTGGTTCAGGCATTGTATATGGTCTAATCTTAGCACATTGAGTAGCTGGTATATTGCCTTTTTTTTTGGTGCATAGAAATTTAACACCAGCTCTTGCACCATATTCAACTTTTTTGATTATAGAAAACATAATATCAACATCACTAGATTTAGGAATAAATACTTTTTCACCTCCTGGTGTTTCTGTTGGCGGTGCAAAGCTCGCAACAAGTAAAGGTATTTTAATTGATGCCCTTTGCAAAGCTTCAAAAAAAACTTTTTTAATTCTTGTCCAAATACCAAGTTTCTTAAGAGGATTATAATATGCATTATACCATTCTAAAGGCTTATTCGCATATTTAGCTGCTTTAGTAGCATCATTAATTTCTTTTTTATCCATACCAGCTTCTTTAATAGCAGTAAATTTAAATGTTGATTGAATAACACAATCTAAGTTTGGAACTAAGACAAGAGCTATACCAATAATCTTTCCCATTAGAAACATAACATATTGAAGGCTTTTTATTTGTGTTGGTGTTGGTCTTAATTGTTCAGGTGTTAAATTTTTTGGGTCTGACATTCCTAGATCTATCAACCCATTAGTTATTGTTTCTGCATGACTTAATGCTTCAGCTATAGCTTTTTTTGTATTTTCTCCCGTAGGATCGACTTTATTGATCATATCCATAATTGTATTTTTTAATTCGAGCATTTTTCCGATGATAACACCTAAATTAAGATTTGTAATATCAAAATCTGGATTTTGATTTGTAGATAAACCATTTTTCTCAAGAATAGTTTTTAATTCTGCCATCAAGGTATCCCTTTTAGTTGTATCTTTCTCAACTTCAATCTGAGCTACCAAATAATTTACGCGCTTGATCTGATTTTTACTTGGTAATTCTTGAGGTGGGGGTTCTAATTTATCAAATTCATCATCATCATCATCATCGTCATCATCATCATCGTCACCTCCAAATTGTGGTTCATCAAATTTTTTAGATGAATTCCCAATAATTATACGCTTACGACTTTTCTTATGATTAATAATAAATTTCTTTTTACTTTTATGTTTCAGTTTATTATATTTATTAGTGGTTCCTAATATAATTTTCTTTTTTTTACTGTAATTCATAATTGTTTTGAATAATTTACTTATAATGTAGATTAAAATATTGATTTTTATAACTTTATTATTTTAGAAAAAATCATGACATTGTTTTTCTAAGTTTTTTGGTAACGCTTTTTCTTAAAAAGTGTGTTTTGGTAACGCTTTTTCTTAAAAAGTGTGTTTTTGGTAACGCTTTTTCTTAAAAAGTGTGTTTTTTGGTTCGTTTTACTAAAAAATATTACTAAAATTGATTATTTTTAAGCTAAAAAATGATTAATACTTCAACCCAGGAACCAAAACTCTTATACTGCTTATAATGTCTCCCATTACCTCCGTAGTTCTCGTTGTTTTTGCCAGCACTAGCATTCTTTTTCGTCTTTCTAAGAGCAATGAAGAAAAGATTGATGAGGATTTCATGAATCCTGTTCCCCACAATACCGGGTGTGGAAACATTCGGTGCGATGGAGGATGTCAAGATTGTGCCAACGAACACGATGTTTGCAAGAAGTGTTCTGACGATACTGTATGCACTGAGTGCATTAATCAGTATCGTCGCATGACCACGTATTAAACAGTCAATGACTGGTTTTACGTATTACATCTTTTTCACCCAACATTTTTTTATTTGTTTTGGTTTTTTTTGTATTATCCTTAAATCATAAAATTGATTTAATTAATTGTTTTATCAAAGAGAAAACATAACATGGACCTTGCAATTTGGTTTGAATTTGATAATCATGTTTATATATGCAGAGATATACCAAATATTAACGATAAAATCTTCATTGATAGCATGAATGCCCAACTACCCCTTTTTGGTAAATATGGACATAATCTAGCTGTCCGTGGAGGTATTAATGCGGTTAATGCACTTAAACCAGAACCATATTTACCGGAATTATCAACAGAAAAAGTCCGGGAATATTTGAATGAAATTGAAAATCCTAAACCAAAAAGAATAAGAACCGAAAGTGTTGAAGATGGTGATGAAACTGAAGACGAACTATCTTTTATCGATTATCCTCAAATCAATCCACAGAAAGGATTTAGTGAAATTGTAGGTATCGACGGTGAAACCATATTTAAAGGTAGTTTGCAATTTAATCATACACAATAAAGATACTATTTTTTTTTTTATAAAAGTCTAATTTTTTGGACTACTTGTTATTTTGTATAGTCAATGTTAATTTTTTATAAAAAATCAGCGTTTTAAATAAATAAAGGTGTAATAATATTAGATAATTAAAATCAAAAAAGGCTTATTTTGGAATTTAAATTATATAAAAATTGTTTTCAATTACTCCTATAAATAAAGATTACAAAACATTCTACCATGGAGGAACTTACCATTATGATTGGTGGAGTCGATGTGAAGATTGCTGATGTTCATTTGACGCCGGAACTGGAGCTAATCCGCTCCAAGTATATCCCGCAAACTGCGACTGGATGGCGTCCTCGCAAGCGGGCAGGTGATGGTTTTCCGGTCCCTCGGTCCAAGAAGCTCAACGTTTTGCCAGGTAAGCAAGTTGCTGTCTTTATCGCGAACCACTCGGTGGAGCCACCGGTCAAGCCAGTTAAGCCGGTCAAACGTGTGACTTTCGTCGGTATCCCCGAGACTGACGAAGGCATCGCCAACATCGAGGACAACGAACTTTGCGTCATGTTTCAGGAGCTTGTCCCTCCATCTCCTGAAAAAGAAACCAATGCCATCCTCTGTGACCTCCTCGCTGACCTCCTAGTAACTGTCTACGGAGATGCTGTGAGCGAGGCCATCGTGATTGGGGATGGTGACGACGAGTTTGCCACTGAACTCTGAATTAACAATTTCATCCCCCTAATTTTTCATTTTTTATTTTTCTTTTTTTCATTTTTCATTTGTTTTAGCTTTTTCATATCATGATTAGTCTATAAAATTGATGTTAATTAAATAAAAATTATAATAACAGCACCAACTTTACCCGTTATCAAATCCATGAGTGACTTACAATTAAGCCCCGAAGCGTTTAAATGGTTGAAATCATACAACTTTAACCCTCCATTTAACGAGGAAGAACTGTTCAAATTGTCGGATTCTATTTCCACCCTAGAAGCCGTTATTCCTTCATTACCACCTTATGGGGCTTTCCCCGAATTAGGTCCTGACTATCATTTAGATAACATGGAGAAAATAGGGTTTCAAGACCCTACACCTGAGGAAATTGCACAAATTCGTTATTGTGTCAGAAATTATAACGAATGGTCAAAGGCACTGGCTAGTCTGAATCAAATCAATCAATTGATTCAAAGTCGGTCAGGAACTCCTTTTCCGTTTCAAATTGAACGAATCAAAGGGGTTTTAGAGGGGTTGGTTGCGAAACTCTTGGTTTTGACAACATCACCCAATACACCAAAACATGTTAACTTCATCAATGTTCATTCGATTCCGGGAATAGTCAACGAATTTGGAAATGTTGAAAAAGCTCTATTGTTTCACACCAAATTAACGACAAAAATCGGTCAAGGAATATTTAAAATGGAAAATATTTCACGGCTGGTTGATATGTATCGAGGAGAAAATTATATGATTCTCCATGAAGTATTTTACAATGCTTTCCAGATTGAGAATTACCTCTATACAAATGATATTGCTCAGAATAAACCACATGACAACGTTATGCTGAGATGGCTTTTGATAGCCATGGAAACCATTCGGGAAAAAATAGATAAAGCAGAACAGGAGTTTCATGATACACTTACTTTTGTATTGGATGCTCTAGGTCCTCCACCGATGAATTAATATTTTTGAGGTCTATCCAATAAGAAAATTGATTTTTTTTCACTAATATTACGAAGATTACAAAATCCAGATTTCTTGATGGAATTTCGAACCCAAGAAGCCTGGGAAGCTTTGCTTGGTGCAGCCAATGCGGCTCGTCTCGAAACTCTTCCTCCCCCTACCTTTGTGGTGGCTACTCCTCCCTCAGTTGTGGTGCGTCATCCCTCCTCTCTTCAGCCTCTGACCCCACTGGGCCCCCTCCGTTACGACCGTTCGGAGAATCTTGTCATGGGCGAGAAAAACCTGTTTTACCACCAGTTGGCTCTAAATACCCCGATCTACATGAGCCGCGGGCTCACTATTGCCGAGGAAAAGGCTTATTACATGCGCTTCCGGATTAACACTAGCCATGCGGCTATTCGCTTCCTCCATGCCTACTACGAGGCGTGTGGTATTCTCAAGTTGGAGGACCGTCTTGTTCGGTTCAACATGCTCTACCAGCTGCGTATCTAAACTCTAGTCGTCCATCTTTTTTTTCAAATATTTTAAGCGTTATTTTATTCTCTATTTTTTCTTTACAATATAAAAAAAATGTCGTCATCCGAAATATCCTGTTCTAGTTGCAACTTTATCTTCAATGATAATCAACTTTATAATATTCACTTAAAAACATGTGCATCTAATCATAATACTGACCCTAAAAATAAATATTATTGCCCAATTTGCAATCGTCAATTTCGTTTATTATCGAACCTTTTACGTCACAATGAAACTAGAAAGCACCAGGAACTACTAGAATGGAATGTTAATAAAATGTCATCATCTCCAAATACAAATAATGTAAAAACCATCAGTGTTAATCTAACAGATGAGGAATTAGAAGCCACTTCAAAAAAATCACAATCTAAAACATTCGATTTAGATATTGAAGAAAAACCCGATACATTCTCATCATCACCAGACCCCTTTTTATCAATCTATAACCAAAATACCACCTATCCAGAACAAATAACACCTTCTGAAATAGACACCGAACCTATCGATGATGAACCAGATAATTTTTTACAAAATTTAATTAAAGAAAGAGAAAAAGAATTTGCATCATTTACCACCATCAATACTAACCCTACCCCCAATAATAACACCCAACAAAAAGAGGTTAAAGAAAAGCCTGCAAAAAGTAAAACTAAAATTGTAGGATTCACCATTCAGGAAGATGATGGAGTTAATCTGAAAAATGAAATTGAAAAAGCCAAGGAACAATTGAATGTTGATATTGTAAATACAGAAGTAGAAGACGATGAACAACCAGATGCTTTACTCAATAACATTCAGGCATTACGAACTTCTAAAATGAATAATTTAACGGCTAAATTAGATGTTTCCAAAAAAATAAATTCCGAACTACCATCCGAATCGAAAAATCAACCACAATATCCAACTAATTACCATGATTTACCACTCTGGAAAAATCTTCAAGTAATTGTTAAAAATAGTCAAGCACCTCGACTTTTAGTATCATTATTAATTAGCACACCATTAAATGATTACCCTAAAATATGCACATTTGTTTATTTTTCAAAAGAATTAAAAGAAAACAAAGAACTAAAACTTAATATGGTCAAAACCATGATAGAAGTCAAGAATCATTTGAACCAATTATTTAGTAAACGACAAACAGTTTGGAATGGTAAACATATCCCATTAACCCTAGCTTTAATGAATAAATGGAAATTAGATGACTTTGTGAAAACTATCCAATAATTTATATATTTTTTATCACAAAGTATATCGAAAAACAAGGAAAATTGAATTTTTTTATGAAATAAGTTAAACTATACAAACCTCTCAAGACACTTTCATGTCTCGTGCTCTCGTGTGCCCTGGTGCTCCCCCGCGTCGCAAGCGTGATTTCTCTCTCATCGATGATGAGGAACCTCCTGCGCCCCCAGCTTTTCGTCTCCCGCCTCTTCCTGAGATGAATGCGAACCAGAATGCTGATGCGGATGGTTCGACACAGAACCCTCCGGCTCTTCCTCAACGTCAGGTAGCTAAACGTCGTCGTGGTAATGATGCTCCTCCGGAGCGTCCTAACATTCCTCACAACGACGCTGCTCCTGCTGCGTAAGGTATCTCTCATCACATCACCCCAAAACCCAATTTTTTTTATACTTTTTACAATTTATTCAATCATAAAATTGAATTTTATTATTTATATTTTTTAATATTACAATCAGAGAAAATGGACCAAGAGCCAACTACTCCTCCGCCTGTGCGTCGTAGCATGACTACACCACCACCGGCACCTCGTAAACCTAGAAATATAAATCCTGTTCCAGTTTCATCAACGGGAACACCTCTTCGTTCTCGTCGTCGACTGTTCGCAGTTTCTGATGATGAATTACCCAATCTTGAAATGGATATTCCTCCTTTTCCTGTTTTGGTATTTCGTCAAATTGGTAAACGTCAAAGAACCTTGTAAAAAAGGTATTTTTGGATACTTTATTTTTTGAAAAATTGTTTTGCTTTTTTTATTTATCTAAAAAAAATACTACTAGCAAACATCTCAAGCTACTATGGCTCTTTTAACTGCCCCTTTCATGCGACCAATTATCTATTCACTGGAAGCTATTTTGGAAAAAGATTTGGACCCCTTCGAGCAATTTAAATATCTCTTGGAGGAGATTGTCATTTTGGGAATTCCGAAAGGTCTCCAGTTTACTGAACCAAATCTAGCTTATTTATCGAATTGTATATTTTACGACTTTACCGTAAAACACACGATTTTGATTAAAGGTGAACAAAAATCAGTTGAGATTCGCTTTGGATTAAGTATCACTCGTTCTAAAGTTATCGTAACTACACGAACTATCTTTGACAATAGGACTGAAATTTATTCTTCAATTGATGAATTTGATTCGGTCTACAAAGATTATGTTGAGATTAGTCATCTTGTCAAGAAGAAGATTCTACACTTTGTGCGCTTTTAACACTCTTTTTTAGAAAAAAAGAGTTAGCAAAAAACACTTTTTAAGAAAAAGTGTTACCAAAAAACACTTTTTAGAAAAAAGCGTTACCAAAAAACACAAAACTAAATAAATTTTTTTATTTAGTTAAAATAATAAAAAAATCAGAGAACTTAAAGCCTAAAACTATCTGCTTTTTCAATGATTTGAGCAACAAGACGCTTCAACTCAGTCAATACCTCTTCGTGGGTCCAATAATGTCCTTTGTCCATGCTATTGATCAGTGGGCATGAATCACCCATATGAGCGGTATCAAATCCGATTACCCATTTACCATCCATCGGTCCACTAAAAGTAAGGTCTCCATGAACCTCAATGCCCTCATTATTGATATGATCATAAAACCATCCATGATAATGATGACCTTCAGGAAGACAGACGTATCCATTGTTGTTCCCTTCACATACATTGCGTATAATCATCACTTCGTAACCATCTACAATGTAGTCTGTTTGTTGTTCAGGGTAAAGTTCCTTATCAATTTTGTATAAAGCAAGGTTTTCTTCGGCACTGTTGGAAGTCGAAATCATCTTATATCACTGTAAAAATTTGCAAGTCTAATTAATAATACCAAAATAGTTGTCTTTTTAATTTTCAATTTTTATTATATATTGTTTCTTAAAAACTCAAAAAAAATCGAAAAATCGAAAAATTTATAAGGGCAATATAAAGGGATTATTGTTCAGCATCATAATCAGCTTTAGCCAATTTGGAAACTTTGTAAACAATTTGACCAACAAGTTTATTCAACTCTGTCAAAACTTCTGCATGAGTCCAATAATGTCCTCTAATCCGGTTAGAACGCAAGGGACAAGAATCTCCTAAATTAGATGTATCAAAACCAATTAGCCAGTCATCTTCGCGAAGTCCAGTAAAGGTAATACCACCATGAATTTTAAAAATTTTATCAAGAAGATAGTAATTCCAGTTGTAAAAGTGATGACCACTTGGGAGATGAACATATCCATTATTGGTGCCTTCCCGGGAACGCATAATACTAACCTTGTAACCATCAATATGGTAGGTATATTCAATCTCAGGGTATTCTTTTAATTCTGTATGGTATAGAGCTAAGTTCTCTTCATCAGTTTTGTAATTCATCATATTGTTGGTTGACATGTAGAAAATATAATACAAAATCAATAGTTTTTTTTGCTATTTCAATTTTTTACACACTTTTTAAGGAAAAAAATGTTACCAAAAAACAGAAATAATCATAAAGGTCTTAAAATCTCTTAGCAGAATCTTACATCGGCTTTCGACGTAAAAGTCTAGGATATTTTTGTTATTTTTTGATAAACCATTTTCACAAGAAGGATGTCGATGAATATGTATCTTAGCCAATCCTTTTTTCAATACCGACCCCTCCTCAGGGGGGGTAAGGGTAGCAAAGGGAGTTCATTTTTTTATTAGGAGTTGATGACTATAAAGTCCCTGGATTTTGATGTTTTATCAGAATTGAGTAAATCCTGGTAGAAGCTTAAATAAAATAATATTAATTTTTCTTCTGTATAAAATTGAAAACCATATAACTAGAACATGATGTTTATTAAATAACGTTTACAATGTCAACTGAAACTGAAATCCAATTTGCTGATTTAGAATATCCCGAGCGGATTGAAAAATTATATCATATTTCTGACATTCATATCAGATTACAAAAGCGACATGATGAATATAAAAAGGTGTTTACTAACCTTTATCAACAATTAAAAGATGAAGTTCAAAATGGTCTAGGTGGTGATAATAAAAAGGGTGTAATCATCATTACAGGTGATATTTTACATTCTAAAACTGAATTAAGCCCTGAGTGTGTTTCAATCACTGCTGATTTTTTCCAAAAACTGTCAAAAATCATGCCATTAATTTTAATTGCTGGTAATCATGATGCTAATCTTAATAATAATAATCGATTGGATTCTTTAACACCAATTGTTGAAAAAGTAATTACTAAATCTCAATGTTATTATCTTCGTGAATCTGGGTTTTATCGGTTTAATAATATCATTTTTGGTTTAACTAGTGTTTTTGATTACAATTTTACTAAAGCTGAAGACATTGCTAGTCTAAACCTAGAAGGTATTGATTACAAAGTAGGTTTATTCCATGGTCGTGTTGATGGTGCTATTACTGACACCGGAACTATCATGGAAGGTGAACGAGGTATTAATAAAAAGAGCTTTGAAGGTTATGATTACTCCCTTTTGGGTGATATCCATAAACACCAATTTATGATTCCAAACAAGATGGCTTATGCTGGTTCTTTAATCCAACAAAACCATGGTGAAAGTCAGAAAAATCATGGATTCCTTATTTGGGATTTAAAGAATGATAAAGTGGAACATCGAGAGGTGAAAAATGATTTTGGTTATATTACTTTAAAAATCAAAAATGGTAAATTAATAAAACACAAAGACACTGTTATACCTCCGAAGTGTTATTTACGTCTAGAAATTGATGATAAAACAACTCGTGAAGAACAAAAGAAGATTTTAGAGGAATTTAAAGATAAAAGAACCATTGTAGAATTAATTCAAACTAATATTAGAAGCGGTGGAAATGATGAAAATGAAAAAAAGACCGTAAAACAAGAAGGTGATAACGAGGGGGCTGAAGAGGGTGATGAAGGAGATGATGAAGGGGATGATGAAGAAGGCAATGAATCTAAAAAAGATGAAAAAATGCTTAGGTCTTTGTCTTTTAATGTATCTAATCCCCAATTTCAGAACGATGAAATCGAAAAATACTTGCTTTCTAAAAAGGTTTCTGTTGAAATGATTGATAAAGTAAAAAAGATGAATCTAGAAAATAATCAACAGATTCTAATTGCTGAGACAATTCTAGGAAGCACCTGGAAGATTAAACTACTTGAGTTTTCAAATCTTTTTTGCTATGGAGCTGATAATAAAATCAGTTTCGAAAAGGCGAAAGGGATTGTGGGACTAGTTGCACCTAATCATTCCGGTAAGTCTTCTATTCTAGATGTGATTTTATACACTTTGTTTGATAAGACATCTAGAAAAGGTGCTGGTAAGGAAGTTATACGTCTAGGTGAAAAATCATTCAAAAGTAAATTAGAGATTGAAATGAATGATAAATTATTCGTTATTACCAAAAAAGGCACTAAAAAGACTGGAGATGTGATGAGTGTATCCTTAGATTTCTGTTATTATACTAAAAGTCCAGAAACAGGAAAGCTTGTTAGCACTAAATTAACTGGTAAAACACCTGCCGAAACTCGTCGAGTTGTAGAATCTTACTTTGGGACCTTTGATGACATGGTGATGACTACTATTTCCCTTCAAAATAATAATACTCAGTTCGCCGACGCAACTAGCGCAGAAAAAAGAAAGGAATTTGAAAAACTATTGCGTATCGACATTTTTGAACGTCTTAAGGAATTATCCCTAGAAACTTCCAGGGACAAAAAAGCCATTCTAAAACACATGGGTAATGAAGTTACCGAAGATGTATTAAAGGGACTCCTAGATGACCATTTAAATCTTCAAGAGAAACTCAGAATCCTCGAAGAAGAACTAGAAACGGAAAAAGAAGGATTAACAACTTTACGGCAACAAGAGAGTGGTTTAATGATTCGTCTTTCTAGTGCTATTAATCAAGTTCCTGAACAATATCGTGAATTAGCTAAACGTGGAGGTCTTCAAGGATATCGGGACAAACTCGCATTAGAAATCGAAACCTTAAAAGAAGAATTTGACTTGGAGGCTGCGGCGGAAATCTTTTCGAATGCTAATCTATCGGAATGGAAGGAAAAAGAAGCCGAACGTAAACAAAAACTGCGCACCGTTGAAGAAAAACTCGATAGACTCACTCGTGACCTTTATCCCATTAAAACGCTAGTTGAGCCGCCTAATGAAAAAATGGAGGTAATGGTGGACCAGAGCTCAGCCGCCCAGGAAGATTTATTCAAAATTAAATCGGAAATTAAGAAACTGAAAGAATGTGATTGGGAAGAGAAGAAGATGGTGGGTGATATTTGTCATTTGGTTGTTGAAAAACAATTGGAAAAATATCCTCGGAATGGTAAACTAAAATTAAACCAATTTTATGATGACCTAGAAGAAACAATTCATGGTGTTCTAGATAGTAGATATCAACCTGGTTCCAAAGATGAAATTGATAATTTACTTTTAGAATCACAGAAGATTCAATCAACAATTGATATTCTTAATAAAAAAATGCAGGATTTGACTGCATATAATAAAAACATGGAACGTAAAATAGCCAATGAGAAAATTCAAGAGCAGATTGATATTTTGAAGAAAAAGAAAAAGAAGTTAGAAAACTCAGAATTCGATGTGAGTTCTTTTATCGATTATCAAAAACTACAGAAAAAAGAAGCAGAATTGTGTGAACTGAATTTGGCCTTTGACAACATTGAAATTTACTCTAAAACACATGGTGAACTGAATAAGGTTATGCAGAATTTAATTGAATCAGAAGAACATTTACAAGAACTTGAAGAGAATAGAGGAAGTATTAAAGGGTCAATCTGTGTTGTGGAAACGGAAATGAAAACCGTTAGAGATAAAAAGAAAAAGATAGAAGACATGATACTAGAACTAGATGTTTTAACGACTTACCAAGAATGTATTAAAGCTGTACCGTTTATCATTATTGATAAGATTGTTCCGCAACTAGAAAATACTATTAACCGTATGTTGACTAGTTTAGTTAATTTTACGCTTAATTTTAAGATAACTGAAAAGGAACTAAATGTTTATATAACTCGTCCGCATGGTCAATTACCTCTCAGCAATGCTTCAGGATTTGAAAAATTCGTTGGTAGTTTGTTTTTGAGAATCGGGTTAATTAAAATCTCTAATTTACCTAAAGCTAATTTTCTAGCTATTGATGAAGGTTGGAGTAATTTTGATTATGAAAATATGAACAATGTTAGTATGATTATGGATTACCTACGGACCGAATTTGATTTCGTTATTCTAGTATCACATCTTCAAGCTATGCGAGAACAAACTGATTATCAGATAAATATTAATGTTGAAAAGAAGACTGGAGGTGAATTTGGTCTCAGTTCAGTTTCATATCCGTAAATGGAAGATTTTTTCATACTGTTTAGATTATTTTTTTGTAGGTTTTTTGAGTATATATCTATATCTAAAATTGAAAATAATGATATATAATATTAATATTATTTTACAATCATGGATACTGAGACATCTGATTCTACATGGGAAGCGGTTTTTGAGACCGCTGATGGCAACTTGTTTTCACTGCCCTTTGACACGTTTCGAGTCCCTCAGGATGGCACATTGCGTATGCGAAACGCTGACGGCGAACTTCACTCCACGCACTTTGTGGAAGTTAAAGAAGGTGATAAGGTGACCTACCACCCGACAAGCTATCGTCGTCCTGTGGAGGATGGCTACCTTGATGGCGTCTGGCCTGCTCTCCCGCGTGGGGAGCAAAAGTATGTGACTATCTACCTCTTGGTTCCCGGATACCGTATGGTTTTCATTGTCGGTCACACCATAACTCCGGTCACTTACGAGGCGTAAATCGTAATTTGTCTGTCAACTTTTTTTTTATTTGAAGCTGATTTTTAAGTCGATTGTGATACATTCCTCAAAAATCCTAAAGATACGATTCATCATCTACTAATAATTTTTTTATTTCCCTTTGCTACCCTTCCCTTCCCGACAAGGTGCGGGAACTAAAAAAGATTAGCTAAGCTTACATATTCTGTCGATTTTTGATTCGAAAGTTTTATGTCAGACTCTAGCTAAGAGATTTTAAGATATTTATGTATCTAGAAGCTTAACAATTCTAGTTACACAAACTTTGTTAAGTTTCTAGATACATAAATATAATTATTTTATTTAGTTTTTTGTGTTAAAAGTGTTGTTGTTTTGAGTTAATACCTTATAAAAATTGAAAAGAATTATCCAAATAAAATAATAAAAATCTTTACCCACCTGAAACATGGCGTATCATTTCCACAAGGAAGATGATGAAGAACTGGTCGAAGTTGATTTTACTCCTGACCCCCCTTCTGTTCATTGTATTGTGAGAGAAATGGATGTTTACGAGCGCTATGAACTGTTCGAGGCGTTGCCCCTCCTCATGGAAAAACTCGTTGTTATTGCATGGAAAATTCATATGACCAATTGGGTTTTGTCATGGGAAGAGGTCAATGACTTTGTTCTTTGGGTTAAATCAAAGACCTATCCGACTATGTGGTTTGTTCAACTTTGGATGGAGCGAGAAAAAACTCTTCCATTGGAGGAGTTTCTGACCAATTGTATCAGAACACTCCCCATGGATTCTATTTTGGATTTCATCGTGGTGTGTGCTGAACGTCTTGCTTAAATCGTCTATTTTTTTTAGCTTTTTGGGAATGATTATATTATAAAAATTGAAAAACATTGTGGTTATATGAATTTAATATACAAAACAGCATCATCATGAGTGAAGTTGTCTCTCGTTTGGAGACTGAGAACAATCCCTCTCTTCTGAAGGCTTGGCAGATTCATCTGCAGAATTTCATGGACCATCTCAACAACATCTACTGGTCGCACCCTGACCGGGAGATTATACCGCACCCCCACAACGTGGAAGGTGGTCCTGTGTATGCACCGATTCGTCGGTCTCATGAACAAATCGTCAAAAACATGGCGGACTTCGCGGAGATGCAGACGAACTTCGAACGAATTCGTGGGGTCTGGAACACTCCAGAGGACTGGTTTGTCCAACACTGGACATCACAGTAAATGCAATTCCTTACTATTTTTTTTAGCATAATTTAGATAGTATTTTGATGTAAAATTGTTTTTGTTATACTGATATTAAGGTATTATTTCGAACTGGACATCACTATGAGTTTGCTCAACCTTTTGTTCTTCTTCATCACTCACCAATTCATTGACATTGGGCAGGTTGCATACTTTCTTTTCAACCACTACACCAACCTCCATGACTGTGACATCGAGGTTTACGTGAAGAAAAGCATCTGGAGTTCCAAGGACATGATTGTGGGGATTCGTCTAACCTTCATGTATGGGACACGTGGCATCAAAACCATTAATATGGGACATACCGAATTTGAACTCAACAAGACTCCTCATTTTGTGGTCACACTTGGTTTCAATGCATTCTTTAATTCGTTTGGTCTGGTCGTTGGTTCTACATATCGTCGTATCTTTTCGGTAACAAATGGTATGAAGAAGCTGGTTTTAGATATTACTGATAAAGGTGTTGTATACGTTTGTCGTGATTCTCAACTTCCGAATAGTGCATTTGAACGGCTGTCGCTTCAGTTTGTGCCTATGTCTTTGAATGGTATGTTTTTGAATGGTATGTAGATAAAAGATGTGTCAGGTTGTTGTGATAATTTTTTTTTATCTTTTTTATCTTTTTTAATGATTAAAAAATTGATTTTTTTTTTGAATATTTAGAAAAAATAATAAATATGGATTGTCTTGAAGACCGTTATTATTCACAATGTCAAAAACATGGTATTGATTCTTTTTATGCTTTGAAGATAGCTAGTTATTATTCTTTCAATCGTTCTGTTGTAAAACCACGAAAGATAGAATGGAAGGATATTATAGATTATTGTTACATCCATATGAAAAATGATGCTAAAATGAAAGAGAAAGACAAGGAACGTTTTGAATTAATTGTCAAAGAACTTGCTAAATCATTTTAGGATTTTTACAATTCATTTTTGGTGTTTTTATTTTTCCAGTCCTGAGTTTTTGGTCATTTGTGATACATTCTTCAAAATCCCTAATTATACCATTCTACTATTCTTAATGTTTTTTCGCATCATCCTATCAACCCTTACTACCCCCATGGAAGGTTCGGTAACTAAAAAAGATTAGCTAAGTTACATAATCCGTCGACTTTTGGTTTCGAAAGCTCATGTAAGACATTAGCTAAGAGATTTTAAGATATTTAAGTATCTAGAATATGAACTAAACTTAACAATTCTAGTTACACATACTTTGTTAAACATAGTTCATCATCTAGAATAGGAAATAAAATAATAATTATTCATTAACATTTAGTTTTGCTAACACTTTTAACAAAAGTGTAAATAAAACAATAATTAATATATATAATTGAAGTTTTTTGGTAACGCTTTTTTCCTAAAAAAGTGTTTTTTTTGGTAACGCTTTTTTCCTAAAAAAGTGTTTTTTGGTAACGCTTTTTTCCTAAAAATTTATTTATACAAAAAAATAAAAATTGGTTTATGATGTATGCTATTGGTCATCATGATAATTAGAATATATAACCACCTTCACATTTTTTGAATGGTAATAATTTCATTTTGTTTTTGTTTATTAAATCTTTATACTTGTTACGACATTCTTTTTCACCTATATCTATACAATCAAAAGTAATATCTTGATGTTTTTTACATTTATTTCGGCAAATACTTTCTTTATCTTCTAGTTCAATAATCTTATCAAATAAGAAATTACCATTTCTATTTTTTTGTATACATTCAGTAGTTTGTACTTCTAGATTACCACATTTCTTGACTAAAAAATTATCGTATTTTTGATTTAATTTATTTATTTTTTTTGAATTATTAAGACACTTATTTTTTTTTAAGCATTTAACATGAGGTATATTTACAATTGTTTGAGCACATCCTTTTGTTTGTTTTAATGTTTTAGATTTTTTAGATGACTTAGATGATTTTTTTGATTTAATCATGATAATGTGAATATATAAAAAATTTATTTATTATTCAATTGAGAAAAAAATTTGTAAATGTCCTATTTTACGATAATACTCGTGAACACCAACACCTGAAATAATAGCCATTTTTGAAATCCATGTTGAAGAGCAATCTCTTCTGTCTTCGCGACCAATTTCCTACCAATACCGTGCTGTAAAAAAAATGTATTTATGCATCTAGAATATGAACTAATTTAACACTTCTAGTTACACAAACTTTGTTAAGCTTAGTTCTGTTTTTTGGTAACGCTTTTTTCCTAAAAAAGTGTTTTTTGGTAACGCTTTTTTCCTAAAAAAGTGTTTTTTGGTAACACTTTTTTCCTAAAAAAGTGTGTAAAAATTGAAATCAAAAATAAAAAATATAAATCTTATTACATTTAGTTAAATTAATAGATATTGAAAATGTCCAATTTTAAATTTACTCATAATATCGATGAACAATCACCTAGAATTGAACAACCAGATAAAATCATAATTTCATTAAAAGAACATCAAAAAGCCTTAATTCATCGTGCTCGACAGTTGGAGAATATGATTCCTTTAACTATTGAAGAAAATAAACAATTAATTGCTAAATTTGGTGTTATTTGCGACCATGTTGGTGCTGGTAAATCATATGAGGTTCTTGGGACTATTGCTAGTAGTCCTGTATTAAATAACCAATCTAATTTTGTAACCTTAAGTGACCTGTTTAATGGTGTCAACACAACCTATAGTTTTTATGAATCTTCTAAAAAGATTAATACTAATATAATTGCTGTCCCTCATGGTGTTTTTAAACAATGGGAGGATTATATCAAAAAGTTTACTAAACTGTCATGCTATACTATTAATACCTTTCAAACTTTACGTAATGCTTTAATTGATTATAAATTAGATGAAATGCTTGTTTGTGATGAAGATATTCAAGACAATGTTATTGATGGTCTTTTAGAGGATTTACGTAGTCATAAGTTTAAACCAAAATATACGAATGAGTTATTTTTCCATAAACAAAAACAACCTCGTGATACCAAATATTATCGATATTTAGAATCTTATCTGAATAAACATGCAGATACGATTGAGATTGTTAAACCATATGGGTCATTGAATTTTCAGAAACTGAATAATTACAATATTATCCTGGTATCTTCGACTTTATATAATGAACTGGCTTTTTATATGATTAAAGATAACTATTATGTCAATCGTTTAATTTTTGACGAAGCAGATTCGATTAATATTCCTAATAATTTAAAAATCAATGCATTATTTTACTGGTTTGTCACAAGTTCTTACGAGTCTTTGATTAATCCGGATGGTATAATGAAAAAAGTAGTAAAACAGTATCCAGCACATTATGGTAATTCTTATGGAACAAATGTGCCTCAAACATATGAGACTACTGTTCGTGAAGATACTATTAAATGCAATGGATTTATTCGTGAAACGTTTAAGAGTGTTGCATATGACCCTCTTCGTAAGCATTATTTCTTGAAGAATGATAATAAGTTCATCGAGATTTCATTTAAATTACCTGAACCGAATGAATACTTGGTGATTAGCCGGGACAATGTTCAAATCCAGGTTTTGAATGGTATTGTTTCGAATGATGTTTTAATGATGTTAAATGCTGGTGATACTTCTGGTGCGATTAATCGTTTAACTTGTGAAAAGGGTTCTGAGGACAATATTATTAATGTTGTAACTCAACGTTTACATGAAAAAGTAAAAGAATTAAAGACCGAATTGCTGGAAAAACAATCGAAAGATTATTCTAGCCCGAAGGTTAAACAAGAGGCTCTGGAACGGACTCAAAAGAAAATTCAGGAGACGAATCATAAAATCAAATCGATTGAGGAACGTATTAAAAATATTGATTGTTGTGATATTTGCTTTGATGATATTACAAATCCGGCTGTGACTGGATGTTGTCAAAATGTCTTTTGTTTTGCTTGTCTAGCTTTGGCGATTTCTGGGAAGAATTTATGTCCTAAATGTCGTGAATCTTTGACTCTTGAAAACATTATGTTAATTAAGAATGATAAGGAAGAAGAAGTAAAGAAGGTTCCTGAGGTTGAAACGGCTGAATCAACATTAGCTAAAATCACTGCTGAATCTCAGACACTTGATAAGTATAGTAATTTGGATAAGATTTTGGAATATAAGATGAAGTTCTTTGCCAAAGATAAACGTAAAATCTTGATTTTCTCTGAACACGAAGGTTCATTTAATGATAAAATGCTTGGTATTTTGGATAAACATAAAGTTCGTTATTCTCGTATTAAAGGTTCATCTGCGTCGATTAATAAGACTCTACGTGAATACCGTGGTGAAGAACTTCGTCCTGGAGAGAGTGAGATTGATGCTTTGTTGATTAATTCTCGGTTTTTTGGTGCTGGTTTAAATCTGCAAAATTCGAGTGATATTATAATTCTTCATCGTCAAGGTGCTGATTTACTTCATCAAATTATTGGTCGTGCTCAGCGTATTGGTCGTAAAGACCCTTTGAATATTTGGAAACTCTATAATAATAATGAAGCATATAATTATGCGGAATCCTAAAATGCATTGGCAAAAACACACCAAAAAACCTAAACTTCAATTTATTATTTTATTTTTTAATTTTAGAAAAAGCATATGTATAGAATCCTGAGAATTGTAATAATATATGCATAATACCAAATTTCGCGGCAATAATTGTAAATTCAATCAGACTTCTCCATGATAATTTACCTCTTCCATATGCCATTAAGAAATAAAGGGAACCAATACCGAAACTAAAAAGGAGAGTTTCAATTGTGAATAAATATGGACGTTCTTGTGGATATGTTAAATCTCTAACAAAGATGCTAGCTACAATTAAATAAACTAAAGAGATACCTAATATAACAAAAATAGTATATTTGATGAGACTATTTGAATGAATCAATAACCAATCTTTAATCATTTTTATTTATTATAATAGTTAGATAAATTTAGTGTTTTCCAATAAAAAATTATATAAAGTTGGATAAACTTTCGACATATTTTGATAATCCATGAACTGCCAGAAGTTTCATGTCATATGACGACCTTACATCTTCATCCACACATTTTAAATAATCAAAATGAGTGTTATAAAATTTTTTTACTTTTGCTTCATCTGTTATAATTCCTGATTTATCAAATAATATTGGTGAAATTTGATAAAAATCATCCTGAGCATTGCTTTCATATTCTGTTTGTATTTTTTGCTCTTTACCATAGTTAGAAAAAGTTCGTGTTCCAGGTGAAATACAATATGGGTCATCAATATTACAAAAAATAAATTTTTCAAGAGCTTGTGTTTTCCACCATTCTGTCCATGATAAATTACCTACTCTAGGGGAACCAGTCGTAAATAACTTAATGTTGCTCATATGACGCTGAAGTGCAGTATTTTTTTTACTAGCAAGTAGAGAAAATAATGCTAATTGTATTACTGCTGCTCCTAAACTATGTCCTGTAAATAATATTAATTCTATAGAATTACCTTCCAATATCGAAGTGATATATGCATCTAAGTTATCAATATGTTTTTCTAATAATGATTTATATCCCCTATGAACTTTAATATTTTCGGCACCAGGTAATTTAAAAGAAATTAAATCGGTATCTTCATGATAATCAATCAAATATCCTGCATATGGTTCTCCATAAGATGGAAAACTTATTATCAATTGCTTATTATTTTCATCTACAAAACAAAAAAATGATCCAAATTTTAAATATTTTTCAATTTTATCTTTTGTATATTTTTGACATATTGGTGCTCTAGGACTATATGTAGATAGTTGTTTATGTCTTGTATAAAAATCAGCGTTTTCTTGTTCACATAATATAGATAATTCATATAGTTTTCTAAGATATTTTTCATTCCCCCCTATCATAACTGATTGGGTGGTTGATGTCATACCTGGATATATAATTCTATCAAGATTATAGCTACCTTCGATGTTATCTATTTCAAATGAAAATTTTTCTTTTAAAAAATCAAAATTTTGTATAGTATGACATCTAAGTTTATCTCCTTCTTTATTACTTGTAACAACACATCCCCCGGGTAATTTTAATCTTTTTTTATTAGGTGATTCTAAACTATTTGATGATGTAGAATTATTATTTGATGGTTCTGTATTACCATCTTGATTAGATTGACATTTATCCATTAATATATGGATTGGTAATAATTCTGGTCTAGTTGAAGATGGTTTAAATGTTGATTTTTTTTTATTTAATTCATCAAGAATCTTAACAGTAAATGATGAACTTGGATTTCTCATTAATTCATCAAAATCAATTTCTTTTTTATCAATACCAGTAATCTTTTCGAAATCATCCATTTGAAAATTACATTCATCTTCTTTCCATCCTTTTTTTAAAAAAATTTGGTAATCTATATATGCATTTATTATTATTCTATTAATTCCATTCCATAAATTAAAAATTTTTTTCTCAACTATAGCTCCACCATGTTTTTTACGATATATATATCTAATTGTCTTATTTTTTTTACTTTTAATTAGTTTTTTTTTGTATCTATTTTTTAATATGGACTTTTTTAATGTTGTTTTTTTAAACATTATTTTATTATTTTTTATTTTATAACATATGAGAAATAAAGTTCGATGTTTTTATTATATATTTTATAAAATGAATTTCTTTTTTTCTAATTAAATGATAAAAAAATGACTGTCTCAAAAAAAAATATAAAAAGTATGAAGAAAATAGTAAAGAGTATGAAGAAAATTGGAAAGAGTATGAAAAAGACTGGAAAGATTGTGAAGAAAATGGGGAAGAGTATGAAAAGTGTAAAAAGTGGAAAAAATGGTTCTTGTAAAGTATTAAAGAAGATAGATTCATCGCCTCAATTTTTAGAAAGTCATAAGAAGTTATTAGTATGTGCGGATGATAAATGTAAAGAATTTTTAGATAAAGATATTGAAATAACTGAAAAATGTTTAGATAAATTAGATAGTATGAAAATCCATAAATTAAGCGATGAACGAAGAATGAAAGTTGAAAATGATTGTTATACAAAATTAAAATTAGTTCCTAATGTAATGGATAAAAATACATGTCTTACTAAAAAATGTTCGAAGGAATTAAACACCTTTAGAGAGTTTCCTTTATCTGAACATAATCCAGAAGCGATTCATGATTATACCAATTTTACAAGAGAGAAATATCGTCTAGAAAAAAAGCGTGAAACTATTTTGCCAGAATTAAAAGAAGTTAAAAAACTTGAAGCCAAACGTATATTATATGAAAATGCGATTGACAACTGTAAGAATGAATCAGGAAAGAAAAAAATAAAAGTTCAAATGAGCAAACTAGATTCTCAAATAGCTAAATTTTATGTTAAATAGATAAAAACCTAAAATGTCCTTTATAAGGGATTCAAAATTTTGGTATTTTTTTTAGTTTCTGATGTCGATATAACAACCACATCGGAAAGGAACGGGAAATAAAAAAGTTGAAAAATGAATAGCTAGATTTACATCCATTGTTCATGTAAGATTTAGCTAAGAGATTTTAAGATTTTTTAAGTATTTATATAGCTAGAAATATAACTAAACTTAACAATTCTAGTTACACATGATTTGTTAAACAAAGTTAAACATCTAGAATGGGAAATAAACCAGTTATTAATTTTATAATTTTTGTTTTTGCTAATGCTTTTTTTGAAAAAGCACAGTTAAACATCTAGAATGGGAAATAAACCAGTTATTAATTTTATAATTTCGTTTTTGCCAATCCTTTTTTTGAAAAAGCATATTAGTCCCAATCTTCTTCTTCAAAAGTTTCTAATTTAGGAGGTATATCATTTGCACTTTCATCTAATAGTTCTTTCATTTTGTCTTGATTTGTTGATGAAAGTGATTCTGATGTTTGCTTATTAATAAATACAATTGTAATGGTTTCAATATCTTTTAAATATTTATCAATCTTTTTACGATGAGCAATATCAGCTTCTTTAGCTTTATTAAATTCATTTCGGATTAAAGGTATATTCCGATTAAGAGTATCATATTGCTCTTTTAATTGAGGTAAAGAAACTGCAGCACTACTAGATACCGCTTCTTTAGCTTCATAAATTCGTTCCTTCTTTTCTAGATAGTCAGTTTTATATTTTTTTAGTAGTTCTTCGTTTTCACGCATGACTTTTTGCTTTTCTTTTAAAACATTTTCAAATGATTCAGTTTCAGCATTTAGTTGTTTTACAAGAGTTTGATAATAAGCAATTAAATTAGTAACCGCTTCATCATCTTCTTGTTCTAGAAAGTTATTTAGATTTTGAATGACATTTTTATAGAAATCTTTTTCTGAATCGGAAAGTTCTTCACGTTCATTATAAAAGTCACCAACATTTGCTTTTTCAATAATAAGCTCATCTAATGATTTTACTCCCGAAGAAGCTTCCTTTTGTTCCTTAGCTTCTTTTAATTTTTTTAATTCTTGTAAACGTTCAGTTATTTCTGTTTTCTTATCCTTAACTTCTGGTTTTTTATTTTTAGATTTTTTATCATCTTTCTTCTCACCCTTTTTTTCTACTTTCTTCTCATCTTTTTTAATTTCTTTTTCTTTTTGTGGTTTTGCATAAGAAACCTTTTGAGGTTTATCTTTATTTAGTTTTTCCTCAATATCATAAAGTAGTGAATAAGATTTTTTAATTTCATTGTTTAAATAATTAGTTAAAGCATTTTGTTGAACTGGAATATCTTGTTTCGCCATTTGATATATATTAATATATAGAATGAACTTAAACTAAAATTATAAGAAAATTAGTAATGTAATTGATTTTTAATATAAATAAAAATTCAATTTTTTTTGTATTAAAATGTTTTATATTTAGGTAAAAATTTTATTTTATTTTTTGAATTAAATAATGGTATCTCTAATTTTGTCATTCTTAAATTTACATCTTTTACATGTTCATCTATTAAAATATTCAAAGCTTTATCAAATCCATTTTCATCTTTATTTACCATAAATTTTTCTCCAAATTCTTTATTGATATTATATCTATTATTTTGGTTGTCATTAGGGTTATCATTCTCATAAGAGTTATCATTATATGGTTTAGGGAATATTAAATTAATTAAATTGTTGTTGTTGTCATTTTGACTATCTGAATAATATTTAGAGTTATTTATAAAATTTTGAATATTATTAAATTGTAATAGTATTTTAGCTTTTAAGTAATGATATTCAAAAATGTAGGTTTTTTGCAGAAATATTTTGTCATCTTTTTTTTGTTCTTTATTTTGATAAATATTTAAACTATTTTCTATTTTTTGATAATTAAATAATTTACTAATTTGATATAATGAAAAAAACATTTCTAGATAAAAATTATTTATCAGATTTTCTTTTGAAAATGAACTAGTTGATAAAATTGTATTAATAACTGTTGCGTTCATTTCGGCATATGCCTCATTTGGATTAATAAATTTATCATCTGTTCTCTTTACATTATATGCTTTTTCAACCAAATCATTAATACCATATGCTGTTTCTTTTTCTTCAAAATTAGTTAAATCAAATCTATAAAAATGTTGTAATTCGTGAATTAATATCTTAAATAATTCTTGTTGACGATAGATTACTAATTCATGTTCTTCATTATTTCCATAATAAAAAGCTGAATTAATGGCATTAAACCCTAAAACACTACCATCGTTATTAAGACATTTATTAATATCGGTAAAATAAATCACCAGATTAGGTAATTTATATGAAAATTTATGTTTTGCAAGTAAATATTTTACATAAAATCCAATTATTCTAATCATTGTATATATAACATTGTTAATATATTGTGAATTATCTCTTATTGCATCTTTAAATTTACAATTAAATATTATGTTACCCTCTATATTTTCTAATCCCATGATATTATTAAAACTATATTTCAAATTAAAAGATGTGTATATGGATGTTCTATTTTCTGTTAAAGAATTGATAATCATTACACGATTTTCATATGGTAAATACCGATTTGGATATTTTTTTAATTCTGATTCTAGATTATAAACCATCCATCTAACTGGAATATGATATTTAATTTGTAATGGGTTAATGATATTGAAATCATCTAATCTAATACTATGAAAAAGCTGATGTAAATTAATAAATTGATGATAATTATGATTAACAATTTCAGTGGCCTTGTAATATATATATTTTTTTAACCATAATAAATCTAAATTATGTTGGTTACTGTCTTTATGATGTTTACTAGAAGTATATTTTTTAGATTTAAAAGAACTTACACTTTTATGACTTCTTTTTTTACTTTGGTTATTTAATTTTTTTAAAAAATCATACCTAAAAATATTACTATCATCTCTACATAGAGACATTTTAATCTTATATATAATATGATATTATAAATAGTTGATTAAAAAATATTATATAATTATAAAGATAGTTAAATAATAAATATGGCTTCACAACAATTTAATGTGTCTCCATCATTACCTCGTACTAATCGGTCATCATTTAGAACATTGAAAAACAGAAACCCGAAGAGAGAGATACCATTCGAAATTGTATCAAAAAAACCTCATTTTGTAGGTTTTAGAGACAAAGCTACACCAGAAAATAATTCAGGGAGATATCGTTTTTATTATTATGTTAATGCTGTAGAATTAGTAACAGCATATTTACAATTTTTGATAGATACTAATGCACTTTCATTTTATAGACAAAAAAGGTTCATATCATCGGATAATACACTTAAGTCATCACGTAACAATAACAATCATAATAATAATAATAATAATAATAATAATAATAATAATGGATGGATAACCCCAAAAAAACAACGTAAAACCCATAAAAAAACACATAAAACCCTAGAACAATTATCAGAGGAATTATATATTGGTATCAAAGGTCAACCTGGACTGTTAATTGAAAAACATCCTCACATAAGTGTTTCTACTAATACATTTGTTACAATATATGAAAAAGAATATAGTTCAACGTCTGATGATCACCCTCAATCGGTAAATCCGTTTGACAGAAATAGATTGTATCAAGACTTAATGGAAAAACAGCAATTTAGATTACCAGTTTATTTTTTTGATATAGACAAACCTGAAGATAGCAGTATCCCATTAATATTGTCACAAGATTGTTTTTACGTATATGAATTAGTTAATAAATTAAATGCTAAATATAATAAAAAATCTTATGATGCGTCTTCATGTGATTCAATTGATGATGAATTTGTAATTACTAGAGAACTTCCAAATGTTCCAGGAGTTGGAGATGTAGTAATTGTAGCTTATCCAAATCCGGATGATATGCCACAATATACAAAAAATAAAGATTTTATGAAATACTATCGTGAAAGTTATCAAGCTTTTAGAGAAAATGAAAAAATGTTGATTGGATTATTTAATGCATTTGTAAAAGAAGATAAGGAAAAATTACGTAGTGTTGTTGATTTATTAACAATGACACCTTCCACTATAAAACCATCTGATTTAATGGGTGCTAAGGGACCTAAACTCCCAACTTATAGTATGACGTATTTATTATATAAATTTATGATACCTTTGTTTGAACATGAATTTTCTTCCGGTGATGTTGAAGCTTTAATAGAAGAATTTATTGCAGCTTATAGAGAAAAAGTTCAAGCATTTTATGATTCTTATAATAATTTATTTAATAATCCTCAATTAAATATTAATTATGTAATTCATCATTTTTTAAAAACAACTAAACATGCTGAACAATCTAAACCTGGTTCTAATAGAAATAATAACAAAAATACATCTAGAATAGCTGAAATTTCTTTTGAACCAATGATTTATAGTATTCGTGAATTAGAAGCAAGACATTTACCTGTTTTATTAACTACGCAAGAAATAATAGAAAAAGATTTACCTAGAATGTTTGGTATAATTAATTCTGAAGGACAAAGATATTCTCAGTTTTATCAATATTTTAGAAATGGAGATATTTTTCATGTCAGAGTTTCAAAATTAGATGATTTATATAAATTTCCACATCTTTATCATAGAAGTATGGATTTAGATGAATTAATTTATACTTGTCAGATTCCTGAACCAGATTTTTGGAAAAGATTAAAAAGACCATATAGTGTTCGAGATAATTTATTACTTCATACATCGAAATCAACTAGTAAAGGAATTGATATTCCAAGATTATCAGATTTAGATGAATATGAAGAAGATATGTTAACAAAACCAGGACTGTCTAAATATTCACGAAAAATTTCACCATTACGTTATCCATCACCCTATCAATATCAAGAACTAAGACCAGAAGAAAATAATTTATTTAATAATACTGTTATAATAAAATCTATATTCAAACCACCTGGTAAATATGAAATTTATTATAGAAAACCTAATAGACAACAAAACAACCAAAGACAACAAAACAACCAAAGACAACAAAACAACCCAAGAAATAATCTACGAGATGGGGAAGAATGGTCTTATTACTATCTAGAAGTTGAAGTTTCTTTAGATATAGACCCTGTAGAATTAAATCAAAGTTTTGTATCGGATGACCAATCTGTTAAAATGTTCAAATGTTTTGAAAGAGAACAACGGGGGGTTTATTACAATGGTCCAATATTTAAAATAACAAGTGGACCAACATTAATTATACCAGGTGCATTGGATAATGATAAAAATTTTTTTAAGAGTTCTCTTTTTAATTTTCCATTATTAAAACAACAAATCCCTAGATACACTTTTTTAGATGAATATACATTAGATATTTCAGGACAAACAAAAAAATGCTCTACATTTTATCCTTATATAGTTTATAATATATTTGAAGCTGCTAAAGACGATAGTAATCAGTCAGATGAACTTCAAAATATTAGGGATGATAATGTCTCATGTTTGCTTGGTATTTGTTCGGGTGATGCATTAAATAGTAATAAATTTTTTAAAAGATTAACCATTACTAACCCAACAACTCAAGTTATTGAATTTGTTCTAGTTGTAAAAAAAATTATTATTCCTCGAACAAAGGGAACATCAATATCATTTAAGTATCTAGTATGGGTTTATAATACTAAAGAATATGAAAAAACAGAAATGAGGGATATTGCATTAAATTTAAATGGTAATCGAGGCACTACTATATATGATATGAATGGAAAAGATTTAAAAAGGATATATGATGCACTTTCACAAGATGATACAATGTATTTAAATCCGGAAGGACTCGATAAATTCCCTCATTTTAATAATATGTTTGTTAATAATTTAGTTGGCGGTAGAACATATACATTTCATGTTCATATATTACCGCATAATAAACAATATGTTTCAAACCAATATAATGAGAATTTTAGTCCAATAACAGAAAATAGAGAAATCAGTTTATATAAAGCTATATTAAAAGAAAGAGTATATGAAGACTATCATTTAAAAATGAAGGAATCTAATGTTAGAGTATATGGAACAATGCTACCAGAAAGTTTATAATACCTTATTTTTTATCTTTTTATAAAGAATGTATAATATTTTTGATTAAAAATATCTATATTTTATTTAAATACATATTATTATGTCAAAAAAAGATTATAGTGTTTTAGCTATTCATAAATATATTAATAATATTAACCCAAATATTAATTATTCTACTAGTGTTTATTATTCTTCATTTTTTGAATCAGTTATCAATCATTATGAAAAAGCAAAACTAACACGCGATAAAAATAAATCCATTTGTTTAGAAATGTTTATGAAAGATATTGCATCATCAAATAATGTTTTAAAAAATTTAGTTGAAATATCAAAAACAAAAGAGCTTACCCCATTTAGAAGATTTTATTATATCTCAATTATTCTGGATGATATTAATAATTCATTACATAAAGATATGTTAATAGTTACCAATACTTTTATCATACAACAATTTATTAATTATGATTTATTAATTGATTATTTACCTATTGAAAATGAAGACATGAAAGAGGAAGATTATACAAGTTTTATTAAAAATATATCATATAATGTTAATAATGTTCTTTCTAATTCATTGTATAAAAAAGAAGATGAAAATAATTATATTAAAAAATATAATAATATTTGCATAAAATTAAACGAATTTACATCATTTTTATATATGAGTCTTATAGGTTTAACCAAAATACCATATTTATTATTTGTTATTTTAAAATCTTTAAAGCTTCTTGAAAATGAAGGTAATTTATATATAATATATCATTTAACCTATATCAATAAATCAATGGAATGGATAATAAAATTATTAACATATTTATTCGATGATGTGGAATTAATCATTAATAATCAGAAAATTAATAAACGTGAATCTTTATTTTTATTAAAATGTAAAAAATTTAATAAAGCTAAAATGACAGATAATGTTGTTGATATTATTAATAAGTTATTAAATAATAAAAACATATTAAAATATAATTATAACACTTGTCAATTTCTAAATTATTATTCGTCTATTAATCATAAAAATGCTCACTTATTTGATAATAATTTTAATCTTTATCCAGTAGATAAAGATTTTAATACACCATTTAAACCATTAGAAATATTAAATAATATTGAGATTGATATATTTAAATATATAGATAATGTTAAACAAAAAAATAGCACTTTTGATACTATCATAAATACATTGCATAATTCATATAGAAATTTAATTCAATTAAATAATTATACTATGTTAAAATATATATCAATCAAAAATGGTCATTTTACAATTGATAAAACTTTTATCAATAATCTGTATTTTGATATATTAACAGAAGCGGTTGACTATTTTGAAAAACATAAAATACCATACAATAAATCCTATTTGATTTTTATTGATAAATTTAATAAAAACATTATCAATCAGATTTTTAATTATAAAAAAGCTATAAAATATAATTTAATTTTGAAAAAAAATAAAACAATCAATATTAATTATGACCCAAATAATACATATATATATAAATATGATGTTTTTCAAAATTCACATGAATTATTAAATATTGCATTCAAAGTTAAATATGATATTATGGATAAAATGGTTGAATCCTCTGAAAATAAAAAAAAAATAGATATGCGGAAAATTACAACCATTATTCAAAATGTTGAGAATGGCTTTATTTTTAGTGTTCCAGAATATATTAATAAAAATTTGCATCTGAAATACAAAGTTGACAATGTGTTTTGTGAAATTTTAGAAATTTATAATATTTGGTCTGGGATTTTTCCAATAAAACAACATAATACATCCATATTACTGTTAAATGAATTATCTGGACAAGGGCTTTATGCATCAGAAATGTTTAATATTTACAATAATATTTTACAACAATATGATGAACAACAAAGAATCGATTGGGTGGGGATTGGTTTTAATAAAAATAACATAGTTAATAAAACTAAATATAGACAACAATTTAAAAATACTACAACTAATGCAACAATTTTACATAAAAAAGACCTAAAAAATATTCATTATAGTATTAATCAAACAGGAGATATTTTAATTGGTTCTATACAAAAATGGTATCATTCTAATATTATAGAATTAAATAATAATAAACTACTTGATATTATTATTGCAGATACTACATCAGTATTTAATAATCAAAATACATTATTAACCCAAAAATTAGAATTGGCTACATTAACTATGATAGCTGGAATATCTAGTTCTAATACTAATTGTATTGTAAAATATCGATTATCATATGATATTAACCAAAATAATAATTCATCTGGATTTTTAATAAATTGTTTATATTTATATAGTTTATTATTCAATTCTGTTAAATTAATTAAACCACTAAATAATAATAATTTATCATTTGATTTTTATATAGTAGGTAAAGGATTTAAAGAAATTAATAATGAAAATCTTGACAAATTATTAAATAATTTAGATAATTTTGAAGAAAATATGTGTTTTATCAATCAAAAAGACATACCAGATACTTTTGTAGAACAAGTTGGGTCTTTCATTAACGAATTATTATCAAAAAATATCAACAATATTGAGATTACCAATTTATTTACAACATGTTTATTAAATACCAATACTGAATATTTTAAAAAAGCCCAATGTCATGTATATCTTAATAAAAAATTTATGGATAAACTAGAGGAAGACCAAATTAAAGAATGGATTAATGATAATAATCTATAATCTATAATTTTGTTTTTTGATTTTTTTTACTTATATTTTTATCATAAAAATTGATTCCTAATTGATTTTTGGATAGATAAAAACAAATCACATATAATTATAATGCAACATATTTCTGAATCTGGTCTTCAATCTACTGGTCTTACATTCACATCTAATGTAGCTGAAACTGACACACCTAAAATGAAAGAATCGTCCAACCCTGGAGGGTTTACATTTGCTGGAGTTCCATCTACTTCATTTCCTCTTCCACCACCTAATACTAATACTGCTAATCCAGGATTCGTTTTTGGTATGCCAATTTCTGGTGTAAATATGAATAAACAAAATGAACAAAAACAATATGAACGTTTTCCTAGTGCATGTGCTGGTATTCAACAGACTCCTCCCCACCCTTTTGTATTTGGTTATGAAAAGAAAAAGGATAATAATGCTGCTATTAAGGCTATTTATGATGAATTAAGCGCAATTCGTTCACAGATTGAATATTTAACTAAAGCAACTGACAATATTTATAAAATTGTTAGCCAAATCCAATAAATATTTCTAATTTTTGATTGATATTTTTTTTACAAAAATTGATTTAATCATTATCAAGTTCTAATCTAAAAAACTAAATACTTGGGAAAACTATATTATGACTGATATAAATGATGAAGTTATAGAGTCTGAAAATCGCACAAATTTATTTGATTTTCTTGATGAAATAAAGAAAAACCCAGAATTTGATTTATTTTTGGACGAAGATGACGTTAAAAGATTACATTATAAGTTTGAATGTGATGTTTGTCATAAAAAATATAAAAATAAAAGCAACCTTACAGGTCATATGAAAACTCATGATAAAGATTGGAAAGGATATCAATGTTCGGTGTGTCAAAAATATTTATTTGACAAACCTAATTTATCTCGTCATATGAAATTACATCAATCAAGAGAGAAAACTTTTCATTGCGAGATATGCGATAAGTCATATTTATACAACTTTTTATTGACGAAGCATATGAAAGAGAAACATGATGAAGATTTTAGACCAAATCATTGTCCAATTTGTGATAAAGAAATAGTTGATAAAGAGAATTTCAAACGTCATCTACTAATACATGATGACACTTTTGGTGGTTATCGTTGTAAATTTTGCAACAAATCATTTCTAGATAAAAGCTATCTGACAAAACATCAAAAAGTCCATACAACTGATTTTGACGGTTATAAATGTGATATTTGCAATAAAGTGTATAAACATAAACAAACAATGACATTACATAAGAAAAAACATTCTATTCAGGAAAAAAAGAAAGTTGAATAGCTGTATCAACTCTTTTTTCTTAATTCTTTTATTTTTTTAATTATACCATTTACTAATTTAATATAATTGACATTATCATTATCATTATCAGTTTTTGATATTTTTTTGGATGTTTTTTTCGGTGATTTGACACTATCAATTATTTCTTGAATTGTTCCTAAATAATGATATGTCTTGATTGGTTTTTGGTTAAATAATACCAAACTTTCGACATCATATTCTGTGAATGTATCATGATTTTGATATTTAATCATAAAATCACGATTCATATACGGATAAATTGCAAATCCATCATATTTGTTTATTAAGTTTGACCAGAGATATAATGGCTGGTCGTAAACAAAATGACAATTCTTTTTTGATTTATAACATTGATTACGATTTACTATATTACATTTTTGAGTTTTCTTACTCCATTTACAAGTTGGTTTACCGGTTTCATCATTAATCTCCTTCTCACAGTATTTCTCATTTTTACCAATACATGAATACAGATGAGTCCCTTTAGGTAACCATTTATTTTCCGGTTTACTAAAAAGATACTTTTTTTCAAAATCTAGTATTTTTTCTTGATATATTTTATCAGTCATTGGGTCTGATAATTTATCTTTCCCAGTTATAGTATAAATATTTGAAGAATTAATTTGCGCATATAGAATTTTATCTGTTGGTTTACAACATAAATCAAAGAATAGCCATCCACCTTTTGACCACCATAATCCTGGTGGTGTATATCCTGCAAGAGGTTTCCCCTTCATCTCTTTTTTTTTATCAAAATCATTTATAACTTCTGTATAACCAACTTTTATCCATTCATTATCATCTAAAAAAGTAGTTAGTTTATTTAACAAAAAAGATGCTAGCTTCTCCTTGCCCATGGCAATACTATTATTTTGGACATAAATATTATTTTGAGGAATTTTTTTATTTTTACTAGTCATTAGCAATTAACTATTATAATTATTTTATGTTTTTCTTTAGTATTTAGAAAATTTTGAATTTAAGATTTTTTGAATATAATACATATATGAAGAATATACTACATATTTTAATTTTAATGACTTTCACCAATAATGATAATAATAAAAGTAAACCTAAAATTGTATTATTAGGTGATGGATTTTTTGCTCGTGGATTTTTACATCATATAAATTACAATAAATTTTTTATTACACAAATTTACAAAGATTCTTTCATTAATCCACAAGATATTATGTATTCATTACAAAGAGGTCAAAAATATGAACAAGAATTACATTTACATTTACGAGACTACTTTACTAAGAGTCCAGATGTTAAAATAAATCAAGAAATTAAAACATTGGATATAAAACCGGAAAATAATAAAGTCAATATCAATAATCAGTGGATGGAATATGACCATTTAGTTATTGGTCTGGGTGCTCAAAAATCATTGGCTACTTGGAAAAATGAAATTAATGGTATGGTGGGATTAAAATGGGTATCGATTGGGATTATTGGGGTGGGTCCTACAGGTATTGAATTAGCTAGTATTTTATCGAACAAAAAAATGAATAATATGGTTAATATGTTTGATATGCTTCCTAGAAATGGTGTATTAAATTTTATAAAACCTGAGAATAAAAATATGATACTGGATAATCTTAAGGAAAAAAATATACATATGACATTTGGACAACCTTATAAAAAAAATGAAACATTTCATAGTCATGTCCTATTTTGTGGAGGGTCTCGTCCGAATCAGCTTCTTAATCAGTGTGTTGATGTAAAAGTTGATAATATGTTGTTAATGAAAGGAGTTGATAATGTTTATATCGGGGGTGATTGTTCCGATACTGAATATATTAAAACTGGTCAAGTTGCTTATCAACAAGGTGCTTATGTTGCTAAGAGATTAAATGGAGAAATACGGTATGATATGAAGTTTGAGTATAAACATAATGGTGTTGCTATGAACATTGGTGATAAAAAAGTATTGATTGATGGACACTCTATTATACCCGATGGTGTTTATCCGGATTTTTTGATAAAACTTTATTCATTTTTTTGTATTTGATTATTTTTTTAGATAATTTAACTAATAAAAAAGAATGAAAATTGATGTATTTTTCTTATAATTTTAGTTTAATACTTCAATACCTTTCATGGAACCACCCTCAAAATCTCTTTGCACCGAGCGCATTTTCACCATCCATGAAATGAGTGGCGTGAATACCATCGTGTCTGTTCCGTCATACGTTACGGTTAAAGAGTTAAAGGAACAAGTCTTAAAAGCGCGTAAATTTAATGATATCAATTGGTTTCGACTATACTATAAGAACGCCCAGCTTCCCAAAGACATGCCACTTGGAGACATTGAAGGATATGGATTGTTTTTGATTTTTCGGCCCGCCGGTGATAACTACTGAAAATCGCATTCTTTTACAATGATACATTTTTTTATAAATTTATATTGATAAAAAAAATAAAAATAAAAAATAATAAATAATTGGGAGGGTGATGTGACACCTATTGATTGTGTTGGAGCTATTAGTTATTAGCAATCAACTTCGTGATAGGTCCTGTGGCCTCTTGAATCTCTCGAATGAAGAGGTTCTGGTTGAAGGACGTGTGATGTTTTTGCAGATATTCGATGGTCTTGAGAGTTTCTTCAAGACGTTCGATGTAACCTTGAAGATCAGCAACGTGATGCGTCTTGCAGGTACTCTTCCAATTCTCAAGTGTCTGCTTCCAGCCAGGAAGAGATTGGATGGCTTCGTGCTGATAAGTCACAACCAAATACTTGGGGTCAACAAAGTCGGGTGTGCTCGACATGGTAATCTGGTAGCAAATGTAATTTGGATAATTGTAATAATATAAATCAATTTTTTTACATAAATCAAGTTAAAATTGCGAAAAGAAAACTAAAATTAAATAGTTATTGCATCCTTCATTTCGTCTTTAATTTCTGCTCTAATTTCCTCTTTTATTTCTTCCTTAATTTCTTCTTTTATTTCTTCTTTAATTTGTTTGTATAAATCAGGTTTCGAAAGTTCAGTTAATTTATCGTAACCTGAAGCTTTTAGAACACCATTTACCAATTTCTTTTTTTGTGTATCAGACAAGTGCATATAAGTATTATGGTGTTTATAAACATGGTCATCAGTAATACCAACAATTTTTTTGATGTTATCAATGGCTGTTGTTTTATCCCAATTCCCACTTATATTTTTTTCGAAATGGTCTCTAATACATTTATCGCTTAGAATAAAAGGGAAAATTACGTCTGCCATTGCGATTTCTTTCCCTTTTATTTCTTTATATTGTTGTATGGCACTTTCTTTAAGATAATAAACTAATGAACTGATACATGAATTTATTCCGCCATTTTTGTAGTTTTCTAGTAATGTTTCGGTTTGTTTATTAGTTAATCCATATTCGTTTTTGTAATTGTCGATAAAAGTATTGATATCTATAACATCGTTGAAATTTGTATTTAAGAATTCTATTTTAGAGACTTTAATGTTATTATTAATAATTGTTTTAGCATTTTGAATGTTGTTAGTTTGATTAATCAATTGTTGTTGCATATGTTTATTTTCCAATTCCTTTATTTCTAACTTTTTTTCATAGTCTTTAATGGTGATTTCATTCTTTAATTTATCAATTTCCATATCTTTTTTTATAAGTTCTATTTCTAGATTAACAGCATTATTTCTGCATTTTTTTTGATGTCTGCATAAGCTACTTAAATGGGTATATTCTTTTTCACAAAATTCGCATGAAAGATAAGACTTACCAAACTCAACCATATTAATGTGCTTTTGAGTTGTAAAATGCTTTTGTAAATTATATATAACTTGTGTTTGATATTTGCAAATATCACATGAAAACATTTTTACGATTTTATTTTAATTCTGTTTATTTTATATATTGTTTATATTTTTTTTTCAAACTTTTCAACGAAAAAATCAAATGCTAATAAATTATACAAAAGTAGGAGACTTTTTTGCGACCAAAACAATAATGACAAAATTACATAGCAGAAAACTGTCGCAAAAAAACCTCCTATTTTTATACTTTTCATTAGCATTTATTAG
>JACCEB012115158.1_pt1 | contig 44984 bp, 42 predicted proteins | sample 7454761 | NCBI WGS metagenome assembly JACCEB01 (sample SAMN15323454, study PRJNA562643) | freshwater metagenome | isolation source: river surface water | place: USA:Blue River Watershed | collected 2017-08-18
ATCTTGTAATGACGCTCAATATTCTTCATCGTGTAAATATCCTGCTTCGTCATAAAATTAATCGCCTTGCCCTTGCGTCCCCAACGACCACTGCGACCTATGCGATGCAAATAAGTATCAACACTTCGCGGCACGTCAAAATTAATCACCACATTCACCTGCTGAATATCGATGCCACGCGCCGTCAAATTAGACGAAATCATCACACGATGAATCCCCTGCCTAAAATCGCGCATAACATTCTCTCTGTCCTGTTTCGACATTCCACTATGAAGCGCACACACTGAAAATCCTTCATCCAACATAGCATTATACAATTCCATCACTCTATTCAAACTATTTGCATAAATAATTGACTGTGATAAAGTGAGCCCATGAAAAATAGACTTCAACATGTCGAATTTATCACGGTCACTATGCATTGCAACATAATATTGCTCTATTCCATCCAGCGTGAGCTCTTCGGGCTTCATTATAATCTTCACTGGGTCACGCATGAATTTTTCCGTCAATCGCAGCACTTGCTCCGACATTGTCGCACTAAATACTGCCGCTTGAGTATCCGCTGGCAACACCTGGAATATATTATATATCTGTTCCTTGAATCCCGGACTCAACATCTCGTCCGCCTCATCCATCACCAACATTTTTAAATTACTTATATCCAATGCACGCCGACGTATCATATCATATATACGCCCCGTGCAACCAATTACAATGTGTGGTGGTGCGCTAGATATTTCGCGAGTATCTTCACTAATATTGGTCCCGCCTACCATGGTTTTAATGCGCAATCCAGTCATGAACTCACCCAATGAACGCATCACGCCATAAACTTGATGAACCAGTTCGTGAGTTGGTAATAATACAAGTGCTTGTGTATAATTCTTTTCTATTTCAATGCGTTGTAATACACTTATTGAAAATGTTCCCGTTTTACCTGTCCCAGATTGTGCTTGACCAATCACATCGTTACCAGATAAAACTGGGACGATTGCCTTTTGTTGTATTTCACTTGGAACCTCAAACCCATAAGAATAAATGCCACGTAAAAGCTCTTCCTTTAAACCCATTGAATCCCATGTTTTATACCTGGGAACTTCTGTTTGCGTTTGCGTTTGCGTTTGTGTTTGTGTTTCTTCTTCTTCTTTATTTATTTCTTGCGACAGCATGAATGAACAAAAATGAAATAAATGTTTGAATATGAATTATGATTAATTATGTTTATATTTATTATTAAATATTTATTATAACCAATTCATTTAAACATTTGTTTATAAACACAACTAACTCATTCAGAAATGGCAAGTATGATAAAGAGATTTCGCATTTCCGATTTCAGTACTATGATTATTCCCCAATTGGATGTCGGAATAGTGAATATTTTGAAATCACTCGAATCTCAACTTGATATTCCTGTGGAACAGCCTGATACATCCGCTAGATTGTCTTCCGTGAGACGTAGTGCTACTTCGCATTCGCATTCGCATTCGCATTCGCATTCGCATTCACATTCACAAGTTGGTCGCGCACCGCGACGTGGCAAAAATGTCGAGTCTCGCGATATTCCGGATGAGAATTGGGAGGCAATGCGCAATTTCAAAGCCACTAAAATCGAGGCAAAGACGGGTATTGAGAAAGTGATTAATGATATTCGCAGTGTGATTAACAAGTTGAATTCCGCGAAAATCGCACAACAACAAATACAAGTGATTCAATTGGTGCGCGATTATATGGAGAGCGATGTGTGTTCGGAAGAGAATACGGCGCAATTAGTAAGAACCGTGTTTGATGTGGCATCTAGCAATAAAATGTTGGCTCCTCTTTATGCAGAACTGTATCGCGAGTTAATTGACGAATTTGACGATTTCAAGTCTCCGATTGATTCATTGGTGAATGATATGATTGCGCAGCCAATGATTGAGTATGTGGATCCGGACACGAATTATGATGGGTTCTGTTTATACAATAAGCAAATGGACCGCCGTAAATCAACCACTGCATTTGCTGTTGAGTGTATGAAGGCCGATATTCTGGAGTGCGAACAAATTATGGGACTGTTGAATTGGTATTTGAATACGAGTAAAGAGATGGTTAATGTGGAAGGCAATGAAAAAACGGTAGAAGAGTTAGCAGAAATGGTGTATATAGTAATGCACCAAGGCAAACGAACATTAGAAGAATCAGATGAATGGAATAATGTGTGTTATAAAATAAGCGAAATGTCGAAATTGAATGCGAAGTCTTTACCAAGTTGTTCTAATCGTGCGGTATTTAAATATAAGGACATTGTCGATTTAATCAATAAATAAATAAAAAAAAGGAAAAAAAAGGTAAGTTTTTTTCAACTAATTCAATAAAAAAATACCCTTTTATATTGGATATCAATTACTTACTTACCTTTGTTTTGCTGTTTAAATGATTCACTCACATATGCGTATCCACAAGGATACATCTCATCGCCACCATCTTCGAAATAATGCAGCAACGGATATTTAATATTTTCGTTTGCTTTCTGGTAAAACTCGAGTTCGATTTTACTTCTCTTCATTAAACTCATTAAATTGCATGATTTAAACATATATTCACCACCACCACTGCTTCTTTGGAGTTGGGAAGTATCATTAATATATGTGACATTAAATGACCCCATTTTGCATGGAGTTTGTTTATGTCCGCCGATATTGGACTCGTGCAAATTAATGCAATAATATTTGTCCAGCTCAGCACAATACACGTATAAATTTTCGTGCAATATATCACACGGCACTGTCACGGATTTGCCGTCCTTAAACAGAATTTTATTTTTATTGTTTTCTTCAGTCATGAACGCATAGTGTGGAACACTATATGATGTGTATTTAATAATTTGATATTCATACAGTACCTCTTCCTCTTCTTCATCGGCACAATCATATGGATTATGATATTCCGTGAAATCATGTGGAAATTTTGTTACATCAAATACCATCTGTGTTTCACCGTCGTCCATCACAGCTGAAAATGATTTAATTTCAAGAGTCGCATGTTCATCAGAAATCCAAATCGTCTCTTCCGCTTCACATATGAAGTATTGCACACGATCCAATTGTGCAGTTGCTTGGATTTGTTCTATAAACTGTTGTGCTTCTTTGCAGTTCGACCAATCATGCTTCAGCTTTTCCGACTTGAAAATGTCAGATAATTTAGAAGACACTATTTTCACATCATAGTCTTTGCTATACATCCTTCTGCCACGAATAGTTGATTTCAGTTGGGAATTACTCATATTGTTAGTGTTATTATTTGTGAATAAATATGCGAATTTGATTTTATATGTATGCTTTTCCGTTGAAAATATTTATTTCAATTTTTTTGGTACCTTTGCATTTGCATCTTTAGTCTCCAACACTATTTTGATATATTCTTACCGGAGGTAAATAGGAAGTAGAGGAAACCTTGGTTTCCTCTAAAAATGCACTATAATTATAGATATGGTCGCATCTATCATCAACAGTAAAATCAAATTCAATGAATCGCATGAAATTGACGACGAAGATATGGGCCATACATCTGATGTGTATGAGCTAGACTTATTTAATGCCACAAAAACCATTGCCATCGTATTGGGGAAGCCCAAATATATGTTTGCTGACCAAAATGTGGTCTATCTCCCGATTTATGCCCTGGCGAAAGATACTTTAGTGGGAAAAATAGGTGTATTTGAAATCACCACACCTCAATTAGTGAAACTATATCGCGATGGGTCTATAGATTTAGCCAAATTATCGCCGCCTCTTCTTTTTGCTGATTATGAAACAGCCGAACAAATTGACTCATTGGGTGCGGACCCGCTATATTATCACAATAAACCGGAACCTGCTCCAGAAGTGAAACCGGTAGATTTAGACAAAGAGTTTCAAGACGCACAAAAACAACAAGAAGACTCGGATGATGAGCGCGAATTTCGTTTAGAAGCTAAACCGGCGGATATTTCGGGAGAGAAACGCAAAGCAATGGCTGCAATAGATACGGGTATTTTTAAAATGGAACCCGGGTTCGTTGTTCCGCCCATTCTGCGTGAAGAAACGGAGAAAGATGCAGAGAGTATGCGCGCAAAATATCGTCCGAGTGCTAGTAATAATTGGATTGAGGAGCGCATGAAAAATAATAATTACATGATTGTGGAAAATGAAGGCGGCGGCGATTGTTTATTCGCAACTATTCGCGATGCGTATGCCAAAATAGGAAGACAAACGAGTGTGGAAATATTGCGCTCTATTCTCGCAAATGAGCTAACCGATGAAGCATTTCAGGAAAAACGCAAATTATTTCTGGATTTCGATAGTCAAAAGAAAGAGAAAAAGTTTCAAATGTTGGAATTGGAATCTCAATTAACGAGTCTGAAAAAACAGGTTGAATCTGCAAAGTATGGAAAAGAAGAAACAAAGCGCATGATTGAAGAGGCAAATGTTATAGTAGAAAAACATCGCGCTTTGAAAGCCGAATATAAAGAGATTGGTAAAATGGAGAACGAATATTTGGGAGAGATGAAACACATCACTACACTGGAAGAGATGCGCGCATATGTGAAAACGTCCGCATTCTGGGCCGATTCATGGGCAATTGCTACTTTAGAACGCGTATTAAATATGAAAATGATTATACTGTCTGAAGACGTTTATTCTCAGGGTGATAAAATTGGCGTGTTACAGTGTGGCGAGTTGGACGCTAAAATGCAAGAGAAGGGAGCGTTCTCTCCCGAATTCTATATTATTACAACTCTCGGACACAAACATTATCGTTTGGTGAATTACAAAAATAAGGGAATATTATCTTTCAGCGAACTGCCATACGACTTGAAAGTCTTGGTGGTGAATAAATGTATGGAACGCAGTGCGGGGCCATTCTATTTAATCCAGGATTTCCGCAATTTCAAAACGCGATTGGGTTTGGACGCTAATTTGGGTGCGCCGGTTTCTTACGCGGAATATCCCGAAATGGCAAACTTATTTAATGAGTCCGTGGTATTCTCGTTTTATTCCCGCGCAGCAAAAGCGCCTAAACCCGGAATGGGTGACGGGGAACGTATCCCCGAGGCAATGAAGGCGCAATTTGTTGCTTTAGCTAAAATCGATGAGTGGCGCAAGAAATTGGACGATACATGGGACAAAGCCGTGCTCACCATTGATGGACATCGTTGGTCGTCAGTGGAACACTATGTCCAAGGTACTAAATACAAGAAAGGATTCCCTGATGTATATTTAATGTTTTCTTTGGATTCTGGCACCGAACTTTCGGGAGATGTCAAGATGGTCAAGCCTCCAGCAAAAGGACCACATAAAGGATTAAAAGAGGGTTTGCGCATAGACACAGATTATGCATTGGGTCGCGATGAACAAGAACGAGAAGCGGCACTCAAGGCTAAATTCATTGATAATTTAGACATGAAACATTTGTTGGCAAGCACCGGCAAGGCTTTATTAATGCACAAAGAAGGTGTGGGTAAAGAACCTGTGCCAGATGTGGCATTAATGCGTTTGAGGGCAAATATTATGTAGTGTGAAAATATATGCCCCATACAAGAACTAAACGCAGTCGCAGTCGCAGCAATTCGTCTTCGTCCTCACGAAGTCGAAGAACAAACAAAAGAACAAGACGTGCATCTCCACCTTCAATAAAATCATCGTTAATGCATGCCAAAACAGCATATGATGCTGGATTTCGTGGAAATAAATACGCGGATTTCTTGAAATTAATGGCTCGTCGAAGATAATTTTCCGCACCATGCGTGTTCTCCGCAATATTGTTTTTTTGGTCCAATATAGCAGTAAGTGTCCAGCTCGCTCGCAAAATAATTAAGACAATGAAAATAATCACACACATAAAATTTAAGGTATAAAATATCAGAATTATATCCACTTTTAAAGTATGCTGCAATTTTTTCGGATAAATCTTTTTCGCAGCGCAAAATTATTTTACAGCATTCTTTATAAGCATCTGTGAAATCATCCGGATTTGGATCGATTTCATCCAAAATCATTTTTTGTTCAATAATTTCTGCATTGTTCGTATTTAATATGTGTAATCTCCTTAATAAATAACCAAAATAATGGCATGAATAACATGTGAAACATCTCAATAAATCTGCACATTTATTATGATGACGTATTTTCCGCATACTCGGGAATGTCTTTTTTAAATGTGCGATTGTTTTATTCATCAAAGACCATCCCTCCTCGGTTGGTCGAGCGTCGTTTTGGTCATTAAATATTAATATGTTTGATTTGTATGTACCGCAACATAAATCGCTGAATGATTGTGTGGTATTTTTTAATTCAACATGAACACAAAATTGTGTTGGTGTATTTATTCCCAAATATTTGCAAGGTTTAAAATAACTGTTTATGAAAATAAATATATTATTTATATTTGCAGACGCGTCATAATAAGAATACGCAGTTTTTATTTGGTGTTTTTGGTCAGCATACGTGTTGATATTATTCATTTATTATATTATAAAATGTATTTTTTATATTAATAAAAAAAATATATATATAAAAGTAATTATTGTTATAAAAAAAATGTGGAAACAAATATTATTGAAAAATGCATTAGACCGACCTCCTCACAAAGCGGATGTTAAAGTTTGTCCAAATTTGGAGATTGAAGAAAAGTCTCAACAACGCAAAAGCAAACGCAAACCTCTTCTTTCACCATTGACAATGCATGAATATAAAATAATGAAATCAAGAATGTCGAAAGAATTGGATGTGCCAAAAGAATTGGAGGTATATTTATTAACGGTTTCGAGAGAAATACGATTAAAATCTGTGAGTTCAGACCGAAAGGAGAGTTTTTTTATGAGAATTAATTTTTTTAAAGAATTACAGAATTATAATGTAAATAATCCCAAATATCATCATTTTGGTCGAATATATCTTGGACAAAATTTAAAAGAACGAAATTGTTGGTCTGGTTCAATGTATTTATTTATAAAAAAAGGTATTTATTTCGGAACTGTGTGGATAGATGATGATTACAGTGGAGGTACATTAGAAGAAGAAGAATTATTATTATTTGCTCCGAATTTTGCAGAATTCCAAATTAGATTCTTCATGAAAGATCCAAAAAAGTACGAATGTAAATACAAGAATATACATATTGATGATTATCCAAAATAAAATGGCACATCTTTGATAAATCCATGTGCAATATTTATCAAGAATTGTACATTTATTAGTAAAATGAATATAAAAGTTTATTTTATTACACATACATATTGTACGATGCAAATTTTTGTTAAAACATTAACTGGTAAAACAATCACGCTTGAAGTTGAACCATCAGACAGTATTGAGAACATCAAATCAAAAATTCAAGACAAGGAAGGGATTCCTCCAGATCAACAACGATTAATTTTCGCTGGGAAACAGTTGGAGGACGGACGCACTCTTGCCGATTATAATGTGCAAAAAGAGGCTACTTTACATTTGGTGCTGAGGTTACGGGGCGGTTAAACAAAATAACCGCGATTAGGTAATGTCATTATAATCTTTATAAGTGGATAAAAATTATAATAAGAATAAAGGAGTGGATGAATTCGGAAAACATTGTTACACACAATTCTGCTGAGAAAAAAGCGCAACAAGCAACAAGACGCAATGTCAAGAAATAAATCACGGCTGCGGGTAAAACCTGAAAATACAATATAAAAGGAATGAGCAGTCCGCAAAAAATGCGTTATAACAATCAAAACAATAATCCATACACCGGATTTCTTCGCATTCGTCGCAGTTTGCGCGACCATCACAACGGGTCCGTCGTTGATACACAACAAAAACTGAGCGAAACATTTGCGTCACTTGGATACGCCGAACAAAGCGAGATTATCACAGAAGCCGTCATGACAGAAACATTGCGTAGAATTGGTATTACATTCGACCCACAAGATGTACCGCGATTCTTAGCATTGTGCGTCAATCCTACCACGAATCAAGTACATAACTACGATGTATGTCGCGCGATTGAAATCGTAGATGCACAACGAGCATTGGTGCGAAGTAATTCCATGAATGGCGCAGAATCGGAATCGGAGAAACGACCAATCTCAGTCTCTATGGCACGCAACAGTGATAATAATGGTGCTCCCAATTTGAATCCATCCACCCTGTTACAAATGCGTTCAAGTGTTGCATCTCCTAGGGCGCGCAATACAACACCATATGAAGAAATGCCAGAAAGTGAAGGTACTGCTTCGTCGTCGTCTGATGCGAACCCAATATCGAGTATGTATCAACGCATAGTGGATAGTGTAATACAGAACCAAAAGAAACCAGAACGAGAGTTGGATATTGAGGAAATTTTAGGCGAAAGTTATTTGGACAATAATAGTTCCAATCGTTTCTCCAGCAATGCGTTGGATGTGTTGGCGCTGTATATCAAAGGTCAAAAGTTATTATACACTGAATCCAAAACGTATTGCGAGCAACAGCTTAATTTTTTGATGTTGCCCGCTATTTTCATATCATGTGTGGGTAGTATATTCAGTTTTTTATCCAGCAAGTATCAAAACGGCGACGTCATTATTGCCTCACTCAATGGATTTAATGCGTTTTTGTTGGCGCTGATTTCGTATTTAAAACTGGATGCCAAAGCGCAAGCACACAAGACGTCGGCATATAAATTCGACAAATTGGAGTCGATGTGCGAATTTAATTCGGGCAAATTCATGTTTTTCGACACGACACAATTGGATATTATGGATGTGGTGAAACAAATCGAAAAAGAGGTGAAGGAAATTAAAGAGACGAATCAGTTTATATTGCCCGAAACCATACGATATGAGTTCAATTTCACATATACGACGAATGTGTTTATGTTGGTGAAAAAAATACAGGCAACGGAAATTGCGGAGACGAATAATTTGGCGAATTTAGTGCGGCAAATTAATGCGGATTGTGATACGTATAATGGAATGGACCCAAACACACAACCGGCCAAAGATTTGAAGCGGGAGATTGATTATAAAATCAAAAAACAGAATAAGTGTTTAAATACGATTTTAGAATGTCGCGAACAATATTTCAATCTGGACCGTGATTTCACGAAAGAAATCAATGACCATATCAAAAAATCCAATCGATGGTTCATATTCAGATTGCTATGTTGCGATTGGCTCAAATCTTAATCAGAAGGTATTAAGACTCCCCTCCGGCATATTCGGTTGTAATATATAGTAATATGTTAATATACGCATTTGTTGGCGTTATCTCTCTTCCCGTAATTATTATATGTGTATGTGCATATAAATATTATAAATATAAAGCGGAACACGGCTACATTCATACCACAATGATTGATGTTTTATTTTCGTGAGACATACTTGTCTATGTATATATTAAGGCGAAATATATACATATGAATGGAAAATTACATCGAAACCCCCAATTACTAACCATACTCCCTCCATTCAAATTATCCAGTCTCTCCCGAACATTTCTCAAAAACATTTGGCAAAACTTGCAAAAATGCCGCACAAAACACTGGAAACAGTTCGTGATATCCGATGTGAATCATGCGTTTGATCCTGAACGCGACATGAAGAGTGGGTCTTCTATATCGGGTCAATTGCGCGACACTATTTTTGAGAATAAAGATAGTCAGTGCCGCAAAATACAAATCAAAATACCAATTAATTCGGGAGAGATATATAGAACACTCACTGTATTTATTGTTTGGTACCCCGATTCCAAAGACCATCCCTCCCCGGTTGGTCGGGCGTTTGTTCCACCTAATATTGATGCGATGATGCGTCAAATAGTGACCTGGTTCTGTTTCATAGTACCGTTCGTCCGACCAGATTGCGACTGTAGTCATCATACCGATGTGTTTCTGTTACTCACTTCACACGATTCTGTGATGCCGAATTCGGGAGAGAAACTTGTGGTAGATGATTTGTTTAGTGCTTATACATACACCTGTCGCAAAAACAACGAGATGTTTATAATGCGTCAATCTGTGTGGTTGAAAGCGCTCATACACGAATCATTTCACACATTTGGCATTGATTTTAGCGATGCGGACTTTGAATCAGCTAAAACGATTATCAGGAAATTGTTCCCAGGAATAACACAAAATGTGGAAATTCGGCTGTATGAATCATACACGGATATTTGGGCAACGATATGTTACGTGTTACTTAATATTGGAGGAGGAGGAAGAAACAAACATACTGTGAAAACTAAGAACCGTGTTGTGCGTTCTTTGCGTTTGCGTGCGAATACAGTGCCATTTAGAACCATAGAACGCGAATTACATAGACAGTGTTGTTTTGCTGTGTTGCAGAGTGCGAAAATGTTCCGACACACAAAGACAGATATGGAGTCTTTGCTCTCCCGAAATGGCAAGTATGAAGAATCATTGATGGTGTTTAGTTATCATGTGTTGCGGCCAATATACATGTCGGATTTGAACCGGTTTATTGAATGGACAGCGCGACATAATGATACGCGTGACTATATGAGATTTAGAAAAGAAAATGTGGATTCGTTTGCGCAAATAATTGGAGTTATATTAGAACGTGCATTATGGCTGTCGCAGTACCAAAAAGCGGGTCAAGTATTATCTGAGTTGCATCCAACACATCAATTATCAAGGACGGCGGTATTGACATATCCTATGGAAATAGTATAATATATAATAAATGTCTTTCTATGATGATGATGTGGAACAAATAGAAATTCCGGAAGACATACGCAATTTGGAATTATTCAAACATATTTCTGCTACGCGAACACCCGCAAGAACGAAAGACCGCGAGTTATATATGAATAAATTGCTTTTATGCAGCACGGAAGATATAAAAAATGTGATGTTTTTGAACGATGAACAGTCTCAAAGTTTTCGGAGAAGCATTGAAAGTATAACAGCAAGCAAACAATGCGAACGCACTATAGGTAAAAAATGCAAGAATCATTCGGGAGAGAATGAAAATACACCGGATTTTAGACACATTGATAATTCGCGGTGTTGGCTGTGTGGGTTTGCGTTTGAATGTAATGATGATGTCGATTGTGAGCATTTGATTCCAGTCACATTTGCTGGTCTATTTACCGGAATCAAATCGACGAGACGCGTGACTGATTTTTCCAAAGCTTTTCAACGCGCATATGCTTCTAATTATTTGTATGCACACGCCAGCTGCAATCGTTCCAAATCTGATCTTTTGTTGATAACGTGGGACGAAGCAACCGGTAAGATGGTTTTCAATCATGAAACTGGAATTGAACTGCAACAACGAATACTAAACATTATTCAAAGAAAATACCCCACATATAGAGTGAATTCCAATAAATATACGGACGATATGATGAATAATTATCGCGATAAAATGAATATTATTTGTGATTTTATTAATCGCGAATATAATGCGTTTTTGAAAAATGGGTTATCCATGACAGATTACATAAAGTATATTGTTAGTATGACACAAATATATTTCTCTAAAAAACGTCTCGAATCAATGAATCCGGAACACATTCGTCGGGAGAGTTTAAATGAAATTATTAGCATAAACAAAGAAATTGGTGATGAGGCAAGCAGAGTTTTTGATATTGTGAAATTGAATGAAATACATACTTCTGCGAAAAAATCGCCATTAAAACGAATCGAACACGAAGAGGAACAAGACAATGTGTTCTTTCAACCAAAACGTTTATTCAATTCGCCCGTTGCTAACAGAACACGTTCAAAAAAACCGCGCAATTTCGGTGGTGGCAGTGGCAGGCGGCGAAATAAACGCAGATTGTCAATGCGTCGCAAAAGAACATAAACCTCTCCCGATGTTATATTATTATTAGTATAGAAGCAATGTCGCAAACATTTATCGCAAAGTATAAACCATATTTCCTGTCTGAATTTAATACTGACCCGCAATTAGTAAGTGTTATTAGAACGTTTATGGAATTGGGCGATTTAAATATGTTATTTGTCGGAAATGCGAGCACTGGAAAAACAACATTGTTGTATGCAATTCTGCGAGATTATTATGGGTTGGGTCGCGATGACTCTTTTCCGGAATTAAATATTATGTTTATTAATAATTTAAAGGAACAGGGTATTAATTATTTTCGCAACGAAATGAAAACGTTTTCGCAATCGCACTGTTCGATTCGAGGGAAAAAGAAATTCATTGTGATTGATGATATTGACACGATTAATGAGCAAAGTCAGCAAGTATTTCGCAATTATATTGATAAATATAATAATAATATTCATTTTATAGCAAGTTGCACGAATGTGCAAAAAGTTATTGAAAGCATGCAATCGCGATTACATATGGTGAATATATCTCCTCCCACAGCAGAATCGGTTGCGGAAATAGCAGATAGAATCATTGCATTAGAGTCTATAATAATTGACGCGGATTCCCGAGATTTCATATTGGATAAATCGAATATCCGAACTGTTATAAATAATTTGGAAAAAATAGCCATTTATGGACGCCCCATGACTCTGCAAACGTGTTCCCGATTGTGTTCTACTATATCACTTAAACAGTTTGAAGATTATATATGCGCATTACATGAACGTGATTTGAAAAAAGCAATAGGGATACTCTACGATATAAATGATTATGGGTATTCCGTGATTGATATTTTGGAGTTTTTCTTTTCAATTGTGAAAACCACACAGTTATTGACAGAAGAAGAAAAATACGATATAATTCCGGTGTTATGTAAATATATTTCTATATTTCACAGTCTGCATGAAGATAGTGTTGAATTGGCGTTATTTACAAATAGTGTATTAAATACACCCACATTCTTGAAATCAGCTACCGCGAAAATAAACGAACAGCAAAATGTTGTTGCTTCTAAATGAATATAAAATTGTTGGCATTATATTATTTATTTAAACAACCATGACCACGCTTTTTGATATGTCTATAATTGGCGAAACATATACTACCCCCATCCGAAACACAAATATTCAAATCGTAATGCGTCGCGAAAATAATGGTGTGGCTAGTTTGTATTTTCGAACGGCGGCCGGGTTACAACTCGATATACCCGATGGCATACGTTTATATTGTCGCGACACGATTGACCCAAATCGCCGTTTGTTGCAATATCCCATCAATTCAAACATGTATGTTATATGTCCCAGTGACAAATATTGGGTGGAATATCAAGGCGATGTAGTCTTGACACTAAATCCAATGCGGGCGTGGCGAATAGTGGAACCCGGTTGCAACGGTGTTTAAATCGCCGATTATATTGAGGGAGGGTTCGTCCCTGGAAATTGAATTGCTTAATTATTTACTCATGAATCAATAATAAATAACTAAGCACATATATTAAACAAACAAACGAACTAACTAACAAAATGAACTCTAATCAATTACGTGTGAGACAAGTCCTCGATTCCATCGGTGCCAATGGCCGTCGCGCTTTGGCGAAATATTTGCCCGAATACGTGTTACCCACCGACACAAAGGGCACATTCCCTGCTGCTATTCTCGCTTCATTCCCAGAACATAAGTATAGTGAAGTGGGCGTCTTGACTGAGAAGTTAGTTTTGTCACGCGAAGAACCGACCATTCAGAGCATTATGTCCGAATTAACTCATGTTGCCGAGGGCGCAGCAAAAGCGAAAATTGCAATCAGTAAAACCACTGCCGATTATTTAACTAAATTAATCGCGACGAGACAGTGTATTCAAAATATATTGCGTGCGTCAGATTTGACTATTAGCGACTGTGTGCAAGGAGCTGAATATTTGGGCAAGAATGTGGCGGGACACCCGGACGGTGTGTTTGGGACTACGGTTGTGGCGGAGGTCAAAACATCTTCGAAATTGGATGCGGACCATGTGTATTTCATGTTACAACTCGCTTTATACATGTCTTTAAATCCCGCTTTCACTTGCGGAATATTGGTTTTGCCACTGCAAAGCACGTGTATTGTTGTGCGCGATTGGCCTATGCGTGCCAAACTATTGGAACTCGTCGAACAAAAAGCGGCCAAAATCATTGCGGAACGACCACCAACAGTGAGTATGGAAGAAATATTCGGAGTAGCCAATTTAATCGACTTTTATGGCATTGGACGTCATGTATCTAAAAACAAAACACTTTTGCAAACCGTGTCGAATATGATTCCCGGGGTACCTTTCCAAATATTCTTGTCAAGCAACATAAGCTCCAAACTTAATTTGGACGACGCTGATGTGGAAGCCGCGGGAGAGTGGATACGTAATAATAATATTATATTATACATTCACGCTCCTTATGTAATTAATTTGGCTGCTGAATATGACGATGAGTGGAATATTGACTATATGCGCAGAACAATGCAATACGGGGCCAAGTTGGGCGCCAAGGGCGTGGTTGTGCATGTAGGGAAATACACAACGCAAGACATAGAAGTCGCGGAGGGATATATGGCGTATGCAGTGCAGTCTATATTGGAACAGACCGACCCCGCGTGTCCGCTTTTAATTGAAACGCCTGCGGGACAAGGCAGCGAAATGTATTGTGCGAAAGAATCATTTGTTGAATTCATTCGTTTGTTTGTGCCCAAAAACCCGACCGAACTTACGCGCATTGGGTCGTGTATAGACACGTGTCACGTGTTTGCGTGTGGTTATAAGCCATCGGAATATATACAGTATATTGCAGAATCGGGAATTCCATTGAATTTAGTGCATTATAATGACTCGAATGACATTTGTGGAAGTTGCAAGGACCGACATGCGCCTGTGGGTCGAGGACATATTGGAATCGCGGAAATGACGGCAGTAGCGGATTATTGTGGAGCTAATCAGGTATGTATGGTTATTGAATAAAAAAGGGGAAACCCACCCACCAAAGGTCACCCCTCCTTCCGTCGGGGATTTACCAACCTTTTTTTATTTCATCAAAGTGTCTCTTCGCTTTTTCTGAGGACTTATCTAATAATATATTAAATATAGTGTGTTTTTTGTAGGAATGTCCAAGCAAATATTTCGCCGCACGGTTCCTTTTTTTATTTTACACGATTTGCTGGAAGAAATTTGTTTGAAAACGGAAAAATATTATTTAGTTGATTATAATGCGTATAAAAAATTTATGTATAACCAAACCAAAAAAGACGTTTTTTTAAATTCTGTGAAAGAATATTATCACGCAAGCAAACAAACATATGTTACTCGTGAAATGACATATAATAATTTCTTAACAATAGTTCGACAAATTACGCGGTCTCATAATTTAGAATACACATCACAAATTCGTTACAATGAAAGTGATTACAATATTGTATATTTTATACCTCTTACAACGCCCTCTGTATAATAGAAAAATTACCAAAGCATATATTAGATAGCAACATGACAAATACCATATTAACATATTCACTGTTAGTCGCAACCGTTATATTCACATCTGCTTATTACGGTAATAAATGGGTTAAAACGTTAATTAACGGCAAGTCTGGTGCTCCGGTGGATGATTATGCAAATATTAAACAGTATTTGTTGAATGATTCGGATCTGTTTAGCGACCATAAACCCAAAATTTGGGTGCATTCCAAATTTGAATACAACGCTCGCAAATGGCAGAGTTTTCATTCCAGGTCCAGTTACGATTTAAACCAACCGTATATTCATTTAACCATTAAAACCATCATCGACCATTGTGGTGCCGATTTTCATGTTTGTCTCATTGATGACCAAACATTTAGCAAACTTTTGCCGGAATGGGATTTAGACTTAAATCGCGTAGCCGAACCACTAAAATCACGCTATCGCGAAATAGGCATGATGGAATTGGTGTATAAATATGGCGGTATGATATTGCCCAATTCCACCCTTTGTTTAAAATCACTGAAAGATCTGTATTATCGTGGCATTGAATCTGGAACTCCATTTGTATGTGAATCTGTAAATCGCACCATGAATATGGGAAAAACACGCATTGGCAATTCGCTGGCTTTCATTCCGAGCACATATATTATGGGTGCCAATCGTGCCGACCCCGTGGTGAAAGAATTAATAGATTATTTAAAACGCCGGTGTTCAATAGCACATTATTCTATGGAAATGGAATTCACTGGAGATACATCACATTGGTGTCTCTCCCGAATTGCCAGTGGTCAAATTCGTTTGGTTGGTGGAGAATTAGTTGGTGTCAAAACAGTGGATGGAAAACCAGTGTTATTAGAACATTTAATGGAAGACGGATATTTACACCTATCACCCATGTGTTGTGCGATATATATTCCCGAAGACGAGTTATTGACGAGAACCAAATACCAGTGGTTCGCTGCAATGCCAGTAGAGGAAGTCATGAGAACGAATGTGGCGATTGTTAAATATATTAAGGCATCATTGAGCGATTTAATGGATGTTCCTGCGGATAATACGGTGAGTATCACATCCGCTATATAAACAATATAATGACCATATCGTAATATATTACAAAATGGTAATTCTTTATTTCGTGTTTTGCGCATTCTCCATGTTACGCCTTGTTACAGGGCAGGATGGATGGTATTCAAGTGTGTGGCTTAGTGCAGCTGCCTATTGCGGTAAAGACAAATATGAAACCATGATTTTGGACGGTCCTGCAAAAGGATTTACTGTGTTGGACACATTTTCCGATGCGGCGACTGATTTAGAAGGATATATCGGTATATTGCCCGCTGGCGATGAGAATACTGTATATGTCGTGTTTCGCGGCTCATCTTCCACCCGTAATTGGATTGCCGATTTTGAAGTGAAAAAGGTTGATTATCCCGGCTGTTTGGGGTGCCAAGTGCATCACGGATTTTATCAATCGGTACTAAATGTAAAACCACAAATAGAAAAAACAGTGAATGGACTCTATCAAATGTACCCCAATTCTTCAATTATATTTACTGGGCACTCATATGGTGCCGCCACAGCCATGTTGATGGCACTGGAAATAACCGCAGTTTATGACATACGGGTAATTAATTTTGGACAGCCGAGAATAGGTAATCCCGCATTTGCTGCTTTTTACAACACCAAAATAGCGGATTATACGCGCATTACTCACAACAGAGACATAGTACCACACGTTCCACCAATCAAAGAGTTTGATTATATGCACAGTTGTGGTGAAGTGTTTGAAACTGTTTCGGGAGAGTTGCAAACGTGTCTTCGTGTATGTGAAGATCCCGAATGTGCCGACCAATATAAATTATGGCAAACTAATAGTGCTGACCACGAGATATACTTGGGACACACTATGAACTGTGAAAATAGTATTGCCTGAAATTGAAATGCTTTTTTAGTGTGAAGTGTGTGGTATAAAATAACTGACCAAACGTATTAAATAAATAAATGACTACTATTGTTATTCCTTACAGAGACCAACGCGATAATATATTCGATTATCACTTGCCTGGTGGCAGAACTATATTTGTGTGCAAAGATTTGCCTCTAAACACTAAGTCTATATTGAGCGAGTTTTGTCCCATTCTTGGATTACCAAAGACGGCGAGCAAATCCCGTATTATCACTGCATTAAGCCCGGCTTTGGTATATGAAACTACTCCTGCGCATGCGCAACTCGATGCGACTGAAGATAATGAATTAGTTGTATCTGAACATTCTTCAGATTATTCCGAGGGCGACGAGGAGGAGCTTGAAGCTGAGCGTGCGTATGAAGAAGAGTGGAATGAGTGGCTGGAAGAGACGATTCGCGAACAAAATAGACAAGATTCCGACGCGACTGAACTTTCAGAAGAAGACGATGACGATGGCTGGTTGTCTCCGCGTGTCGTTGTGCCTCCTTCAAACACTATGAATATAGTGGAAGAGACGAATAAATCCACTAAAATCGTGTTGCGTCTGCGTAAAAATGGCAATAACGAGATTATTCATGACAAACCCAAATTATTTGTGATGAAATTGTGTAAGTATATTGATAATGAATATAAAGAATTTCGCATGGGCGAGTATTTGACTGAAATGGAGGCGGTGAAAGCGGCGTTGCGCAAGCTCACTCCCTCTGGCATATTCGAATTGACGCAGCGCCAGAAAAATAAGCAGCAGTTGGGACCGGAGTGGGTGCATTTAGAAAAGTCATTGCATAATATTAAAGAGGACACGGAAATTGCGACACACTTGGCGAAGTATATTACGACTTTGGCGCAATTGCAAGAGTATTTGTCATATAAGGACATGTTAGTGGATACGAATCAGCGCGCTCCTTTTGCGGAGAAATACGGAAAATCGGGAGAAGCGTACTCTTGGTATTTCACGTGCAACGGTAAGATTATATAAATTGTGTATGCGTATTTTGGAAATTTGTAATTAATAAATTTTAAATATGTGAATAAACCCCTTTTTTATTTTATAACACATACATGCATCTACGCCAAAGGCCCCGAGATCTCAGCTTCATCGCGGCGCCTTAACTGTATTATATCAAAAAATTGAACTCTTCTATAATAAATACAATTGCCGGAACAATATAAAGCCTTTAAATTCAGCCACCAAAATGGTAACAACACGTTCAAAATCATTCGAGCAGTATAAGCGAGGATTTCACCCAAATTCGAAGGTGAGTTTAGGTAAGTATTATGGTTATCCCAAATGTTGCATACAGTATTTTATGCACAATATTTTATCTTGTGGAAGAAGACACACGCGCATGCAACTTCGGGTATCAAGAGGTAGCGGGTTTATACCTTGTCCGAGATGTGCGTGGAAAATTCATACTGAACAAACGACATTAGAAGGATTAATCACTAATCGTATATGTACGGATATATTTATTTGCGATAAATAATGCGTATTTTTTATGTGAGTATATATATATATATATATATATATATATATATATGAATAAAAATTCAAAATCCACCAAAAAACAACAAAGAAATGTCACATTTTTAACTCCATTTGACGCGAGAAAACCTCCAGTATTTCAAGCAAATGCCGGGAAATCCAGAACGAAAACAGTCCGTAGTAATAAAAAGTCTCGTGCCTCTCCAAAATCTAGTCGCAAAAGTCGTGAATTCATAAAACCAAAAGTGAATGCAAGTAATGAAGAATTGAAAAAATACGTGAGATTGTATTTTGATGGAGAAAAGAATAAATTGCCCGAGCATCTAAGGAATATTAGAATTGGATTGTGGGACGTGGAAGAAATCACGGATATGTCCAATTTATTCATAAATCAAGAGGAATTCAATGAAGATATTTCGGAATGGAATGTTTCAAATGTGACCAACATGAATGGAATGTTTGCAATGTGTGAAAAATTCAATCAAGATATTTCAAAATGGAATGTTTCGAAAGTAACTGATATGTCTGAAATGTTTGAAGAATGCAAACAGTTCAACAGCGAATTGAATGATTGGGATGTTTCAAACGTCACAAATATGGATAATATGTTTGATGGATGTACTTCATTTAATAAGAATTTAAATGATTGGGACGTGTCGAATGTAGTCGAAATGTTTGAAATATTTGGCCGGAACGATGATGAGAATACCAGGTGCAAAATTAGTATAAATTATGTGAAGAATTGGGAACCAAAAAGCATAAACCCGAGTGAATTAGATGAAGATGACACAAGAATGATTCGAGAGAGTTATATAATAGATAAGTTGATATTCAACTATCATAAATTAAGCGAAAAAGAAAAAAATAATTTGGCCATGAAAAACAAAAAAAGAAGATTGGCAAAAAGCAGAAAAGAAGCAATCAATGCTTTTGAAACGATTGATCAAGACATCGACAAAGTTAGCGATAAAGAATATCAAAAAAATTTATCCAAATTCATATATCCTGATAATTTTAACACACGAGAACTATTAAGCTACATTGATTAATTATTTTTTTATAACCACACTGTATATAATATAATACATGCCTACAAAATATTATTCTCGCAAACGACAACGCGGAGGATTATTCTCTCGCAAAACTTCACTTACAAAACGCCACACTATTAACATGTCCTCTTGCCCAGATAAAGATGTCGCATGTGATATACTCGACACACAATTAGACGGCAAAATCAATCCGAGTTGGATGACGTGTATTTCCAAACGCGGTGTAAAATATCACATAAAATACGTGACACCGTCAAATATGTTTATTAAAAGTATCGAATCCACGCAAATCCCGCATTTCAACGTCGCAGGACTCACGACAGCACAACAACAACAACAAGGCGCCATTGAATGCAAACTCAAAATCGAAAATAAATTCATCGCATGTTTTGCTCTCATTTGTGGTGAATGGTACGCTATTATGCGTCTGCTGGGAAAAACAATTAATACAGGTGTATTGGCAATGACTGTGCGCAATAGAGCCTACTATAGACTGAACACCAAATACATTCAAATAGACGAAGCCACGAGTGCTGTTAAGTTAGCACCCGATGCGATGAAACAGAGCGATGAATTTTACATTTTGAGCACGAAAAAAACTCCTATACTCAATTTAGACCCTAAGGTTTGGGAACACGTGGATCGCGAACATAATGTGGAGGTTTTTCGCGTATTAAACACATTTCGCATACAAAAATTAGTGGCAAATGTGATGAAATATCATGCATTAGGCGAAGTGGCCAGTATTGGTAATGTGTAATATCAACCGCAGTTCATCTGATGGTAATCTTACCTGTTGTATTTTTTTATTTATGGATGCCGCATTTATATTATTAAATTCTCCCGATTGAATACATTTTAACAACAATGCCAACTCCTCATCAAATCTTCCAAGCTTTTGACATTGCATCTTCAGCGTTGGTAATCTTCGCCCTATATTGATTACACTCGCTTCTGATTCTGAATCACACATAGACATACAGTTACGCTCATATTCTTCTGCACTTTCTTGCAAAATATTCTCTAATTGTAAATCTTCTTGTTGCCGTGTTGATTCCATAATTGCATTTAAATACGCTTCGTCGTCTGCATCTGACACAGTATGTTCAAATCCGGTCGCTCCCCGCCCCCTTCCTCTTCTTCCTCCTCCACCAATCTCCCGACGTCCAGATATTCTCACGCGTCTTCTTTGATTATGTGTGACCGGTTCGAAATCCAACAATGTTGCGAATCTTGATTCATCCGGAGGCCGTATATCGTCTTCGTTATTCATGTGTGTGTGTGTTTATATTAATGTATTTATATAGAACACCACAATATAATTCAATTTTTTCTCAGTTAAAAATTGAAAAGCTTTTTTATAAGTATATGTGTTGCATAATATAATCGCATATTCGTTAAAAAGAAATCAATCAAAATCAAAATGTCTATTGTTATTGGAAATATCAGCGCTGTGTGGAACGATAACATATGTATGGTAGATGATGGAGAAGGTCCGGAAAAAATGGTTGTCATCGACTATTCTAACATATCTAAAGGCAATGTATTAATCATGAAAGCCAGAATGCCATATATTTTGGCCGCTACTGATGGTGTCATTGTGGAGCCCATATATGTTGATACGTCTTTAAGAGCAGGAGACTCATTTGATTTTGATACGAAGAGAATTCCCAAAACGAATATTATAAGTGGTTTATCCACTAATGATAAGTGTGAAGTGTGTTGTGACGGCGTGCCTCTTTCAACTGCATGGGGCACAATCAAGGTAAGTATTGCTAACGCTCAAATTTGTGCTTTGTAATTTTATATTTGTAATTGTAATTTTAAATACCAAAAAAAAGAGTAACTCTTTTTACTTTTTATTGGCGCCTTCGGACATTGGCGCCTCATAATAATTCTGACATTGGCGCGTAAATATCTTGAGCCATTGTGATAAGTGCGCGTTTTAATACATCTCTTACCTGTTCTTTTTCTGCTGCTTCACAAAATCCTATACGAATAATGCTGTCCGAATCACTGGGATGAAACTTGCGAAAGCCAATGAAACACAGCATATTTTCTGCAACATAATATTGTGAATATAAAACGGATTCGAGCGCCTTACCGAGCGTGTAATCTTCATTCTTCAATATAACATCAAATGTGTAACGTTGGGCAGTCTCGCTGTTCATAATTGGTACCATATCGGACTCCAACAATTTAATCATATCCACACATTTATTGTGCATTATGACACACGCCTTTTTCACAATGACTTTATTCTCAAAAACTCCTTTTGATTCCACCGCAAAATCATAACTATCTTTCACAAAATATCGTTTGGCATCTAATAAACGGAAATTACGCTCATGAAAAGAGATTTCTTCCGCAGTAATTTCACCACTAGATTTCAGTTGGTCGCGTTTCTTTTCCCAAGCAGCATTTGCCAACTCTACATCAAGCGTATTCGTCATCGTGCATTCACTCACCACATTATACATTGAATTAATGTCCGCTGAACCAATACCAAATTCACAAGAGAGTTTTATGCGCTCACCTGGAATAGACTCGCTTATTTGTGGTCGCAAACGAGTTATGATAATATATCCTCGAGTGATTTCGTCCGGAGGAAATATCTTTCGCACTTCATCTTGACTCAAATACTGGCCTGTTTCTTTGTGCTTGACGCGAAAATGTTCCGTTGTCACGTGTATTATAGATTCCGTATTATTCGCAACATCCAATTCGGCTAAATAGTTCGCAGTAAAATCGTCTATTTGTTTGTCCTCCGTTATGTGAATTGGTATGCAACCAATACGTTGTTGTATCATTTGGTCATGCAACCTTCCCGTATTTACTTCAATTCGACACGTATTCGTTTCTGATGTTTCCGTGCGAAACACAACTGTTCGAATTGTGCTTAACATCGTGCGGCGAATTGAATTCGCTATACTGACATCAACTCCAGTCAAAGTAAAACGCAAGATGCCGTCTTCTTCGTAAATATTATTAATGGCGGGATTCATTCGTTCGGTTTGCTATTATATAATTATATGATGCTATGTTTAAACATATTTATCACGATTTTATATTAAATTCAATTTTATCCGAAATGTGTGCGTGTGTATGTGGTAAAATTGAAATACTTTATTTATATTTATTAAATAACATAATCATAAATCTAAATCTAAATAAAATAAAATCAAATCAAAAAGAATGCCAAAATTGTCTGAGTTAATACAGAAGAGAATGCTGGAGCTTGATGCTCGCGAAGCTGCACTGAATGCCCGCGAAGCTGCTCTTAATGCTCGCGAAGCTGAACTAAACGCACGTTCTGCAACAAACGCGACAAAGAAGAATACCTCTGCCAGTGCTACCAGTGCCAAGAAGAATATGATTCAGGTTATTTACACGTCCAATTACAGAGATTCCAGACCGGAACACACTATTATTGGATTGTTTAATACTGAGAATGAAGCTGCCGAAGCCACATTGAAGTGGGTTATTAACAATGCAAAGGGTGGATTTGATGTCGATATTCTACAGTGTTTATTTAACGACATGAACAATGATGATGATGCAGCGATTCTTGGTCTTACTCCACAATCTTCGCGTCCCACTAATTTGCGCACGAAACAGGATTTCATTAACTATTATATGCGCAACGGCATGACTTGGAGCAAGATGAGAGATGTGTTTGAGAATGACGGAGATTCATATTTTGGAGATGAAGATGGTGTCGGAGGTTGGGATATTATTAAGAATGTTATTAAAGCATAATAACTTCTGAGGTAAGTATGTATATCGTGTATGTTTGTTTTGTTGTAATTGTAATTTGTAATTAACCTTTTTTTGCTGCCATAAATATAAGATGAGTCTGATTAATTCGCCACAGTCCGATTATATTGGTCAAGATGTGCGCGGATGCGTATTTAAGCAATTCGACATGACCGGCTGTAAATTTCAATACGCGCGTTTAAACGGTTGCACATTTGTTGGGTGTTTATTCTCAAACGCACATTTTCAAGGCGCCGACCTCACCAACGCGGCATTTTATATGTGTAAATTCATCAACGAAACCAATTTCGATAATGCCAAACTCACCAAAACCAAATTCGAACACTGTATTTTCGGACCAGATACCAGCTTCAAACACACATATTTATACGACACTGCATTCACAAAAGTCAATGCCAATAATGCCGATTTTAACCACGCCAAACGCAAAAAATCCCAACCCATTCGCGTTTTTCAATGCAATAACCTGAAAATTCTCGATGATGCCTTTATTGAATCGCAAATTGAGCCTCCAGATTCCTCTTCATCTTCAACTAGTCCCGGCGTCGCCAGATTATTGGATGTGGCCGAATTCAGTTCATATTTGGACAAATTATCTAAGCATAATGGCGCATATACCCCATTAAATAATGAGTTAAGCACCGAGATGGGTCTAGATATGATGAACACTGTGTGTGAAAAATATGGTATCAAATGTTCGGGATTATATGTACGCATCTACTGTCAATTCTTCGGAGGCATCATGAATATGGAAGGCGGGCGCGAATTAGTCGAAAAAATAAACGCATGTTCGGGAGAGGAAATAGTACCTATCTATTTTGAATTGAAATGGACCAATTCAAGCGGTATTCCCGCCAGTTCGCACGCAAATATGTTGTTTTTGGATACACGTAAAAATAAACTGTATCACTTTGAACCACATGGACGCGCTATGGGTCCCGACATGATTCAAAGAAACCAACACATTCGAAATATGAATCTCAATATCGACGTATTTGCTCGTTCTTTGGCCGGTTTAATTGATTCGAATCCCGTATATATTAGCCCCAATGAAATGTGCCCCGCTGATTACGGATTTCAGGTGCTCGAAGAACGCGCTGCACGCAAAGAATATGTCGAACAAGAAGGCAATTGTTTATTATGGACACTATTTTTCATGGACACTGTGCTGCGATATCCGAACATTCACATAGATAATATATATCAACGTGCGTTTAATGCAGTAGGTACTAATAAAATGCACAAAATTATGCGATCATATATGTCAGACCTTTCTTGGTAAAAAATTGAAATAAAAATAATATTACATATAAAATAATATCACAATAATATTCTCTTTATTAAACAACTCCAAAACCAAAACCAAGAATAAATGTCTGTGTCTGTACTCAAGAAGAAGATTATTTCAACGTCGTCGCTTAACAACTGTGAAGCGGGAGAAGAAAGATATTTAAAACTGAATTCAAATCCAGTTGTACCCTTTCATAACTTAATAATTAGACACACCGAATTATTAGAGTCAGCAATTAAATCACTTAATTTTCAGTTTCCATACATAAAACCACAATCTTGTGCAATGGATTTAATGTATTTAATTATTCGCATTTATGGAATTAGACCTTCGAATTCTGCATTACTTTACGCTGGGTTTCCTTCTGAACAACTACACATAAGTGATGATGAATTATATGAAATGGCATTGATGGCCAAAATCTAGAAAAAAAATAAGTAAGTATAAATTAATATAAAAACATAAACATAAAAACACATATATTTATATAATTCATCTATTTTTTTACTGTATATATGAATAAAACTACAACGACTATTATGATCGCAGACCGCGAATATAGTGGTTGGAAATGCATGGATGAATGTGTATTGCCATCCACATTCAACCCTTTAAATCAGCGTTTATTCACCCGCGATGTCATTGATACCGCAACTGGAAACCTCGTATATTCTTCTATTCGTAACAAACAACGCATTGCTGGAGTATTAATGTTGGAAGGGAATAAAAGCTACGGTCGCACCGCGAACAAAAAACGTTTATTATACAAGTGTATCCCCGATGACCGATATTTGCCCGTGTTTTTAATACCATACGAGATTAAACTTGGATTTGAGAAAAACTTGCACAACAAATACGTCGTATTCGAATTCGCCGAATGGACCAGCGCACAAAAACATCCACATGGCCTACTATTTGAAGTGTTGGGAGATGTGGGAGATTTGGGCGCATTCTATGAATATCAATTACACTGTCGCAGTCTCAATGTGCCACTCACCGAATTCAACACTTCCGTTAAATCGCGTGTGACATCCGATGAAGCCATAGCCCATAATATTCGCACCACACCCGATTACGCTGTAATGCGCAGCAACCACAACAACAAACACATATTCACCATTGACCCAGCCGGTTCTCTCGATTTCGACGATGCTTTTTCCGTGGAACCGAGTGGTGAAAATGAATTTGTGATTTCTATTTATATTGCCAACGTATATGTGTGGTTAGATAAACTGGGTCTGTGGCAATCTTTCAGCAAACGTGTCAGTACTATTTATTTACCAGACCGTCGCCGACCCATGCTTCCAACGGTGCTATCTGACAATTTATGTAGTTTGGTCGCTGGAAAACCTAGGTTCGCATTTGTTTTAACCGTGCGATATGATGCATCTAACGCCACCATGGATTGGGCCAACGCGCAGTTTTCAAACCAGGAAATCACGGTATCGGCGAATTATGTATATGATAGTGATAAAATGCAGTCGGACCCAGATTATCAGACACTGTTTCACATAACACGCGCATTGGACCGTAATAAATATGATGTAACGGATAGTCATGATATGGTGTCGTATTGGATGGTCCAAATGAATCGCGAGTGTGGAGAACGATTATTTCGGGAGAGAAAGGGCATTTTCCGGACATTGAAATTAATGGAAAAAAACAGACCAGACTCAAAAAGTAATATTTCTGAGGCAGCGCGAATATGTATAAAAAACTGGCGCAATACATCTGGTCAATATTGTGCGTTTGATGAGTTGCAAGAGGGGGAAATACACGAAATGTTGGGCGTGGAACATTACGCGCAAATCACCAGTCCTATTCGCCGTTTGGTCGATTTGCTCAACCAGATGATGTTTATGTGTGTTATCGGTGTGCCTCTGAGCACCGAAGCTTCTGCATTTCTGGAGGGGTGGTTACATCAAATGGATTATGTGAATGCGGCCATGCGGTCTATACGCAAAGTTCAGACGGATTGCGAGATTTTGTATAAATGCACGCAAAACCCGGAATGGAAAGAGACAGATTTAGATGGTGTTGTATTTGATGGTGTGCAGAGGTCAGATGGAACATATTCGTATATGGTATTTTTAGAGGCACCGCGAATATTAGCCAGAGTATATTGCACGGAAAAATGGGAAGAACACGAGAAACATAAATTTCGAGTGTTTTTATTCGATGACGAAACGCGACTATGCACCAAAGTTCGAGTTATATTTTCCGAGTGAGATATATAATGATTTGGTCCAAAACAATAAATTTACAATTAGGATGCATGTATTATATGGCTTTGAAATATCATATGGAGGAAGCATTGAAAGAAAAAAATCTTAATTCAAATATGGCAGTTTGCCAACCACCAGTTGCTTTATTTTCAAAAAAATATTGTGAAGATATTGATAAATTAGACCATACGAAAATATATGATTATTGTTTTATTGGTTCAATTAACACAAATCCCGTGGCAAGACAATGGGTTATTGAGTTTGCCAAAAAAAACTTCACAAATAATTCCATATTTATAAATACAGATAACACTCCAGATTGGAATAAATTAGGAAGTTTTGACCATTCCAATGAAAATCTTGGTTATTGTCCAAAAAGCATGCCAAATAATCAATCTAAAAATGTTCAATACAGAGTTGTTAGTGAAAATATTTTTTATTTTGAAACCATGTGTCAAAGCAAATTTGTATTGTGTCCAGCGGGTGATGCACCATGGAGCTTTCGTTTTTACGAAACCTTGATGTGTAAAAGCATACCAGTAGTTGAAAGTTGGCATCATACATACAGAACGCCACAAGAATCTAAAATTAATTATAAATATATTTTATCAACATCGGAGAGTTGGCCCGATTCTTCGACCGATTATTACCAATATATTAATCACAACTCAAACATTTTTTATAAATGTCATATGTTACACTAATTCATAACACACAGGTATGAAAAATAAATATTTTACCTGGGTCTTCTATTAATTCTTATATAAATTTAACGCTGCGAATAGTATAATTATAATCATGGGGTAATATGCCATGTTTTAATGCCAATTCAGTTGGCTCACAATAAGAACTGCAACAATGACTTCTTCTCGTATCTATTTCAGGCAGAAGGGTTTTCCAATAGGCATAATTATCTTCTTTCACATTCACATCTGATCCTTTTTTAATCCAATCATTTGAGTTCATCATATCCAAGTACTTTTCATAGTCTTTATTATATTTCAAAATTGCATCATCATTCTCCCAGTCTAAACAAACAGGCTCATCTATGTTTGGTATCCAATCAAATATATATGTTACTATATACGCCTCATAATCACACTTATTACCTGAACAATATCCATCATGTGAAGCTAATTCCAGTTTTGCAACAATCTTCACTCTCTTAACATTTGGATTTGGATGTCTTTTTTCTGGAACCTCGCGAGGTGAATATCGAGCTAAAATAGGCATTTAACTAAAACAAATTCATTTTTTACGTCTGAATACAGTTTATAATCTATATTTCAATTTTTGTGCAATAAAAAAATTTTATATATCATCAAAAGATACTTCCACATCATTAATACCCAAACTCGCAACATTGTTACCCAACTTACTTACCTGTTTATCTTCGCCCCAGAATTCATCTACTGCATCATCCCCAACAAACTGTATATCGTCTGCACTCGCGTTATTTGATTTACCAGTTGCGAAACTCATATCTATCACACCCGCCAATTGGTCTATTTCCGCTTCACTATACACCTCTAATAAATCGCAATTCTTTGCTTCTGACTCCCAATCTCGCAACCCAACCAACACCACCGCGCCGGCTCGCACAAAATTGTCGCGCTTAGAACGACCCGTATGCTTCCCGCGAATATGTCCCATTAATTCTTCGCCGCTGTCAAGACAGGCGGCAAACATTCCATTACCGTACATTTTCGTAACAACGGCGACACGCTCATATTCCTCTTTGGGCAATCGGAGTCGGCCGCCTCCGCTCTTGTTCGAACCATTGACATTTTTGCGGGCCATAGACTTTGCACGCTTTCCTCCTGTTGTATTCTTTGGCATCTTTTATTTGCGATTTGTGGTAAAATTTGTTTTGTTTGTATTATTATAACTTTTTTGTTTGTTTTGTTTTCTCGTTTATATCCTTCCAACCATTTCAATTTTCTCCGCGTTCATATTTAGGAAACATGTATATACATAATGTATATACACGATGTTTGACGAAAATTTATTGCCCCGAAAGACACCTGAATTATGGTTTTTGAATAATGATGCGGATGATACATTTACCTGTGTTCCTTCCATTGATAATCCCGCTGATTTAGAACTTATGAAAAAATGTTTTGAAAAAGCTGGAATAAATTTTGACACCGAAAAATCGGCAATACAATTGAAAGACTTCACACAGGTCAGTAATATGATTGTGTCAATTGATAAACAGGATATGTTTGTTAAAGATTACTTGATGAGTGTTGTCAAGGAACAGGAGTTGATTGCACAAATCGAGGCTATTCGGCATGCACGGAATTTGAGTTATAATTTAAAAAGTTTCGTGTCGGAATTGAAAGTCAAAGACGAATTAATTGGTGTGGATAGTCACGAATTTTCTGCAAGATCATTCATTAAACATGAAACTGGACCCCTCCGGCCCGGAGAGAAGATTATTCCATTGCAACCTTCCGTCGGCAGTAGTGCCCATATGACTGAAAAAAAATTGTTGAGTGATACTAAATTAGAACCAGGCAAGGAATTTTGCATCAACAGCAAGGTTAGTTTAGAACCAGTACCAACATCATCAATTCCAATCCTTGAACTGAGACAAAATGTATCCGCATTGAATAAATCATCTACATCACTGAATATATGTCCATTCTCACCCAATGACATGAATAAACCTTACGCGTCTTTCAATCCGATTGGCGGTCCGGATGGAGGTATGCCAAATCAAAAAGCATGCAAACGTGAAAATACAAAGCATAATGTGTTAGTACTATTTAATGAAATGCGTATGGTAAGTGTTGCATTCGACACGCCATCTTCCGTGAAAAATATGAAACAGTTGGTGAAAAAATATCCCGAATATGGGTTTCGCGTTATTGTGGATATGGATTGCACCTATGATATAAAAAACACAGTCGTGAATACATTCAATGGCATATTACATCCATCAATCGAGTCGCTGCATAATAAGTTGGAATTTTGCGATAAATATATACAGGCTATGCGTGGAATTTCCAGTTCTGATGCGGGAGATGTGGTAGAAACTGAAGAAGATACTGTATTGTCTATAATGCGTCAGCGATTTGTTATTACAGACAATGTGGAACAGCGAATGAAGGCGCAAGATATATTTGATTTTTTCACTCAAAACGCTTCTTATTTGCCATTCAAAATTGATACCATGTTTCGCAATCGTTTATCCAAATATTTGATAAAATTGGGATTGACAAAAAAGCGTTATAGTGATGGTTACTATTATTATGGCATCGTCAAACGCGAAGACAAATTACCTGTGAATCATGAAAACAAATATGATCCAAGCATCATTGATGATACTGTATATACTGGGTTAAAAAGAGTAAGTAAAGAGGAAGCAGAAGCAATTCGCAAAGATGTTGCGCATGATTTGTATCAAAAATACGTGAAAGACCCAGCGTCACTCACTGAAGATGAAATCTCTGAAGCGTTGTGGTGGAAAGAATATAAAGAAAAAATAGACACGATGTGGGTTAAACACCATCTATATGGTACAAAATTGAATTGATTTTATTGTATTGATTTATGTCTCAATACAAAACGGAAAAATACTAATAACAACAACAACACACAACATGAGCTATTTAATTATTGAGAATGAAGAGCATAAAAGAAGTGCCGACGAATTAGTCTGCATGATGAGCAACCCGCAATTATTCACTCAGGAAACACTCACAAATAAACTGGAACCATGCATAAAAAAACGTATCGACAAATTCGGAGCATACAAGGCCGAACGCAGATGTTGCAACAGCTCCGATTTCTGCGAAGTATTCAACGCCGGTGTCATGGGTCGCGGTGTTCGAGCTAAACGCACAATTTGGGCAAATACACATATTGGATGTTATACCGGTGTTCTCAGATCTGCGAAGGATGCATATCGTGGTAACTGGAAATACAATTATCAATACGGTTTGCGAGGTTATCACATTGATGCCACGCCAAACAGGGTGGAATGGTCAATGATGGCAATCGTAAATCATTCCGAGAAAGAGGAGAATGTTTCGGTTGAATATATGTTACACGAAATGCCTGACGGCAGTGTGGAATGCCATATAGTGTATGTTGCAAAACGCGCGATTATGCGCATGGAGGAGCTGTTTATCGACTATGGCCCAGATTATTGGAATTACGCCAAGAAATGCGGTATTGTGAAATACGATTTGGACCAACGCGGTCACAAACAAATCGTTGCCGAAAATGACCCACACACAGATATAAGTGAAATTCATCGTCGTATTAGTGTGTTGCGTGTTGATGAATACGGGGACGATAAAGAAGACAGTGAAGAAGAAGATATATGGCCATACCAACGATTAAGTCCATTTTATATTGAAACTGGCCAAAAACTAATTACGGATTACATGATACGATAAGGTAAGTATATTATGGGATTCATATCCACACTAAAAAACACGGCACTTGTGGCCACTGTTTTTTCTGCTATAAATGGCGTTAAATTCGTGGCGTCTGCATTATATACCACATATGAAAATTATATGGACGCACCCACTCCAGAAGAAATGGACCTATTGCGCAGCGCCGATTCGGGAGATATGGACAGACTGCGATATTTTTATACCACACACCGCGAACTTTGGGATAGGAAATATGTGAGCGTGGGTATGTCCGTATGCATAAATGGACATTTGGCATGTTTAAAATACTGGCACAAATCCGGTCGCAAAGAGCCGGTGGTCTTTGACAAATCCGGTCGCAAAGAACCATTGATTCATGTTATTCACGATTGTGCCATGCGCACCAAACACATCGAATGTTTCAAGTATTATATCGCGAATTCGACAATGGTGACTGTGTATGATATTTACAACATAATCTGTTTCGGCAATTTGGAACATTTACAATATTTGGTCGAAGTGTGCCGTTTTCCACTTCTTGGAATGGATATGCATATCGAATACAATTTGGCAAAACGTCTCAATAGTTGTAAAATCCTAGATTACTTACACGACCTGGGATTTCGGGAGATATGTAATACAGTTGTGTGTGTTCCAACAAAACCTTGTATGTATGTTTATCCCACCGAAGAAGAACAGGCACTCATGCCAACAAAACGATTTTTAGATACAGTATATTGGGACGGCCAAAGAAAAAACGGGTCCAGTATCACAGGTGGTGTATGCTCATACGAAGAATATCCACGTCCGAGTTACATATTGGCACAGAAAAAAATACCCGTTGAAGGTTTCACTCATCCACTTACGTAGAGCAACCTTTCTTTCTGGGTATTTTTCATCACTTACCTTTTTGTTCCTTTGTATGCCTTGAGCATATTTTCAAAATCAATATACGCCAATATCATGGGCGTTTCCGGTGCATTCGATTGTTCCAATTCCAACACAATTCGATTTGTATTGTGTATTTGCTGCTCCAATAATTTACACATGTAACAATGACTAATTATGGCACATCTACACTTGTGTGGGTCCTTAATTTCATTTGGATCAAATGCACATGACACACATGTCTCTATGTAATTCTCCTCATAATATTCGCAATCGTGAGCAAATACATTGCGAATTTTGGCTCTGGGATTGAAGTGAGTTGCCTCGCATTTTTGTTCGTCATTAGAAGTTGAATAGCTATTCATTTTATTATTATTAAGTTTGGTTAGTTTATTTTATGATTCAACCCAAAACATAAAAAATTCATTTCAATTTTTTATCTATCAACCACAAAAGTTTGGCCAAATAATAATAAAGATAATACCATTATTATTATTACACACATAATGCCCCCTAAAAAATACTATAAACCAAAATCAACATACACACCTGTCTCTGTCTCTGAAACAAAGAAATTCTTAGTCATCGTCGAGTCTCCATCCAAATGCAAAAAAATCGAAGAATATTTAGGCTTTGATTATCAGTGCATTGCATCGTGCGGACATTTTCGCGCCATTGCTGGTCTTAGTTCGATTGACGTTAAAAACGATTACGCTATCAATTTTACAATAGACCCCTCCAAACAAGACATCGTTGATAACATGCGTCGCATTATTGGACTTTACTCTCCCGAACGTATTTATTTAGCTTCCGACGATGATCGCGAAGGCGAAGCCATTGCATGGCACATATGCGATACATTTGGTCTTGAACCCGCCACCACACACCGCATTACATTTCATGAAATAACCAAACCCGCACTCATTGAAGCCGTTCGAAACCCACGCACCATCAATATGAATTTGGTTCATGCACAATTTGCCCGGCAAGTGTTAGACATGTTGGTTGGGTTTCGCATCAGTCCAGTATTGTGGCGACATATATTTAGCAATAAGAAGAACGCGTTGAGTGCCGGTCGATGTCAAACACCGGCTCTTCGATTGGTGCTTGAGAACGAAATGAAGCGTGAAAAAGAAGCTGAATCAAGCGTGTTTTATAGAGTGAAAGGCAAATTTACAGCGCGCGATGTGGAATTTATATTGGACCATGAATTCAGCGACGTTGCACAGACACTTTCATTTTTAGAAGAAACCAAAACATTTAGGCATTTTTTGCAACCTCTCCCGAAATCCAAAGATTCCATCCGACAACCACCCAAACCTTTCACTACTTCGCGTCTTTTACAAACATCACGATGGTCGCCGAAACAAACGATGGAAATGGCGCAACAGTTGTATCAACAGGGATTAATTACTTATATGAGAACAGATGCGGAGACGTATTCTCCCGTGTTTATTCTTTGTGCTAAAACGTATATTTTGGGCCAATGGAAGAGCGATAAATACCTGAGTGATTTGGTTAAGGGAACACATGATTCCGAGCCGGAGGCAGCCGGGGTTGGGAAGGGGGGTGCGCCCCCCTCCGCTGCTCATGAGGCTATACGTTGCACAAACATTAATATGTCATACATTACAACCGAAAATGCATCTGTGAATGCTCTGTATCGTATGATTTGGCTCAACACTGTGGAAAGTTGCATGTCAGCAGCGCATTACAAAACAACAAAAGTCAGTATTTCGTCGCCCATTCCCAATGTGTTTTATCACACAACTATTGAAGTGCCTGTATTCTTAGGATGGAAAATCGTTGGAATGAAAACAGATAATTTGGGAGATGGAGATTTAGGAAATAAAGAGGCATCCTTCTTACACTATTTACAAACTCTTTCAGGAGGAAACCAGCCGATTACATGGTCTGAGATACAGACATCGGCTCATATGCGAGACCGCATTGGGCATTATACAGAATCATCACTTATTAAGAAATTAGAAGATTTAGGAATCGGGAGACCATCAACTTTTGCATCTATAGTGGAAACACTAAAAGACCGCGGATACGTTGCCAAGCAGGATGTTGTTGGGAAGGAGGTGAAATGTTCAGAATATTCGCTCGAATCGGATGGGAAACTCACGCTGATTTCCAATAAACGCACATTTGGCAACGAGACAGGTAAATTGGTGTTACAACCTTTAGGCAGATTAGCGGCCGAGTTTTTGACAGAACATTTTGGCTCGGAAGGAGAAGTGTTTGATTATGATTACACAAGTTTAATGGAATCCCGTTTGGATAAAATTAGTTCGGGAGAGGAAGCTGAATGGTCAAATGTATGTAAAGATTGCAGCCGCGATTTGCGAGCACTGTTGAAAGAATTAGAAGGAGTGGAAAAGAAGGTGTATCCATTGGGTGATGCAACAGGATACGAGTTTGTTTTCACTTCATCCGGACAAACAATGCGCAAGAAATCGGAAGATGGTGATGGATGGGAATATGTGAGTGTTCGCAAAGACCTCGCGATTGATTTAAACAAATTGGAAAGAAAAGAATACACTTTTGAAGATTTAGTGGAAATCCCCAATGAAGTGTTGGGAGAGTATTTAGGCGAAACTGTTTATCTGAAATCCGGGAAATTCGGGTTATATGTTGAACACGGTGATAACACTGTTTCTTTAAATACACTTTCACATAATTCAGCTCGAAATATACGATTGTGTGATGTGATAGATCTTTTAGAAAATAAAATTCAACGCGACCAATCAGATAATGATGCTGCCTCTAATCCTAATATTTTGCGTGTAATAACGCAAGATATGAGTGTTCGTAAGGGTAAATATGGCACATATATTTACTATAAAACAGGAAAAATGAAGTCTCCGAAATTCTTCCCCACAAAAGGATTTAAACAAAACGTGATGACGTGTGATTTGAGTTTGTTAGAATCATGGGTGTCAGAAACACATTTGTCATAATGCAATGAGATTTTTTTACTTATGTAAAAAGACTTACGTATAAAATTGATTCAAGAGAATGCTGATTATGATAAAAAAATTATTCTTATACGTATTACCGAAAATGACTTCACAAACCGAATCTATTATTATTGAACCAAATGAATTATTCATTGTATGTGAATTCTATTTTGAAGGAAAAACAAAAGGCCGTGGTATTATTAAATGCATAAATAATGACAAATATAAAATTATACTACATAATTATGGATATGATAAAGAAGATATGAAAAAGTATATGATTGATGTGCATACTATTGATTCATTGAAAAATACATTTGTTTTATTTAAACCTTATGGATATAATTATGGTGCAAATTGGTCATTTGGATTATATTTATATAATGGAAATGAACCGTTAGAAATAGATATGTCAATGATTGATTTAACAGAAAATATCATTGATCTAACTTATTTCAACTATGATTTTCATAAATATGATTTAGATACTATTGTGAATTATATAAATTCTCGGCCAAAAATAATTAAAATAAATTAGAGAAGTTTTAAACTTCTATAACAACCGTTGTGTCTCCATCTTCTGTTTCTCTTACCTGTCTTTCTCCCGGATATCCAACGGGATTACATATTAAATCAACGCCATTAATTTGCATAACCGATGAATCATGTGTATGTCCATATACCCATGCTTTTGTATTATTTAACCCAATCAAATCGTCACAATCACTTGCAAACCATTGGTTTATCATGCCGTACTTTGCGTATTTTGCAGCAACCAACGCAAATGACGGCAAATGGTGTGTTACAACAACAGTGGGCAGTGGAGACTCTAATATAGCTGTGCGTAAATAATCGCGTGATTCAGAGTGCATGCGATTATACCAATCAATAGAGAACCCGCGAATATTTCGATCACCAATCAAAGGTACGTCAGCGTCTAATTTAGACCACAGTGTAGAACCAATGAATCGCACTCCCTTAATATCCACATGTGAATTATTGAGGAAGTGTATTTTTCCCTTGACTTCCAGTGTGGTTGGTTTAAATGCGTTTATTTCGGCGCATATTTCGCGTGTTTTTAAGACCGCGTCTTTATATGTATTACAGTAATACTCATGATTGCCGTGTATTATTATAATATTGTCGTATAATCCGGCTATTTTGCGGAGAAACATGCCATAAGATGGCTGCATTGGGTTTCCAATGTCTCCAGCTAAAACGAGTGTAGAACATTTAGGCACTATTTTGTCGTATATTTTTCCTTTCATAAACTCGTGGTGTATATCGCTTATTAATTGAAATCGCATTTTGTTATTGGATGGGTGTGCTCTCATTGTTGTTTTCCGTATTAATCAATTTTGTGGAAATAATCTAAGAACGTGAGTAAGAATATAGAATGACAACATGTTTTCCATTTATTCGGTACTTATTTTTTATTACATTATTCATCATATCCGCCGTGATAATTAAAACATCCACCACATTGGAAGTTGTGGGATTTAATGTTTTAAATATTTTCGGTGCTTTATTCGGAATTTCCATTGCCATGGACGTCCTGGAATACAATAAGCCTACTTCGTCCAAACACAAATTCATTGCCTACTTTTTCGCAGCGGGAGCGATTCTAATGTTCGTCGGCATTTTACTCACAACCATTGGATATGATAAAATGGTGATGGAACACGCAAAAGACGGACACGTATTTCAACTCGATGATTCATTTCGCTCTTTAATAGAAGAAATCAAAGATATATCAATTACTACTATTGCGCTTACGGTTGTGAGTTCTATTGCGATTTTTTACAGATGGGAAGATTTGCGAGATATATTTAATTTAATTATTGAGCCAATAATCAACACCCGATTATTAGGAGCGTGGGTTTTACGCGTAATATTGTGCGTATCACTTATTTGTTTGGGGTTTGCTATTCTGGGGTCTGAAGACAATAGTGATAATTCTAAATTGGGTTTCTTCCGATTCATGAATGGTTTATTTTTTCCTTTTGTTATTCTCGTGTTTCTTTTTACTAAATTTAACTTAAAATATTTCGTAAGCAGCATTATTTGTTTCATATTTTTAGCTGCGTCTGCTGGAATACATAGCAAACACTCACAATTACCTAATTATGAATTCAATCGATACGAAAAACCTTTATATGGAGTAACATATGTCTTGGCATCACTCGGCATCTTAGAATTCGGGTCTATTTATTCAACCAATTTAGTCACTGGATTATTTAAAATTGGATTACCTTTAGCTACAGTTGGATTGTCATCATATTTGGTTTATTTGGGAAATAAATTCTTTGAATTAACACGGTATGAGAAAATACAATAAATATCAATAACTATAATATATCGCGCGTAAAATGACACAAACTTTAAAAACGGTTTTAGCACTCATTCTTGCAATTTTATTATTCTCGTGGTTATTGTCTGTCATGCCACGCAATTCCATGGAAGGATTTGAAGCTGCTGTCCCAGAAATGGACCAAATTAATTACATGCAATTAACACAAAATACTCGGATGCCCAAACGAGAAAATATGGAGAGTGAAGAATCCGAAGAATCCGTTGAAAAAAGATTAAGTGCTTTAGACGCTACTCCATCCACTCCAATTGACCCTCAGCCGGAATCCTCGTCCATGCCCGCCGAATCTATGCTTAACATGAGTCCATATGTTTAATCTTTATTCACCTGGTGGTCGTCATGTGAAAACGCATTTATTTTTATTTTATATAAAAAATAAATAGGCTGCTATTATTTACTTTATAAATAATTTGCATTTGGGTTTAGGTGTCACTGTTTTAGTAACAGTAGTATATCTTGAATTACGAATTGTGGTGGAGTAAAGCATTTTTGTGCTAATATTTTGTTTCGATTCTTTTTTAGGTTCAATGGAACTCAGTGTTCCGTCTAGCGGGGTTCGAGTCCATTTGGTAAAAGCCCTACGCGGTAAAGGCATTTGTTATAATAAATGATGTGAAAATAGTCCTTAATCTTTTTTTTAAGCGACCATGACCATGTTAATTGACGGATGATGCTTGTATTCTTCTATAAATACTATATCTGTTTCATTATAATCTTCTATTCTCTCCCGAACATCACAACTTATTTTTATCCGAGGAAATTCCATCGGCTCTCGCAACACCTGCTCTTTTAGTGCATCTACATGTTCTTCATATATATGCGCATCGCCCAAAAAATGCACAAATTCGTCGGGCTCCAAACCACAATGATGCGCCAACAAATACGTTAGAAACGAATAAGACGCGATATTGAATGGTACGCCTAAACCCATATCTCCACTGCGCTGATATAGAGCACACGATAAATACCGGCCTTCTCGCACACTAAATTGAGCCAACACGTGACATGGTGGTAATGCCATTTGGTCTAATTGCAACGGGTTCCATGCCGACATTACCATGCGGCGACTCGTTCGTTGCGCAGGGTCTTTCAACTGACGTATTATTGCGGCTAATTGGTCTCCAGGTCCATTTTTTGACGCTTCTGAATGAGTATATTCACCGCCGAAATTGCGCCATTGCCAACCATATATTGGACCTAATAATCCGTCGCGATATTCGAGCTCTCTGGTTTTCAAAAATTCGGGAGAGGCATTTGCATCCCAAATATGCACATTTTGTGAATTTAGCACGTTATTGTCTGTTTGTCCGCGTATAAACCACATTAATTCGCGAAAACACGTTTTCCACGCCACACGTTTCGTTGTCAATAATGGCAATACTCCGTCGCGCAAATTAAATCGCATCATGTGACCAAACGAACTAATTGTATTGCCGTTTCTGCCCTTCTCATGCGAACCATAATTAAGTATGTGAGTAATTAAACTCAAATATTGTGACTCTTGCGAATTGCACATATTTTAATATTATAATTCATATTTGTTTATATCAAACTGGGCTATTTTAGTTATTATGTGATCGTATAAAAACAATGGTTATATTATATGAGCAAAAAGCAAGTTAAACCTGTTACAGATGCGAGTCCCGAGAAAATAGGTGAAGAAATTAAAAGTCGGCGTAAAAGAACCGTTGCAACGGTCAAAGACAATCCCTCCCCGGTTCTTACCGCCAAAGATGCTGTAAAAAGCCGCAGAAAAAAGAAGAGTCCTAAAAAAGCATCACCGCAAGAATTGTCCGAAGTGGTTCAACGTGCTGATGCGAATGCACCCGAATATCCATCTGACTTACCAGATTTAATTCCCGCATCTCCAATTATTTCTTCAGCATCTCCAGTGGTATCTTCAGCATCTCTCAAAACTAGAAGAAAACCAACTAAAAAGGAAATTGTTCAACAAAACGTTGAAAATGAACGAATTTTAGAAAATACATTAAACACTCCACAACAATCTCCGCAATATCCTCCTGATTTACCTGATTTAATTCCCGCATCTCCAGTTATTTCTTCGCCTTCTCCTGCTGCTTCTCCTGTGGTTGCTGTTGCTTCTCCTGTGGTTGCTGTTGCTTCTCCTGTGGTTGCTGCTGCTGCTCCTGTGGTTGCTGCTGCTCCTTTGATTGAAACTCCGTTAGATGCTTTACCCATTGCTGTTCCTCTAGTTCGAAGTAGTCGTGAAGAAGTCGAACAAGAAGTTGATTTCGCAACGAATGTGAATAATAAATATTCTGGTAAAACATTTAACATAGAACCAATACAAAATACAAATTTATCAGTGGGTGAATATTATATATTTCAATATAAAAGATATATCGGTAGTAATATTTTAAGTTATTATATAGGTCAAGTAACAGATTATACATTTACACACTACTTTCAATATAAGATAAAAGTAATTGAATTGGTGAATGAAAATATAAGTAATAAAAAAGCAACTATAAATCTTCTTAACAATCAACCCACGGAATTGTGGTTCAATAGCTATGAAAATAAAGTGTTTGAGATTGATACTGGACATTCGGCATCAAATGTTGTATTAACAAATGAGAATATCAAAAAATATGTAAATTATTATTGCACGAATAAACATAAAAAATTACCTGATAATTTAAAAGATATATCCAAATGGGATATCAGTAATATCACAGACATGTCATTTTTATTTTATAATTTGGAAGTTGATGATAAAATCGAGAATTGGGATGTGTCCAATGTCTCGAACATGCAGTTCATGTTTTATCTCGCAAAAAGTAAGAAAACTATTGATTTTTCAAAATGGAACGTGAAAAATGTTGTAAATATGCAACAAATGTTCTGCAAAACAAAATTAAATATAACAAACATATTCAAGAATACTGATAATGTGCGAAATATGTTCAGAATGTTCGAAAATTGCAAAATAAATTTCACTCTGGAACATATGAATGTTCAAAATGTCGAAAATTTTACACATATGTTTAATTCATGCAAGAATTTCGGCGCGGACGTAAAAATGTTTAAACTAACCCCCGGAAATAGAGCAAATAAAATGGCGGGCATGTTTACTTTATGCGTATTGACAGATAAATTAAATATTGATTTTGACGTAAGTAATGTCACCGACATGAGTTATATGTTTTATGAATCTCAAGTTAATTTTGAATTGAATTTCAATTCATCGAATGTTGTGAATATATCAAATATGTTTTTCGGTGCAACAATCACAAAAGATTTCAGGTTAGACACAAGAAATGTGAGAAATATGAGTTATATGTTTCATAGTTGCAAATACAATTCTTGGGAACGATTAAATGATGTTTTAGACACACGCAACGTTCAATCAATGACTGGTCTGTTTAAACTCAATACGTCAATAAAAAATGTCGATTTACGATTCAACACAGAAAATGTAACTGACATGAGTAATATGTTTAGCGGTTCAACTTATAATGGTACTCTATCATTTAATACAATAAATTGCAATGATTTTTCGTATATGTTTTACCAGAACCGGTTTTTTAATAAACCTGTGAATTTTAATACTGAAAATGGAACGGATTTCAGTCATATGTTCGAGTCAGCAACCCGATTTAATCAACCCAATATTAATTTTACTATTCGTGAAGGTGCAAATGTTGATAGAATGTTTGATGATACTGTATTACATGCGCGCAATCAATTGCCCGAATTCTATTTAGTTCGAGTAACTAGGAGAAACAACGCTGTAAGAAATCCGGCAGGTATTGCGTTTGAAGTCCATAATGCATTCAGAAATATAAATAAGGATGAAATTCGTCCTGTGTTATGCAAATTAATGGGAAAAAATTTGAATAGTTACGATAATATTCCATATAATACGTTCATCACAGAAACACGTGATAAATTTATGCGCGGACTGAATGAAATACCCATTGTGAATGACAAGGAAAGCATAAATAAATTTACGGAAAGGGATTTGCAATTAAATCGACAGTGTTTGACAACTATATTAAACAAAGCGTCTCGGGCCAGTGAAATGCGAACTATGATACCGTATGTGGCACCTGCAATTGATTACATGTTTTTACCCGCACAAAAGAATCTATTGCCGTTTTACATAAAGAAATATATCCTGGAGAATTCCAATGCGTATGGAAGAGAATTATTGGAATTGAATGAAACTGTGAATGAAAGTGAAATCAGTTGTGTGAAAGGAATCATGGAACGTTTTGTTTTGGTGATGGAAGAACTCATGCGAGACAATAAAGAGAATAAAGAATACAGAATAATTTTAACCAAAATATTTAAACAGGGCGTTCCTCTTGTGACTAACGTATTCAATGAATGGATGAAGAATGTATTCTATAATCCGGATTTCGTTGATAAATTACCGACAACAGCAAAACAAGGTGAAGAAAACACAAAAGATAATATAAACAAAGCTCGTGTTGAATTTTCTCGCGAAGAATTTGTGAAACACGCAAATGTAATATTTAATGAACTTGAGATGTTAAACACTCAAACAAAGGAGAGAATTCTATATTTCGCCAACACTATAGATACAACCACTTTGGGAATGGCAGACTATTTGGTGGATTCAGAGCAATTAGGAGGACGTAAAAAAACGAGACGTCGGAGAAAATATTTTGCTTTTAGTCGTCACTTATACAGGTGAAAATTTAAAACCGCACCCCTTTAGGGTGCTCATTTCAAATCATTACTGATCGTATAAAATCAATGGTTATTTTATATGAGCAAAAAGCAAGTTAAAACGGTTACAGATGCGACGGTTACAGATGCTCCAAATGTGAGTCACGAGAAAATAGGCGAAGAAGTTAAAAGTCGGCGTAAAAGAACCGTTGCAACAGTCAAAGACAATCCTGATATAGTCAGAGATAATTCAGATATAGTCACAGACAATCCCTCCCAGGTTGTCGAAGATGCCGTGAAAAGCAGGAGAAAAACGGCCAAAACCGAAGATGCAGTAAAAAGCCGCAGAAAAAAGAAGAGTCCTAAAAAAGCATCGCCTTTACGACTTTCACCGCAAGAACGAAACACATTGTCCGAAGTGGTTCAACGCGCTGATGCGAATGCAACCGAATATCCATCTGACTTACCGGATTTGATTCCAGCATCTCCTTATGTCAGTCCCGTATTACCTAATGTCAGTCCCGCATCTCCTTATGTCAGTCCCGTATTACCTAATGTCAGTCCCGTATTACCTGTAAGTCCTGTTGCGATTTCCGACAATGCCCGACCATCGGGAGGGATGGTCTTTGAAGGAAGAGTATTATCAAACGCCCAACCAACTGGGGAGGGACCATCTTTAATAGACTCAGCATTAGATGAGCCAATAATTCTATCTCCTGATCTCCCATCAGAAGATGAGTCTGACCTTATACCGATGAATATTCAAATTGGAAAAGAATATAAGCTGAAAACAGTGGGGTTTGAAAGTATGGTTCCTGGAGAACAATATATCATAAGACAAACTAAAAATACTTTGTTGGTGAATGTGCAAAACATTGAAATAAAAGACTCAACCAACTATGCTGACCATATTGTAGTGACTATTAATTTTCAGTATAAAATTCTCATATCTTATGCATTTATTTCATCAGATAAATTTGTTTTCAAAACTTTGCCGAATAAACAACCAAATATTGGCTCATTTATAATGTATAAGCATGTGAAAACAAACAACATTAACCTTGAAACATTATCATTTGCATTGTCGTCAGCAATTGTGTATTCATTTTATGATGATGATTTTGAAATGCCAGTGCGCAAATTAAACAATATGAATATTAAAAAATATACAACAATGTATTGTTCGGGACAATTATCAAGATTGCCCAAAAATTTAAAAGATGACATTGGCAAATGGGATTTAAAAAACGTGTCTGATATATCACATTTATTCATGAACTGTATTCCTGACCCAAACATAAAATTTTGGGATGTAAAAAATATCACAAATATGAGTTATGTTTTTGCATTTGTCAGTAATAAAAAAGGCTTTTCATTAGATTTATCTAGTTGGGACGTATCAAATGTTACCAATATGAAGTGCATGTTTATGTGTTGTGAAATGGAAATTAAATCTATTTTTTCAAATACTAAAAATGTCAGAACAATGGAATATATGTTTATGGGTTTAACATTTATAAATAAACAACTTTCACTGAAAAAAATGAATGTAAATAGTGTTAATAATTTTAAAGGAATGTTCAATAGAACTCCCGCAATAAAAGATATATTTAAAATTACCGGTAATTCAGCCACCAACATGTCTTTTATGTTTTATAATAGTTCATTTAATTCTCATGCATTGAATTTTAACACTGAAAATGTCACCGATATGTCACATATGTTCGGATTAAGTAAATACAATAAATTAATAGATTTCGACACGAAGAATGTTACAAACATGTCTTTTATGTTTAATAGTTCAAAATACAATCGCGCATTGAATTTTGACACTCGCAATGTCTCGTCTATGTATGGTATGTTCAGAGATTCAGAATTTAATTCAGATATAAATTTCACAACAACAGAAAACGTCTCAGATATGGTTTCGATGTTTGAAACTTCAAATTTTAATAAACCACTTAATTTTGATACAAGAAATGTCACATCGATGAAAAATATGTTTTTAAATGCAAGAGATTTTAATAGTGCAATTAACTTTACTGATACATCAAATGTGACAAATATGCATGGTATGTTTGATTCAGCTGTGAGTTTTAATCAGCCAATTAATTTTAATACTGAACAAGTTACAACAATGGAAAATATGTTTTGTGCAGCAACATCATTTAATCAACCCATTAATTTTGAAACGAGACAAGTTACAAATATGGATTCAATGTTTAAAACTGCTCGTGCTTTCAATCAGAATCTCAATTTTGATGTTCAAAACGTATTTACATTTAAAGAAATGTTTGCAAATACTCTCGCATTTCAGAGTCAGATTCATTTTATAAATATACAAGCAAATGCAAACATTGAAAGAATGTTTCATAATTCAAGATTGGAACGACTTCGACAAGTGCCACAAATATTCGTCCCTCGACAAAGAACTCCCGAAGTCCAAGCCCAACCTCGAGTGAATGCGTTTCAAATTCATGCCGAGTTCAGGTCCGTTGATTCTGAACAAATTCCTATTGTCATGTATCCATTAACTGGACATGATGAAATATATTATAATAATTACAGGACAAATTGGAACTCA
>JACCEB010046965.1_pt1 | contig 44905 bp, 119 predicted proteins | sample 7454761 | NCBI WGS metagenome assembly JACCEB01 (sample SAMN15323454, study PRJNA562643) | freshwater metagenome | isolation source: river surface water | place: USA:Blue River Watershed | collected 2017-08-18
AAAGAAAAAATTCAGAATGAAATTGAAACAAATAAGGATAAGGCGTCATTACAATTTGAAAATCTATCATTTTATATTGAAAATCTTAACCATGAAGTCAATTCCCCTCTTTTTATTCTTTCAAGGAAGTTGAAAGATATTGAGCGAGAGTGCCCTCAATTGGAAAAGAAACACTTTGAAATAATTAACAATTCTATCGAACAAATTGGTGCTGTTATGCAAAGAACCAGAGAGGTTAAGAAAATCAATAAATCCTCGGAAGATAGAACAATTTACGAATTGATCGAGAGCACTATTTTGACTATTAGTGTTATGAGAGCCGAACATGTTATTGGTAAATCTGATGATCGTTTAAAGAATTATTATTTAGACCAAGAATTAATTTCCAACGGTATGTTCATCAATGTATTAACTAATCATGTTAAGAATAGTATTGAGGCCTGCGCAGATACATTGACATCTGATTTCATTAGATTTAGTAAGAACAAATTGGTTTTTACTTTCACCGATAATGGTAATGGGGTAACACCGGAAGTTAGAAAAAAATTGTTCGAACGTGGATTTTCCACTAAAGGAACAAAATTAGTTCGTGGTGCAGGCTTGTCTATCAATAAGAGCATAATTGAAGGTGCTGGAGGATATATCAAGCTGACTGATCATGAACCAGGCACTCAATTTGAAATATCGATACCTGTGAAAGAAGTCAAAACAAAAGCATAGAATTAAGGTGCAACAAGTTCCTTATCCAGCAATCGATTCAGATAAAATTTAGAAAAACCAGACTGAATCTTTCTTGAAGTATCAATCCTCGGTTCCTTTCCATTTTTACGAATCTCTATGAGATATTCATATAATTCCTGTGGTGTTTCCTTGATAACTGTTTTCTTGATAAAATCAATCAGTTGGAAATCATCATTAATCATTACCTGTGGGCTGGAACTGAAACCGATATTGCCGAAGTTTAGGAAGAAGTTTTGTTTCTGGTATTTGTACTCAGGAACCTTAAAGGCAATAGGTTTCAGCAACTTTAGAATTTCTACTTTGTAATCAATTTGTTTTTTCGTTGTGGGTTGTGTTACTGATACTTGTTGCTCAACCACATTAACCACACCGGATGTATCCACTCCATTTTCAAAAATGTTATTCACGCTTTCAACGACATATAGATATTTGCGGTTTGAAATCTTTTTGAAATCAATCAGACCACATCTTCTCCAGTTGGCTAGGGTTTGATCGGATATACGCAATTTTCTCATAACTTCACCGGCTGTCAGATAATCATAATTGACGGCCACCGTTTCAATGGAGTCGACCTTTTTCTGTTTGAATCGACCGTTGAGGTATTTTAGCGGTTTAGTGTCCTTCCAAACCATCATCGTGAGTTTTGTTTCGATGAATTCTTTCACTTCATTAAGGTTAGAAGCAACAGCAAATGTAGATTCTGTTTCATCCACGATAATCTCCATGAAATCGTGTTTGAACCCTTCAAACAAAGACATAACTTCATCCAGATTATCAAAAGACTGACGGAATGAACACGATGTATCAAAGCCATCCATTTCTTCTAAATTGAATACAACCCTGTCCTCAAACCAATAAACATAGAAGGAGTATTCTGGGTCATCAATATCCGACAATTCCTCTGATTCCTTGACCGCAGACATGATGGTTGCGTAAGAATCGGTATTCAGTAGTGTCCCGATGGTTTTTGGTGCTGGTGGAAGCCCATCTTCCTCAACATCGACTTCTTCGGTTTCAAACTCGATGCCATAAGTTATCTTGACATCAATCTTTAAATCTTCTAATAGGGCAATCAGATCCTTATAAACCTTTTCATCAATCTTTCGACCAACTATGTGTAGGTAATAATGTTCCTCAATCATATTGATGATTTCTTCGATTGAATCTTCTGCACCCTCAACAATCACGGATTTTTTGTATTCAATGTCACCATATTTTTCTTCTACGGTATCAATGAACTCAATCATTGCTTCTTGATTGTCGAGACTCTCAAAGTAGATTTTGTTCTTAATTTTCAATAGTACCAGGAACATAGTTGTTCTCCAAAAACTTTTTCTCACTTTTATTTATTATACAAAAAAAGTTATTTGGGTTAATTTGGATATTTGGGTTAGTAGGGTTTAATTGGAAAAATTGGAATATTTGTGATATAATAGTGTATCCACAACCTCGGAGTTCCAAATGAATCCAAATACCCCAATTAACCCAATCAAAGTCGAAATCCAAAAAGAATGGTATAGTTTGGAACAGTGTAGGAAGAATCCAAACAAGATTTACGTGTTTGGCGACAATATGATTCGTGTCGGTAATGGTGGGCAGGCAATGATTCGTGATGCGAAGAATGCCTACGGTATCGCAACCAAACGACTCCCATCGATGAATGAAAACTCTTTTTTCAGTGATAAACCGGATGAAGCACTGGTACTTTTTGACGATATCTACAATCTGTTGGTTGCTGCTGGTTCTTTCAAAGGTGTTAATACCATCGTTCTACCCGCAGATGGATTGGGTACTGGACTATCCCAAATGCCCGTCAGATCACCCAAATTATTCAACTGGATGAACGACACTTTGTCGCTGATTTTGAACGTTGATTACCACCCAAAATAACCACTTTCACACAAAGCGAGTATAACGCCCCTAAAATGCCATAAAAATATAGGACTAAAAATGTAAAATATTTTTGTGGTATTTACTTAAATGGGGCAAGCATGAAAGAATTTGATACATACATTAAAATCGACCAGACCATAACCGAAGGGGATAATGTCTATCAGATGTATGTTTGTATGGATGGTGTCTGGAAATTCAAAGGATTGGTATCAGAACGAGCAAAAAATTCGATCCAATCTGACGACACCATAAATTCGATGAATGCGAAGTACAAAGAAATGGAAATCTTTGCCTCATTTAAGGGCAAACCAATTGAAGAAACCTCTACATCCTACATGTTCATCAAATGTCAGCACGTAGAGGTAGCTACATTCAAACCAACTTACAAAGATTCATCGACAGCTAAATCGACAAAGTCCTGATGTACGCAGATTCTTTCGCCCTGCACTTCGACGATCCGATAATTATCTGGATCAGAGTATCGAGGTAGTACAAACTCTCTCTCGACATCACTCATAAGAATCTCGGGTATTTTCCTATCCAGCATTTTTTCCAGATCATGCAAGTCTCCAATCAGTAGATCGAAGGCATCTTTATTCATAAAATCATCCTTTTATATGGTAATTTATCTAATTATATCAAAAAAATATGATATAATAAACCAAGTAATTCAAAAAGGTGAAGCACATGAAACTCTTTGTTTTCTCTCGCAAAGGTGGCAGTCAAGGTTCCTCACACACTGTTGAGGATATCGTTAATCGGTTTGTAACCGAAGCAAGAGCACTCAATCACGAAGTATTCCTCTGTGAAACCGCAGAGGATCTACAACCGCATACCATCAATGCCTTTTCATTCGCTATTGTGTTTGGCGGTGACGGAACTATGGTATCTGTATCCCGAGAAATAGCAGGTATCGTACCAATTCTAGGTGTTAATCTTGGAAATCTAGGATTCATCACCGATGTTCCAGCAACGACCACGACCCTTGATATTCTGGACATCCTAGAACATGGGAAGTACAGTTATGAAACCCGTTCACTTCTTCTCTGTGAAATCAATCATCACAATCCGACCGACAAATCGCCCCACATTCATAAGGGTAGGGCATTGAATGATGTTGTGATTTCGAGAAATACCGGCAGAAGCTTGGAATTTGAGGTTGAAATCAATGGGAAGTTTGCGTATAGATGTCGTGGGGATGGTGTTATCACTGCTACTCCGACCGGATCAACCGCCTATGCTATGTCCGCAGGCGGAAGTATTATCGAACCGACCTCAGAAGTGATTGAGATTATCCCAATGTTCCCTCAGACTCTTTCACACAGACCATTGATTATTTCCAATGAATCAACCGTCAAGATCACTTTAACCTTCGGAACAGCCGATGTATTCTATGATGGCATTGAATTGCATGGAGATTTACGTCCAGGTGATGCCATTGAGATTACCAAGTTTCATCGTCAGGTTTCTCTTATCCACCCAAAACAGTACGACTTCTACAATACCCTGAGAGAAAAGCTCAGTTGGCAACAGGTCTTAGGAACTCCGAGGTAATAACCATGGTTAGAATTCAAAAAAACCGAGATAGATCAGAATATTCCTTTGCGAATATCAATCTGTTGGGTCAGTGTAATGCAAAATGCTTCTTCTGCCTTGGAGAGGATATACCACACCTTCTAAGGCAGCACAACCAGAACAGAGTTCATTTCTCCGAATGGAAGAACTTCGACCGGTTCTTAGAGACTGTTCCATCAAAACGGCTGTATATTACGGGACAAAACACCGATTCACTCGTTTATCACTACATTGACGAACTAATCCCCTATCTGAAAGGAAAGGGATTCGATGTAGGTATTCGTACCAATGGGTATCTGGCAGAGAAGAAGATTGAAACCGTCAATCAATGTACCCTCAGCGTGGGATATTCCATTCACTCGCTCAAAAACGATTCCAACAAGCTGATTCTTGGAAGAAATAGATCACCCAATTGGGATTATCTGTTAACGGCAACCAAACAAAGCAGAGTATCTATCGTCCTCAACAGGTACAACCAATCGGAACTGTACGACCTACTCGACTATATCAGTCAGTTCCCCAATGTGAAGTATATCCAGATTCGTAGAATATCGACGGATCACAGATTCGAACAATTCAAACAGGATATCCAGATCTATGAGGACATGTTCAAAGAGTTCGACCGGAACCACATCAAGACCGGAGAATTCTACCTGGCACAACAGTATGACTACAAAGGAAAGGAAGTGAATTTCTGGAGAACGGTTGAAACATCCGTCAACAGTTGGAACTACTTTACCGATGGAACAATCTCCGACAACTATTTTGTGGTTGAAGGATACGAACAAAATTATCAACAATTTCAAATTAAGGAAATCGCATAATGATTAACTGGATCTTCTCGAAACTTTTCGGTACAACCACAACGCACAAATCCTATTCGTACTCCTATGGAGAAAACAAGACGACAATCAATGCAGGAGCAGGAAAGAAAGCAAAGGTTACTATCAATGGGATTGAAGTAGAAGGAAATGGAATTAATATCACCGGAGGCAAGCTCTTTGTTGATGGTGTAGAACATCCCTCACAGTTAGGGTATAACATTTCGATCCATGTTCAAGGAGATGTTCATTCCATTGAGACAGGAGCAGGTGATATACACTGTGAGAATGTGACCGGAGATATTAAATCAGGTGCAGGCGATATTCAATGTATGGACGTAGGTGGAAATATTACGACAGGAGCGGGTGATGTTTATGCCAGTAAGATTGCAGGAAATGTCTCAACAGGAGTGGGAGATATTCACTACGTTAAATGACGCTTAAAGTGCGATAGAAAACGACCCCAATTCGACATGAGTTGGGGTTTTTTGTGACCTTTTTGGTGTTTTGTTGTAAGGTATTGATTATATTGAGGAATATCGTCGAATAGGTGCAAAATATTGGCGAAAAATGGGAGAAAAATCGGGACAAGTTTGGGCAAAACGCGGGTTATGCGACCGTTTGTGCATCTTGTGAAAAGTCTAATGTTTTATGCCTCATTTTTTTGACGGTGCAAAAGTCACTCTGAATCCCCTTATTCTACTGCCGAAAAAGATGCCCACCAAATAGCCCTTATTCTATTGGGGTAGGGGTATCCCAAGCTAAAATTCAATCTTCCTATTCACGACCCGCCGATTATCTATTCATTTTGCACTCGCTGTACCTCTGAAACCCGTACCACAAGGAGGTTTGCGAGGAATTTATCTATTCACGAATCTATTCACTTTGCTATTCACGTTTCTATTCATCATTCGGGTTCGTGGTAGGGTCGAACGTGAAAAAAGGGGCTGGTGCCCCTTTGGTGGTAGTGTTGAGGCGCTTTTACGCCCTTTGGTGGGCTACTTTGCGCGGCTCACCATGTACTCGACTACAGCCTTCAATTCAGCATCAGAGAGTTTGCTGCCTCCCCTTGCCATCATCACTGGATTCACCTTGGAACCCTCGATAGCTGTCTTGGTGAGAGCGGGTACTCCCTTTGCGATTCTTGGTGCCCAAGCTGCTTTGTCTCCCAACTTAGGGGAGCCGGATACACCTGCATCGTGACATGCTGCACACGATGCCTTATATAACCCCTCTGCTGGATCTGCGGCCAATGCTGGGGTGGCGAGGATTGCGGATAATGCGAGTACAACGATTGAGCGATTCATATAACCTCCTAGGGTTGTTGGTGCTACATTGTGGTTCATCCACAATACTATTAACGACCAACCGACCCTAACGGATGACCATTATTTGCTCAGTTTAACCATATATTCGACGATGGGTTTGAGCTCTTCTTCCTTGAGTCTGGTTCCTGCTCTTGGAAGCATCAGAGGGTTCTTCTTCGATCCCTTCATAACGACTTCCATCATTGATGGCATACCTGCAGCAATGAGAGGTTTCCAGGCAACCTTGTCTCCAAGTCTCGGTGCCCCTTGTGTGCCAACATCATGGCAGGAGGCACAGTATTTCTTGTACAGGACTTCTGGTGGAACTCCTGTGTTGTTGGAATGTGGGGTCTTTGGGGTTACTACTTCCGCAACAAGCTTTCTTTCACCCGCTGACGCTTGTGCTGTGAGGGTTGTTACCAGGCAGAGTAGGGTGATCAGGTTCTTCATAGTTGGGGGTCCTTTAATCTCTTCGATCATAATAGATCGTTTCGTTCGTTGTTTGTAGAGTGAAGGAGCCCTGGCTCATTTCTTTCAATAGGGTGAAGCCCAGATCTCTCGCCATAACGGTGAGTTCATCCGCTGTTCTTGGGAACCTGGGATAATTGATCAGTTCGACTACAACGCCGGTTTGCTCACCGTACTTGAATATGTAGTTCGTCTCGTAGATATTGATGCACTGACCTTGCTCAGTCCACTTGCGGCAAACATCTTCCGCCTTGTGCTTTGGGCCTGCTATGTAAATCCTCGCCCAAAAGGTAGGGCAGTTTGCTGTCTTGATTCCGTCGATCATTGTTGGGATCCTCCTACCCTTATTTTACAAAAAGGGTTACTGCTTGGGAGGACGGAGACCCCGATCGAGATATTCCACAATGGCAGCACCGATCAAACCAATGGCAAGAACTATGAACCCGTAGGTCGATTTGAATTCTGATCCAATGGCGATGCTCAGAATGATAAGTCCGGTCAGGTACATATTAACCACGCTTCCAGTTCAGAAGGAAAGAATTCAGCTTTCCGATTGTGACGACGGTGATAACCACAGTGACGAGGGGTGCGATCATGAAGGCAAAGAATTGTACGATGCCTTCCGGACTCTTTGCCCTGGTGGTATTCGCAAACATCCTCGCCGCAATGATGCTCTGAATGTATGCGTACAGGAAGTACGAGATCGGGAACAGGATTTGGGGTACGTCGTGGTTAAACATTGTCTTCATCCTCGGCACAGGCCAGACGCACGATGTTAATCAGTTCCGGAGCAATCAGAATCAGAACCACCAACACACCAATCAGATATTCGTTCGACATTTTGAACTCCTACTTGTTATGATGGTTCTCATTCTACCAGACTTTTATCGTCTGTCAATAGGTTGGCAGACAGATTTCGGCCAGAAGGTGAAGTCCAGTTCTCCACCGGTTCTGCAGGTATGCCCCACGATATTCCAGACCAGTGAGGTCCCCAGCAGGAACCCCACTACAAAGAAGAACCCGATCAGGAACAGGCGCCAGACTCTGCTAGGGAGCATGTTAGTTATCCTCATCGTCCTCATCAGAATCCGAGTAGCCGGCGTATTCTTCTTCTTCCTCGAAGCCGGTTTCCACAGTGATATGGCCGAAGCGAATGGTGCCTTCACGTTCCGAAGTGGAGAACTCGCGGTCGAATTCCACAACCGTACCGAGTTCCATCATCCGTTCCAGACCTTCCTTGTCGGTGATGTCCTCCACACGGATGCAACCAATCAGACCGGCATCCACACCCAGTTCAGCACCATTGGAGCAGGGGTAGGAACCGTCACCATACATCGTACCGTAGGTAGCGAAGCGGCGACCGTCAGCCAGAGTGAATTCACCATCCAGGCATTCACGACCTTTGATGGTGATGGAGCAGAACTCGTCCCATTCGGGATGCATCACATAGCACAGGTCACCGATGTAATACTTACCAGCTGGCATTGTCATGATCTTGGTCCTTGGTAATTGTTGATAGCTGTATTATAGCCCTTCTGAGGGCATATGTCAAGGGTTATTTAGGGGTCAACACCCAACTCAATGCACCGCAGTTGGTGCTCTGCAATCCCCAAAGCGCTCTTTGCTTCATCCCGATCCCTGGTAAGCTTCCCGATCATATCCGCCAGAACATTCAGGAAGTCTTCATTGTCGGGGTAGGTTAATTGGAGGACACGGAGTTCCGATCGCTCGAAACTGTAGATCGATTTGGGGTAGCTCATTTACAGAACTCCGCAAGGAAATCGGTGGCGGAAACATCTCGCGTACATCTCTTACCAGCCCAGACATACCGGACACGCATCGTTTCGGCCTCGAAGTGAATGGTGAGGACTTCCACTTCCAACGTAGCGGAAGTGTAATACGAGTCCATATTGGTGGCCTTACCATCAACGTAGTTGCCTACCCAATTCGGGTCTGCCAGTTGATGGAGGGTAACGGTAGTCTTGGGAGCTTTCATTGCGCCGCCTTGCTGATCTTCACAGTGTCACGGGATTCATTGATAACCAGCGTCTGCCCGTCGTCCAGATCCTTCACAGTGAGCTTGCGGATCAGAATCCCATAGGAAGCGAAGGTGGCTTTGGGAGCAATCTTCGTAACCGTTACACGCCGCACCGCATTCTTGGAGGCAACGTAGAGTTCGTCACCAACAAAGATTTCCTGGTTGTACTTGTCGAAGGTGATGACGAGGTCCTGAACGTTGCCGTAATCAACCACAGTGTCAACTGCGCGAGAATCAATCCGGTTCTCGAACACGATCTTGACCTTCTCTTCGGGATACCAAAAGCCCTCGGGGTTATTTCTCCACATATCCTGCACCTGATCAGGGGTAGGCTTTTCGATGGCTATCTGATCAGGATACAGTTGGATGCCAAGAGGGAAACCATCAACCACACGACCGGCAAAAGGTCCGGTAACGATTTGGTAGCGGTGAGTGCGGGTGACCATTTTGAACTCCTGTTGTTTAACTGTTGGGGAGAGTATAACAGAAGCTCAGGCGAATTCCAAGTCCTCCATGGAAACTTTTTTCGACCGGCGATCAGCCCTTCGTTGAATAACCTTCTCCTTGGCCATCATCTTCCGGTGGTTCCCATAGCGGACACCATCCACTTCGAGATCCACCATCTCCTGATAGATATGGCGGGAGAGATCAGCATCGCCAGAGTTGAAGGCATTGCGGGCCGCACGACCCAGCTTGCGAGCCATGCGGGCATCATTATCACGGTAGGTCTTGGACATGGCGGTTCCTTAGATTCCGAGTGCTTCACGATCAGCGGGAGTGAGTTTGGCGAGGGCAGTTTCCTTGGCTACCCGTTTCCTTTCTTCCTCTCGCTTTGTTTCTTCCAGATCGTTCAGGTGACGTTCAAGTGCTTCCATTGCTTCCCAGTCCCCTTCGGTGTAATACTGATCGTACTGGTGGGCTGGGTTGAGGGTGAAGCTGAAAGTGATGCGGTCGTTCCAACGGGTATATCCCGACACTTCAAACTGGAGGTTCACGACCTCGATATCCATTGCCAGTTTGGTAGCCCGTTCGAGGTTGCACATCAGGCGAGCCGGCCACAGTTTCCGTGCCTCGATTTCGTCGAGTTGACGTTGGGCTTCCTTACGAGCCGCTTCTTCCTCTCGACGTTGTTGGGCCGTCTTCCGCTTCCTTTGTTGCTCGGCCAGTTCTTGGCTTGTGATCGACATGATCAATCCTTCTGAGTGTTGGGAACCAGAGCATGCACGATGGTTAGCATGGCATCCAGTTTGGTTGGTTGGGGAGGGAGAGAGATCACCATAAAGGGATCAACGATGATCCAGTTATCGGATTCGGTATCCGCAACGATGTACATGAGGCGGGAACCAACGAAAACTTCGGTGAGTTCGACTTCCTTCCTCTTAACATCTGCTACGGTAACTCTCATTGCCTATCCTTCCAGTTCGTAATTGTTCAACTCGTAGTTGATTTCATCCAGCGCCGCCTGCATCTTCTTGACTGACATATCACCGGCGTTGAACCCGGCTTTCTTCATCAGTACTATTGCTTCCTGCAGTTTCCATGCCGCCTGTTGAAGGTGGGAGACTTGGTTGCGATTCAGTTTCATTCCTGTTCCACCGGTTCGACCTTGATAATCTTCGCACCGTAAATCAGTTGCTCGTTCCAGTGGTTCGTGATGTACTTCTTCACATGAGAAACAGAATCACCGTAACATTCCCAGCTTTCCAGCTTCCCTTCAAACATCGCCGTAACCTTGAACTTCTTCATCACTGCACCCGTTACTTTACGTGGATGTAAGCTTCACGACCATTCCAGAAATCCGAACCGGCAACTGCAAGAGCTTCGGTGCCATCGGTAAAGGTCAGGTACTTGTCACCATCTTCATTGCGGAGACCGGTAACTTCCTTTTCCACACCACGATCCTTAACCACATCACCGGTATAGACCGTACGACCCGAAGGCAACTTACACAGCTTCTTGATCGAGAATTCCTTTTCCTTGGTAGCTTGGGTCTTGGTGGTGGGTTGCTTCTTTGCCATTTGGTGTTCCTCGTTGTTTAACTACAGATGACCCATTATACCGATATGGGTTGGTTGTGTCAACATCTTTTTAGCGGAGTTTGATTTCTGGCACTGCTCCTTCTGCGAGGTAGAAAGGACTGACGGGCTTCACCAAAGCGTTGCCACCTTCTTCAAAGGTGAGGTACTCGTCGCCATCGGGGTCAATATAGATACCCGAAGCGGTGCGGTCAACTCGCAACTCAGTGCGATACACCTTATCGCCCGCAAAGACTTCCCGCCCATTGGGAAGGGTACAGAGCAGTTCCGGTTTGCTCACTTTTCGATCTCCTGACAGAATCCACTGAATGAACCAATGGTGCGTTGCGAAGCCGCCGTTTGAAGGCGGGTGATGGCCGCATCGCACTTCTCCTTGGTGGAGAATTCCAACGTCGGCACCATACTGAAAGACAGATGCCCACTATTGACCAACGCCACCAGCACCCAGACCTTGATCATGTTAGCCTCGGAAGTAGGAAGCGGCACGACCGCCGGTGACCAACATCACATCATCGACTGAAACGCGGAACCACATCTTCGGTCGCATATCACGACCTTGGTTGAAGGCGTTGAATTCCGATTCACTGTAGGCCACAGCCGCAGCAGTGAAAGGGCCGTTATTCACCAGACAGACGGTGACTTCGCCAGTGGCGGGATCGATGAAGGCCGGCGGGATATTGGTGCCCTTATCCTGCAGCCATTGTTCTTTCGTTTGACCATTGGTCGGATCGATATACAGTCCCATGGTGTATCCTCTCAGTGTTTGTTAATGGAAGTACGAATACAGAAAACCACCAACAGCAGCCAGAGCCATCACTGCGTTGGTAACGATAAGGCTTGCTTCACCCCAACGGATGCTAACCACCAGCCAGATCAAACCACCCACGAACAACATAATGGGACCGATCGGTTGGAAACCAGCACTGTTGACCGCAGTCCCAACAATGAGAATGGCGGTTGCCACCCATTTGAGGTACCAGGTGAGATCGCGTGTCGTTGAGTTCATTTTTTTCTTTCAGTTGTTGCTTGATGGTGTAATTATAACGCATCACACCATCAATGTCAAGCCCTTTATGCTACCCCGTATCGCATGAACACTTCATCCGTGGGGAGCGGGCATTCCTTAATCCAACGGATGCCAGTCTTCACCTGCCACCCCATAAGGTCGGTATCCCCAATGCTGATGCCGTTGAACACATTCAGGCGGAGGCTCTTACCCGTCAAGCCACTCTCTTTCAGAGCCGCATTGAACTCACGGAAAATCGGCGCATCCTTGCGGGTATGGAGGGTTAGGGTTATCCCGTCAACGTGTTTCAGAACGTCGATCAGAGCGGCGCTGTCGTCGCACTTAGCGGTATAGACCACAATGGGGGCAGTGGAGACAGCACGGATTTCAGCGGCCACCGACTTGATCATTTCGGGATTCAACATCGGCTCGCCACCAGTCAGCATGATGGATTCGTACCCTGCAAAGGATTCACACTTGGGCAGGGATTCCAGATCCCAATCCTTATTGCAGCAACCCTTGCACCGGCGGTTACACTCTTTGAACAGAAGGACACGGAGTTTCATTGCTTTCACCTTTGACTAATTGATGGAGGTATTATAGCCCACCATCCACAGCGTGTCAACAACTATTTGCTACTGGAAGAAGTAGTCCCGCCCGATTTGTTTCTCCATCAGGTAGAGTTGCTTTGCGGCTGTACAGTGAATCATAGCCCCTTTGTTGTATGCCACAGCCTGTTCATAAGGCCTCCATCCACACAGAGGAACCTTAGAGCTTGGGCCGAAGTGATAGTCTAGGTACTCCCGCAACTTCTCTCCAACGAACCACAGCCGCTTGTGTTTGTCGTAGGTTAAAACCCGATTGAGGTTGAACGCCGCAAACTCAGAACAGAATCCAGCCGGAGACATATCCCAAGCCTTGAAGCGGTAGTCTATATGTCCCAATGCTTCACCTACCAGATGCTTCTTGGAGAATCCCTGACCGGAACTTCCATTCTCATATGCCCACAAAAGGATTAGGGCATAGTTCGCAATGATAGGAACGGGCTGGTGCTCACTCTGCTTCAAAGGGCAGGTGAGGTTGATTGTGGCGATAAGGTTCTTCGTCTTAAAGGTTTGCATGGTGTTACTGGGAGTCGATTACTCCGATAGCCTCAGCGAGTTTGATGCGGGCAATAACGGCGCTATTGCAAGCAGGGACGAATTCTTTCTCATCGGGTTGGTAGATCTGCTTGATAACCCCATGCGACCACAGAAGGGAATCAGATGGGCACCGCATCAGAATACACCCTTGGTCGTTAATGAGAATCCGATAGACCCAGCCCTTAATGGGCTCGGTCTGTTGGGTCATTTCAACTACGGAAAGGTTAAGAAGGCTCACGATGATCTCCTTATTTCTTCTTCAACTTGCAACCGCACTTCTTACAGGAGTAGGAAGCACCTTTCTGAATCTTATTGTGGCGCTGAGCCGACAATTCAAAATCCTGACACCCACAGGTATAGGTGTAGCGGGAACGGGTTTGAGTGGGCTTCAAAGAGGTTGCATTCGCCGCTACAGAGGTAGTGGATTTACCATCGATCCCGAACATCCAGCAGAACGATTTGAACTCCATACCGTGAGGCATAATCCGCTTCCGACCATTGAAGTACCCGTAATAGTGTTGGACACACGCATGAGCGAACTCATGCACGAACACGTCATCGATATATGCCTGGCCCAATTCGTTCAGCAGTTTGGGGTTGAGGCGGATACGGTGGAGGCACTTGACCGGGAAAAACTGATACAGACCCAAAGTACGGGAGCTATCCAGATCGTACACCACAGAAACAACCGGCGCCAGCTTACCAGCCATTCGCTTTGTGAGGATGGCACGGAGTTCAGTTTCCTTTGCCTTGATCGCTTCAACCAGATCCTTTTTGGGGTAGCAGGCCATCATAGTGTTCTTCTCCGTCCATAGATAGTATGGAAAGATTATAGCAAAGGGAAAGAACACTGTCAAGCCTTTTCTTTGACTTCTGTCAGCTCGTACTTTTCATCCCTATGGCAGAGTTCATTAACGAAGCGGAGAATGTAAGCCACCTTCTGCTCCTCGGTCGCACCTTCCTTCCAGTTGTCTTTGGTGATGCAACGGTACTTTGATGCCCACTCGGATACCCATTCATCGACGAGGGTTATTCCGTGGAAGTGAGAAAGCCAGCTCAGGTCTTCGATCTTGCATTTCTCTTTCAGTTGATAGGACGAGAACTCCTTGGGAGCAATCCCCTTCTGGAAGAAGTACAGAACGGTTTCACCTTGGGCTGCTGCGGTAACAGGGATGGTCACAGAGTTATCCCGCGACTCGAACGCATTCTCCCCGACCTGTTTATCCAGCATCTTGCGGATAACCCGCTCGATCATTTCGGTGGTAGTCCATCGCTCCGGTTTGGTTTCAGCGAAGGTCTTCACCTCTTGGGGAATCGTCTGCCACGATAGGATGGCTTTGGCGTTCTCCACAGTCGCGGCATATGCGTCGAAACAGCCATGCCCATAGCAGGTGATAATCTTCATCACTTTGCCTTGGTGGTATGCGTCACACGGATGCTCACCACACCACGCGGAGCGGGGAAACGGTCCATAGGATCGCCGGGACCGACGTCACCTTCCACATAGGTAACGGTGATTTCTTCCGGCGGGACACCGAGGTCCTGAGCGATCAGCTGTTGCATGGTATCCAGACTGACGGTGTAGTTCTTGACGGTGGTGGTTTGTTGAATGAGGCTCATGGTTTGCTCCTTACCAGGAAATTTGAATACCGTAGTTTGCATGTACCGGACCCTTACCATCATCATCGGCTAGGCCGCGGGGCACATATTGGTGAGACTTGTCGAAAACGAACTTCACATTGAACCCATGACCCTTGAGCCGGTCCATCACTTGCGAGAGCAGCGGGGTAATGTGCTTCCGTTCATCAAAGAAACTTACTTCCGCACTTCCAACGAAGTGAAAGTGAGTCCGCTTTCCACCTTCCGCACAAGTACGAACCTGCTTGTCGAAGTTGGTAGCGAGATATGCTTCGGCTTCTGCGCCGGAGGCATCATAGAGTTGTACTGCTTCCTTGGCGGTGATCATGGTCTGCTCCTTATTCAACCGTACGGAGGTAAGCGCGGATATCACGCTCGAACGCATCATCATTGCGGGAGCCGACACAGCTTTCGGGGTTGTAATACACACTGTACTTCTGCGTGTAGTAACCAGCCTCCTTGGCGGTGTATTTTTCACTCGGCCGACGACCAAGGTTCAGGGCTTCCGTGTGACGATTGGAGCCATAGACCAACTTGAAATACTTTTCGTTCTGCTCTTCGAAATCGGTGAAGTCGAAATACAGCTTGTAGCATTCGTTGCTGCTGTCCCACTCCACATCAGTCAGCCAGGCGGTCATACCCTTTTCAACGAAGTCATCTTCGAAGATGGGCTTGAGGAACTGGACCTTGATGGCATCAACCATATTGACTTGGATCGAGGACATTCTTTTCTCCGCTTGATTAAGTTTTGATGGTTTATTGTATCAAACCAAAGACCGATTGTCAAGCAATTTTTTCGACTCCATACTTCTCGCAGAGCAGGTTCAGCAGGATGTGAGGGTTGACGGTATCCGAAGACTTCTCGCGGATGGCCTCGCCCAGCACCATAACCTTTTCACTGAAACTGGTCAGTTCATCCACATCCTCTTGCGTTACCGGCACAGCCTGAGCGAGTTGGGTGAGGGTGTATGCGACGAATGAGAGTTCCAGAGCCGCTTGGGTTTCAGTATCGAATGTCATGGTTATTCTTCTTCCTTGATGATTTTGATGCACCCACGAGTTTCGGTGCCGGTGAAAAACGCTGTATCGTTCGCTCTGCGCCCCGTCTTGGGGTCAACCACATAGTAGAACACCTGGCTGTCTTTGGGACCGCAACCGGCTTCCCTTTCCACTTCTACGCCGGTGGTAAGAAGCTCAGGCCACCATTGAAGGAAGCAATCAGCCCCGAACACCTGAGCCTCAAAGCGGTTGCGGTTGTAGATGACAGCCTTCATGTTAGGCTTCCACACCGAGTCCAGCTAGGTAATCAACCAGCTTCTGACGTTGGGATTGGAGTGCCGGAACGATGATCTTGCGATCGATTTGAACCTTCACATCGCCAGGACCGTCAACATGGGTGAATGTGACATAGGCAGGCCCAGGCTTATCCACAGAGTAGAACTTGATAAGGGTATCCAGCTCGTCCAGTGCGGCGATGGTGGTACCGAGGTTGATCAGGGCAGTACGGTTTTCAGAGAGTTTGACCATTTTAGTGCATCCCCATTTTGACGAGAGCGCCAGCCAGACAGAATCCAGCAGTGGCGGCATTGAAAAGAGCAAAGCCGGAGTTATTCTTGCGGGTGTTGTAAGTCATAAGCATCACGTTGAATGCCACCAGACCCAACATGTACAAAGCGCCTGGATTCACATTAACCCCCATTCCGCATTCTGCGGATTTCACAATAACGCACAGCGGCTACAGCGAGACAGAAGCCGGCAACGAATGAGTTGAATGCTGCTATCTTAAAGGCACCAGTCTCAAAGTTGGCGAAGCAGATTCCCATATTGAGGAAGAACAGCATCATTTGGAAATGTACAGTACCCATGTTATAGACCCAGAACCTTTCTTTCTTCCGCAGAGAGTTTGGAGAGAGCACGAGCCCGTACTTCCTCGGTGTACATCTGTTCGAGTTCCCCCACCGTGTCGAGCACCATCACAGTGGCTTCGTGAATCTTCTTGATGTCGTCAGCCGATTGGCACCCCATAACACACCAGCGGGAATAGGCCTTCGACTTCACATACTGCTCGGCAACTTCATAGGTTGAGAAGCGGGCGACAACTTTCAAAGGACCGCGCCCTTCGGTGGTATCCGTGTGACCCATAACTTCAAAACACTTGATAGCTTGCATTTGATTCACCTTTTCTTAATTGATGGATTCATTATAACCCATCAATCACAGCTTGTCAACTACTCTTTGCCAGTCTGACGTACCATATCCTGCAGCTGACGGATAAGGTATCCTTGTCGGGTAACGATATCCTCCAGTTCAGCCACTCGATCTTCCAACGACTGACGGGATTCCTCAGCCTCACGACGAGCCGCTTGAGCCTCCGATCCATGAACGGGGCAGTCGGGGTCTTCCGCAATGAAGGGTCCCCCAATTTTGTAGCAATCACACATAGCGTTTCCTCAGTATCGGTCGAGGATGTTTCGCACCATAGCACAATCATCCTCGGTTTGTACTTCTTCATCGAACATTGCAGCCACAATCAGTTGCTGCATAGAGCGGGCTTCCGTCTGCAACTTTGTGGGAAGCTCAGCAATGAATTCTTCTACTTCGTCCATGGAATCGAGGTTCCACAGGTCGTCACAGAGTTTCACCTGCACCGGCGTCAGACCTTCAAGGGTAATCATTGGTGCTTACTCTGCGTTGTACATTGTTTCAATGAACTCGGCATAGTTGCTCACAGCCTTAGCGAGCAAACCGGCAGAACGGGTGCCAAAGTTGGTGTCGGTAATCTTTGCCCAATCAGCCAGGCGGGGATCTTCCAACATACCCTGCAGCGTTTCCATGAAATCGGTAGCTTCGGCGGAATCTTCAAACTCGACAGGCTTTGCCATTGCAGTGCTCCTAAAAAATCAGTGATAGGGTTATTATACTGTAACCCCACCACGTTGTCCAGAGTTAGTTGCCCTCGGTTTCTGCCAGCTTTGCACTGATCAGGGCATAGAAGGCCATGTACTTTGCCACCCGAGCAACATCCTTCTCGGAAATGGTCTTGTTCTTCATCCGGCGAAGGTCGCTGTTGGTACGAAGGTCCTCCAGCTTCACATACATCGCAACACGGTTTCCCAATACCTCTTGCTGGTATTCCTCGTAGGTCTGGCCAGGCATTTTGGTGAGAGCCTTAACGGCGTCAATCACTTCCTGTACCATCCCCTGAGCTGCCAACATAGCCCAGCTGATAACCACTTCCTGACCGTCAACATAGATGGTCTTGCCGGTGCAATCTTCCATCACGTCATGCAGTACCGCTGCGGACTGAACGATTTCACCACGATCCGAACCGACCTTGTGGAGCACCGTCAGAGGGTGCAGGATATAGGGCTTTCCACCTTTGTCAAACTGTCCAGCGTGGGCCTGAGTGGCTATGAGGATTGCCTTGCTGAGCATTTCACCGTTTTTCATTTTGCTTCCTTTCTTAACTGATGACTCATTGTAACAGTGCTCAGCAAAGGTGTCAACAACTTTTACGACTTGGGTAGAGTGAGTTTGCACACCACGATGAAACAGATGATGCCTGTAACCTGGAAGAAACTACGCTCGGCCGCTACCGCAAAGTTGGGTTCAGTCATCAGCATTTGGTAGAAGACGTGTCCCAACGAGAGGCCAATTGCGGTGCCTGGGAGAAGTTTCCACATATCACCGCTTCCCACTGTTGTACTTCTTCGGAGCGGGAATCACCCCATCATCGATCAGGCGATTCCACATCGCCCTTTCCCAATAGCGCCCAACCACGAAGCCACAGACAGCCCATACAAACACCATCAGTAGCAGAGCGGGGTATGAAAGTTGCATCATTTTGGGTTCCTCCAATTACCAGCTGGACTGGTAGTAGAAGTTATAGACCGACGGCATGTCGAGCACCTTATCCAGCTGATCGACGGTGTCACGGAGGTTGCTCCAGTACCATTCATCGACTTCGGTGCCGCCGAAGAAGAAACCTTCCTTGGGGGCGATCAGTTTGGGATTCTTCGTATCCAGTGCCTCCATACAGAGCTGGCGAAGGGTTTCCAATTGGGGACGGGAGACGGGGAATTGCTCACACTCGTCAACGCCACCTTGGATGTTATCAACAAACCATCCGTGGATTTGATTGGCCTTACGCCAGTAAGCCACTTCACGTTCTTGACCATTGGCGGGGAGGGTGCTATCACCGGCAACTTCGGCTTTGGCGGTGAGATACATATCGAGACCCATTTTGCGCTCCTTTGTTTAATTGATAGGTGTATTGTAACCGACCTACATGTACTTGTCAAGCACAATCATCGCGAGGAAGCAAAAAAGAATGAGGGCTCCACCACCCAGCCCACATTCCCAAAAGTCCCGCCAGATCTTTTTCACGACTCCGCCATCCCTTCGGCGATGGTGGCGAACAATCCACGGCTGGTAGGTTCGAGGGCTTCACCATCCTTATAAGCCCGCACACGTACGATATACGCCGTCAGACACTTCTCTCGTTCACCCTCAGTACGCCAACCCCGCTCCGACTCGTCAATCTCTTTCTGAGCGGCGGCAATACATGCTTCCCGTACTTGTTGAGGGAAGGGGTGCCCCGACACCATGATCATTTCACCCAGCACCTGCAGAGCGATATCAGGGTCGTACTTGCACAGCTCCCCATCCTTGATAGAGAGCATTGCGGCGGTTGAGTTGACGGGGAACTTGAGAGCATCGTATGCTTCGTTGTGCATCTGCTCATAGGTATCCATACCACCGTCGTCCAGTGCTTCCAGTTCAGCTCGGCGTTCATCACCCAGCAGGTAATCCACCAGATCACCCTGACAGTCGAGAGGGGTATCACCCTCCATTACATCATATCCCCACCAGCCCATAGCGTTCTCCTTATTCAGCGCAGAATTGATTTTGGATGAAGGTTGCCACCTGATCATCATCCGTATGAATGGTTATCGACATCGATCCACCCCAATTGCTATCGGAAATGGTGTAAAGCTTTGCGGGGAATTCTCCCACAAGTTGCTCCAACGATCGCCCGACCGCCGGCATGGTTTGGGGAACGATCACCGCTTTGAAACCGTGTTTGCTCTTACGAGCCTTCAACCGGCAATAAGGTTTGTTGATGAAGTCCATTAATCCCACCACAGAAAAAGGGTTTGTGCATCTTCCATATGGGCATCATCCGCCCTCGCGAGGTTGACGAAGCCATTAACCACCTGCATTGCGTCGGGGACGATGGCAAACTTCACCCGCATTTCACCATCCCAATAGTTTTCACCGAGGCCAGGGAATTCCACTTTGAGGGCTTTCAGCTTGATGCCCTTCTCCAACCGTTCCATGAAACCCGCATCAACGAAGTGTTCGGGGAAATCCTTCATGGCTTCCTTCCAACCAGCCACGGTGGAAATGGTTTGCTTGCGGGGTTTCTTCGTCTTGAAGGGAGTGAGAGTCGCAGAGGTCATATCGGTCTCCTATTGAATGGGTCTATTCTATCAAACCCGAATCAAACTGTCAAGGTTTTCATCAAGCAACCCATAGATGACCTTTAGGGTTTCTGCGTGGCCTGGATGGATATGGTTGAGTTCGGTTTCAACCACACGGCCGGATTGCGTCGTAGCGAGCTTCCCAGCGAGGATAGGATCGGTATAAACCCCAATGAGGTTATCGAAGGTCTTGGACCACACGACATAGAGTTTCATTTTGAATGCTCCTTCATTTCGGAACAGGTAGCATATCCAGACCGCAAACAGGTTATCTCTTCCAGGTTTTTCATTGTCTGGTACGTTACCGCAATTGACCCGATGGAAATGAGGATTGAAAGAATCGACATTACAAAGGTCATTTTGGTTTTCATTATCGCACCCCGAAATGAGACTTGATGGCATCAGCGAACTTGACGCTGGGCTTGTAGTTCAGGTTTTGAGGATCACGCTCACTGAGGCAAACATTGACGGCTTCCTGAACGATAAGTTGAGCAAACAACTCAGGATTGGTGTTCGGGGTAGCCGTCAGACCAAACTTCGTCATTTGGAATCCGGCCTTCTCAGCGAGTTCAACAATGCGATCGTTCATTTGGGTGCCTCAGATCTTGAGAATGAGTTCGTAACCACGGTGAGCAACACGGGTGCGGTATGCACGGTGCTCAAACATTTCATTGATGGTGGCACATGCCGATTCAGCAATGGGAAGGGTCTTTTTGAAGCTGCGGGTAAGAAGCATCACAAGCAGAAGCACGAGGACAGGGATAAAGATAATCACCGTCCACTTGATGAATGTAACCCTTGCTCTGTTATGTGCCTTCATTGCTGCCACCTTTGATTAATTGATGGGTGTATTGTATTACACCATGAAGGAACTGTCAAGCTTCCCAGCAAGAATTTTTTCGATGGCACCGGGAAGGTATTGTTCCATTTCCTCCATCCGGAGGTAAGCACCATCAGTACCCGGCTCGCCGGAATAGGCTTGTGCCCAAAGCCACTTCTTCAAAGCGGCGATCTGTTCTTCGTTCATTGTTCCACCCCAAAGTGATTCTCGATGGCATCACAGACACGGTTGTCTTTCATTTCCAGCTTAGCAACCCGACTGCACTCCAGTACCACCATTTCGATCAGAATGGGTGCAAAGAAATCACCTGGGGTTGCACCCTGACTGTCCAGTAAGTCGGCTTCCATACAGGCTTGATCCCACGCCCGACGAGCCAGCTCTTTTCCCTTCTCGTTGATGTTAATTGCCACCGTAGTAGTCCTTGTCGATTTGATTGAAATTCACATCACACTGACCACCACTGATTAGGATGGTGAGCCGTGCAAAGGTTTCAGAAAGCAGACCAAAGGGGAATGCCAGAATGAACCGGAGAGTGCTGGTAGAGCGTTTCATTATTGGCCTTCCGTATCGTAGAGTTCCATGATGTCGAAATCATGGCTGGTAACACTGTGACCATCATTCTCCCACACCAGATAGATATTGCGGGTGTCGTCACGGTAGATGAAGTGTTCGTACTCCGGACCATCCTTGTTAAACCAGCTGATCGGAACAACCCGACCATCACGCAACATTACGAGGGGCTTCTTACCGAGCTGGATCTGCTCATACAGATATTCGGTGAAGACATTGAAATCGTCTTTGGTTGCGTTGGTTGAAGGGTTTTTCATGTTGCTCTCCTTAATCAATGTCTGTATTCTATCACACTGAAAAAGGATGTCAAGCCCTATTCAATCCCTTTGAACCATTCGTCGATGGTAAGGAACTCCGGTGCGTAATACACTCCGTTGCACTCGAAATCGCCAGAGTAGAAATCTTCACCGGCGAAAGAGAACGAATTTGAACAAGGCCACTTGTGCTTGGTATAGAGTTCTTCAAACTCGCACAGAGCCGCCTCAGGGGATTCCGCAACGAAGGGGAATACCCGATCACACGAATAGGTGCAACCATCCCCAAAGGTGTAGAGCATCACAAGACGCATAGCGAATCCTTTAGGTGGAACAACCACCGATAATGAGTACAAGGCCGATGATCCAGTTCCCACGGAAGAACAGAATCCAGCCACCAATCACCACAAACAGACCAAAGAGGGTCATGAAATTTCCGATCAGTTCAGTTGTTCGTCGGTCTCGGCGTTGTAGTAATCGGCCATCAGTTCGAGGCTACCATCCGAATCCATTGCATCCACCATATCCATGGCTTCTGCCGGATCGTCTGTTTCGACTTCCACTTCCACCCACTTGACCAGTCTGATAATCATTTACCGCTCCCTGTTGAGGTTTAATCTACCCGATGGCAAGTCTCAGCCGCCGCATAGGGGCAGTTATGAGGGGTCCATGTCGGAGGGGTGACACACTGATTCACATCCGCAAGGATGCGTTTCAGCTCGTCGATGTTGATAGTGAGGAATTGGATAAGGGCTTCCTGAGCCATGCGGTGCCCTGCATAGTCGCCACAAATCAGGTCAGTTTTAGCGGTAGCCAAATACTGTTCCTTACCGGCGATGGTGTTTTCCAGATTCTTTTTGAGGGTGGCGATGTCCATTGCGAACTCCTTATTTGATGGATGTATTGTAACCCATCAATAACTACTTGTCAAGTGTTATTTCCACTCCCATTCGTCAGTCGAATGGAATGGTGCATCGTCATTGAACTTCTGGAAGGCATCCTCAGATGCTTCCCCTGGCGACTTCCCATAACCACGGATCTCATAGACCATCATCTTTTCTTGGTCCGCCCACGTCAAGAAAGCACGCCAATCATTGTCAGGGATACTCTTTGCCTGCACAACGATCTGCAAAAAATACGGTACCATTTCTTATTCCTCGGAGGCTACTGCCCATTCATCAATGTTGTCGGCCAACCCATCACAGGTGATCTTGATGTTGTACAGGTCGATAGGGGAAACACCCTGCAGAGCATCTTCAACCATTTCCTTTGCCTTGCGGATCATGTCAGCCGCTTCATACAGCGTTTGAGCCCGCTCAGTAATCCTTGTTGTCATCGCACATCACTCACAGTCAGTCCGGTATCAATCACTTCCGGCTTTCCACCCAGCTTAGGGGGAATCCGATAGACCCGATCGTTCCAGAGAAAGTATTCGTAACCCAGCTCGCAGGCGTACTGATACATCCTGTCGAGGGAACCAATCCAAACCTTACAGGTAAGGACATCACGGAAGGAAAGGGTGTTCATATCCACATCTTCCAGACGGTAAGGATGCCAGCTACAGCGCCGATTGCAAGCGCACCATACGATCGTTGTGCTGCTCCCTTACCCCACGATCCCCACTTCCGCACCATAACGGCATTGACGGCGAGGAATACGGCGAAGAAAACAACGATGCCAGCGATGATAGGGAAGAACTCACCAGCCATCACTGCGCTCCACATAGCCGCTTCCAAAGGGTTCCGGTAAACGATGACTTCTGCAACCATCATAATCTCCTGTTAGAGTTCCAACGCTTCGAATTCTTCCTGGGTGATACCGGAATATTCCAAGGGCTTCGGGTAGTAATCACTAACCCGCCACAACACCTTACCTTCGGAATCCCGCTTTCCAACCCAACGGGAGTAACCACCGTCAGACATAGCAGCAAACCATTCACCATCCCGATAGCTGTCGATTGCCCAGTTGTCCATCCTCGGATAGTTGGGCTGGATGTAGTTCTTGCTGGTTGCTATCTTCTTGTAGAGGGTTTCAAAGTTGCTCATGATCTGCTCCGTGTGCTACTCAGTGATTACATTATAGCACACGGAGAAAGATTGTCAACTACTTTCCGAGAGAAATTGAAACATTCGTTTGGACACTTACCGGCTGTAAGCTGAACACCTTCACCTTCTTAGGTGCCCCATACTTGGTTTCTTGATTCTGTTTCAGCCATTCCAGCAGTTCCGCTTCATCGGCCAGACCAATGATGGTCGCCCTTGTATGGTATTCCATTGTCGGGGGCGGGTCCGGAGGACCATAGTCGGCACCCATCTCACCATGAGTTTCGTCATACATGACGATGAATGCCGGCTTCACCTTATCGTAGTCAGACAATGAAGTCATCGTCTTCCCAATGTAGGGCATTTTAGCCACTCCAAGCAAGGAAGTAGTTCTTCTGCTCTTCCACCGGACGGCTCAGCACATAGCCAATGGTTTCCTTGGTGATCAGAAGCGCCTGGAGGTACCATTCTTCCTCGATGTTCTCCGGCATTTCCTTTTCCACGATCACATGGAAGCCCTTGCCCCAACCGCTGTTCGGAATGAAGCCGAACACCTTCCGCCCTTCAAGGAAGAATTCACCTTCGCGGTTGCTGTAGGAACTCCACGGATCGGCTTCCTTCTGTTTGCGGTCCAGATACTTCTGCATTTCACCCTTGAACAGAGTGAGGGCATCAGCCGGTTCAGCCACACCATCAAAGATCGGGGTGCGAATGGACATCACATCAAACCGCCCCATAGGATCGGTGATATGCGCACGGTAAGCCGCGATAGCCTGCTCCACGCGGACTAGGGCACCTTCCCAATCAATCGTAACGTAGTAATCCTCCTTGGCCGGCTGGAAGATACCGTACAGATCCATCACGCCAGCACGTTCCAGAACGCTGTTGATACCGCCGCTATTGTAGCTGGAGCGGAGATAACCAACCTTGAACATGTGTTCCGGATTGGTAACACTGTCCAGTTCGATGGACTCGATCTTCGTACTGGAACCATATTGGTCCAGACCCAGGCGCTCGTATTCCGCTTTGGTTTCGGCACGGATACGCTCCTTCTCCGCTTCGGAGGTTTTGTCGTAGTCCTTACCTTCCCACAGCTTGTTGCTGAAAGCTTCGGCCTGATCTTGCAGGGCGATCTCAGCTTCCAGATTGTCGCAACGGCGCAGATAAACATCCAATCCCATTTTGTACTCCTCAGTTAATCAGTAGAGAGATTATAGCCCATTGATGGGCCGGTTGTCAAGGGTTATTCACCAAAAGGCATCAGCAATGTTCCTGCCATTCTTCCATTTGATCGTCGGTGAGTTCATAAAACTTCACATCCTCTGCGATACCATTGACCGCACTCAGAATGTCGAAAAGGTCGCGGGCATTGGGTTTGTGACCCTCATATACAGTCTCGCCGCAATTGGTCTCGTACACCACAACCCAGTCACCGGACCCGAGGCTGTTGGTAATAACTTTGATAACGGCACTCATAGGTTATTCCTCGTCCTCGGCATCCCACTCAGCCTGCTCGGCCACTTCCTTATCCAGCTCAGCGGTGATAGCGCTGCACAGAACTCGGTATTGAGCGTGTTCTTGTCCCTGGCTACCTTCGTGACCCATCGGCATCCAGTTGCGGCGGGAACATTCCATGAAGGAATTGATGAACGCCGCACGGAGGACATCGATCAGCAGAGCATGGGCTTCTTCCTTCTTCCCTTCGGTGATAAGGTTGCCGATTTCTTCCATTGGGCGAACCAACCGGCTCATGCGGTAATCTTCGATCCCACGGAGGTATGCAGCAGCTTTGTTCGGGTGACGATAGTCGAAGAGGGTGTCGAGGTTGCGAAGCCCATACTTCAACATCAGTTTCGGGGGCAACCCATCAGTCAGTTCCTTGATTTCCGGATCATCAGTTTCACCCGTAAGGATACCACAGATGCGATCCAGAACCTCATGGGAATCGGCTACAATCGTATCCCAGTTGTAGTTGATATAGTTGTTGCCATATCCGTGGGTGCCCTTCCCATCGCCGACATACTGCTCCAGAACGAGGTTTTCACAGATATGATCCACCACGCTGGCCTTGATCATCACGAAATCCACCATTCGCTGACCACCGAAGGCACGGTCACCAACAAAGAGGCGGGATTCATGGACGGCTTCGAAGAAAAGCTCTTCGTCCATCTTATCCTTCTTCACTTCGATGTCGTGGTATTGGTTTTCACCCAGTTCCATTTCGACCATGTGCTCACGCAGGCCCTTGAGGGTGTATTCGATGTTCTTGTGGCTGTTCTCACCACCACCGTAATCGTTGTACTCACTGAGGAACGGAATCATTACCGGACTCCAGAACGCAGTTGAGTAACAGCGGTCCGATGCGTTTCCGTTCGACACGATGGGGAACACATACACCTGTTCGCCGGCACGGATATGAAGGTTAGAAAGGCCACAGGTTTTATTCCAGCATCCCATTTTTGAATCCTCGGTTGTGTATTGAATAGACCCATTGTATCACAATGGGTCGGGAGTGTAAAGACTTTTTACTTGTGTGAAAGCTTGTGATAGAGGGTAGCACCACTGGCTAGAACAACCCCAGCAACAAACCCGACAGACATATCCCCTATGATCTCAGGGAGCGCCGTCAGAACCCCTACAAACGAATCCAAATGGAACGTGTGCCGGTAGATACCACCAGCCACCATAAAGATCGCTACAGTGCCGATTACGCCGATCCATTGCATGATGGTAGGTGCGGCGGTAGCCATCCCCTTACCAAATGCACTGACGAATGGTTTTGCGGATTTCATCAGGGATAGACCCATATCATCCAACCGCACCAGAAGGGTTACAAACCCATAGACGATGAGCGTGATGAGAACACCGACAATGCTTAGGGTAAGCGCTTTGTACTCCAGTGTAGCCCCTACAGGGATGCTGGTAAGGGAGATAATCATAATCTCCGCAGAGAGCACTATATCCGTTCTGAGCGCCCCTTTCACCATCTGATCTTCTGATTGAGCACACACTTCATGTTCCGGTTCTGGTTCCCCCAACCCAACCCAATCGAAAACCTTCTCACCCGCCTCGAACGCAATGTAACACGCCCCTAGGATAAGGAGCACTGTAGCCAGTACGGGTAGGAAGTAGTCTATGGCGAGCAGAATCACCACCAGAGCCGCTTTGTTGACGAGTGAGCCCTTAGTGATTCTCCACAGTGCAGGAATCTCCCTGTGCGCTGGTAGGCCGTGACACTGCCCCGCAGATACGGCGAGGTCATCACCAGTTACCCCAGCCGCTTTCTTCATCAGTAAAGCGATGTCATCAAACAGTGCAAATAAACCGCCTACAGCCATTGTGCTTCTCCTTATTGTTCGCCGAATTTGTTGTCAAACCATTTATGGACCTTCTTTTTGATGCGTCCATCCATGAATTGATCAACCATAAAAAATAACAGGAACAGCAACATCACCATAAGTACAGAGGATATCGCCGAAAGAAAAAAACCTGCCAATGACATTATATCACCCCTTTGCGTAATTCATCAAGCTTTTGACATAGGCGACTTTATCCTTCCGCCCCTTAATGTTGCCTTCCCAGGCTACCACCTTAGTACCGCTGGGCTTCATACCGCACCAGATCCCCCTGTTGCTCTTCTCGCCGGCATACACACGTACACCGGGTCGCAGAGTAGCGAGGATGACGTCTGAGGTATTCCAGACGTCAATCATCTTCCGCTTCCTCATTTCAGCTCGTCCAGAATGGCATCAACGAGGGTGTCGTAATCGCAGGCACAGTTATAAACTTCGTTGTAGCCGGACGAATGACCTTCTTCCCATGCACGGCTTTGGAGAGCCTGTGCGATCTTTTTGGGGAGGCGATCCCAACCCATTTCGGCGTAGAGTTCTTCCCAAAACTCTTTTTCGAGTTGATTGGATTTGTCGTGGTAGGCATCCAGCTTCACTTTGTACGCCGCCATATCGGCTGCATGATCGAGTTCAGCTTGGTCGAGAGCCTTACCCCATTCGGTGTTGTTGGGGAAGGCTTCACGCTTCGGCTCAACCTTCTTCGGCTTAGCCGGATAGTCGAGGGAGCGGGAGAGGGTGTTATAGTCTTTCATCGTCGTTCCTTACTTGGAGGCCTTCTGAGCGGCCTTAGCGATATTCATCGGGCACTTCACGCTGTCTTCCTTGCACTTCGGAAGCGGGCAGGTGAAACACAACTTGTCCAGTTCGGTCAGGGTCCATACCTGACGCATAGCTTCACCGGCGAAACCACCTTCACGTTCATCTTGCCAGTTAGCTTCGACTTGGAAAGTTTGGGTGCTCATGTTGTTGCCCTTTCAATTAAGTTTCAGTAACACCATTCTAACACACCTGGAGCTGGTGTCAAGCCCCATAGGCAAATATTTTTATTCTTCCGGTCCGAACACTTCATCCCACTCTTGGGGAGTAGCACCGGTCAGAAGGAATTCCCGTTGCTCGGTGTTGAGGGTAGGGAGTGCCCGCTGAATGAGTTCCCCACTGCGTTTCCATTGTTCGATCTGTTCGGGAGTAACCGGCAGATCCATGGTGTTCATGCGGCCGGTAAATTCAGATTGACGGGTATAGAGCATCTTAATGGTCTCCGAATTGGCTGTTGTATTGGGGGCGGTCTTGAGTCTTGGTGCAAAGCTGGGAGAGAATCACCCGAATCTCACTGTCCGACATATTGCTGTTGGCGAGGGACCGAAGGGTTTCTTTGAGGTCGCTCTTCGGTTGCTCATTGTAGGAATCAAACTGTCCGCTCATTTCTGTTCCCCTTCACACACTTCCTTGTAGTTACCATTGAAGTCGGGCCACCCGGTTTCCTTGTCCTTCATGTGAGCCCGAACCATTTCGCAATACTGCTGCTGGTCCAGTTCCTCGTCAGTGGATTCAGTACTGGTACCAATCAGTAGTGCCAGAACCAAAACCAAACCACCGATCGTCATCAGAATGTTCTTGTTATCACTAACCGGTTCGAAGTCCATTTTTTGCTCCACCTTCTGTTGATGGATTCAGTATAACACAACCAGATAGGGTGTCAAGCCCCTTTGTTATGTTTCCTAGCGTATTCTTCGAGGTAGGCAATCTGGTCCGCATCGTCCAGATCACGTTCCCTTTGGTTTTGGGGAGCCAGATAGCAGGTAAGGGAGCTGGCAAACCATCCAGCACCAGCAATCAGTAAAGCGATTCCACCACCGATCAACACTGCGTCCATTTCAATCCTCCTTGGATTTTCGCATACGGGTAACAACAAAGGCAAAGGCTAGAGCAATAGGGATTCCAATTATGGGGAGTAGCATGGTTATCTTTCTTATGGTTGGTTGAATGGCAGAAAGGGGCTCTACGCCCCTTTCTGTAAATCTCACATCATCTGATTAGATGAAGGTCTTCGCACGACTGCCGATGAAATCCCGGGCGCTGACGGCATACTTGGTCTTGCCGCTCTTGACCGTAACACCTTCGTTGCGGACCGTCAGGCCATACTGGCGGAGTTCCGACATACGAGCCGAGAGGTTCTGGATGCCGAATCGGGCACGAGCCTCATCAGCGGTGAGGGTACGGCCGGTGCCACGCAGGAAAGCTTCGAGTTTCTGGTTCTGGGTCAGTGCAGTTTTCATTTAATTCTCCTGTAGAGATGGATTGAGGTTACTTCTGAACTTTTCGGATTAACCGAAAACCTTTGCCTTGCTGCCGGAAACGTCGCGGGCAGAAATGGCGTACTTGGTGAGACCGGTCGTGGTGGCGATATCCTTACGGACCGTCAGGCCATACGAACGCAGTTCGGAGATGCGGGCGCGGAGGTTCTTGATGCCGAATCGGGCTTGGGCTTCAGCAGCCGTCAGAGTGCGGCCAGTGCCACGCAGGAAGGTTTCGAGCTTCTGATTCTGGGTCTTGGGTGCATTCATCTGTGATACTCCTATGCTGGTTTAGATACTCTATTATACTGGAAGTTTTGCTACTTTTGGCATTTTTTGAGAAAAAAATTTGTTACTTCATGCTGCCTCCTTCTCGACAATGTTGACGAGTTGACCTGAGTAGCGGGGCATCTTCTTGTAGATGATACCCATCTGCTTGGCCGTCATCTGACGACCCTTTTGAATCTGTTCCGCAAAGGACGAGAGGATATGGGCATCCGCACCGGAGAAACCAACACCGTTATCTTCGGTTGTTTCACCAACACGCTGCTCAGCCTCGGTCTGGTATTCATAGATCTTGAGCAACCCACGAACTGCCCACGAAGGATTGGTGGCAAGCATTTCACGAACAAATGCCTTCTTTTCCTTCTTGGTCTTGAGTTCAGAATATTTCATTTGGTTGCCCTTTGGGTGATTCCTAACTATGAACGTATTGTATAGGAACACCCAAAGGATGTCAAGGGGTTTTTGAAATTATTTTGCGCCGAGTTCGGTGTAGGTGTTCAGGAACAGCTTGCGATCCACCACCCACTGATCGGTCGGATCGGAAGGATTGCGGAGGATGAAATCACCCTTCTTATGCTTCTGCTGGTTGACCAGCTCACCAATGGTCTCACCCCAATGACCAGTAATGTATCCCTCGGTATCGGCTTCGATGAATTCAACCTCATTGTCGGGTTTGGGCTGACAAACCATCCAACCATCAGCATCGACGTCGAGGATGTCGTACTTCTTCAACAGAGCCTTGGGAGTTTGTTGCCAGGCATCACCGGCTTCACCGATACAGAACATCGCATTGGGACTGACCGGCTCTTTGGCCTCCAAGGTATCGACGAGGAACTTGCTCATTACAGTCCGGTCGACCATCAGATTGATCATCGCTTTGGCCTTCAAGCCCTTTGTTTTCTTACCACGGCGCCATTGTGTCATCTTGTTCTCCTATCCAAAAGGATATTATATCATCCCTTAGCGAATTGTCAAGGGAGTCTGACCGGCATTGATGCGGCGCATCAGAGCCACGGTTTCCGCTTCACGCTTCGCAACCTGACACTCACCATGAGCCGTAAAGAGCTTGGTGTAGTCGGAAGGGACACCGCCGTATGTACGGGCACGTTCAGCCGCAGAGGGAATCAGAACGATTGGCTTACCACAGATTGTGCAGTTCATTTTCGTATCCTTAGTAGTCTTGGGAACCTTCCCAATCCTCGTAGTTGAAGCACTGTTCGGAAATCATATAGCGATCTACGTGGAAATCAAACCAACCTTCTTCTTCCCGTTCAAACCGCTTTGCTACTTCCTCACCACTTATGTCAAGGATTATATCGTAAGCCTGCTGGAATGTCAAGCACGTCTCGGTAACACCCTTCTCACCCCAACCACAGTCGTAGCAGAAATAGAAGGTTTGTTCTTGGAAGGGCTTGGACATCTTAGTTCCCCAGCACGGGCATATGACGGAAATGGTAATTGGCTACCCATATCTCCTGACCCAAACGGTTACAGTAGATCTGGTCCCCTAAGTCATCCACGTCGTAGAAATCCACACACTTGACCTTGAACCACTTTTGGGTCTTGTCCTCGTTCTCACACTCTTGAACCACTTCGTATGAGTTGTGTTTTCCAGCGACCAACATCAGAGGCTCCAATCATCCATTCAATGACTGAATTATAGGATATTCACAATCCTTTGTCAAGCACTTTTTTTGCCCTTATTTTATTGGGCTCAGTTGGTGCGTCCGTGCAGTCGTTTCATCATCCGTTTCTTACAAGGGCCAGGCTCGCAGGAAAGACACCAATCCTTATCGAATCCACCATCATGACGTTTGACGGTACAATCAGCGGCCTTCACCACCCGTCGAATGATAGTACGGGTAAGGGTTGCACTCTTTTGGATAGCGGCTGCGTGTTGGTCAAGTCGAGCAATACATTCTTCACCGGTCATTTCGTTTCCTTCGGGGCTTCTGGACATGTAACTGTAACACTCATTCCCGTATAGGTCAACAGTGCCCCTAGGAAATGGGTATCAACCGTCATAGAAACCGATACAGGCTTCGCACACTTCTCTTTGAGCTGTGTAATCGTCTTCTGTGCTTCCTCGGTGTGTAGCGTGTTATTGCCGCATCCAACCAGCATCCCTGCCACCACCACCGCAATGAGAATGGTTTTCATCTTCATTCACCCTTCTGTAGCTTGTCGGAGAGAACCACCATACCCTTGATGTAGCAGTGCCAGGCGATCTCGCGGTGTAACCGCTTCCCCATCTCTTGCGTGTTGAAAAAGAACTTGTCGCAGTTGGCGTCGAATTCTTCCCAATCATTGCTGATTGCACAGAGCCGACCCAAAGCGATCTGGTAAGACATATCGAAGTTGGGGCGACCAGTCATATCCCAGCAGTACTCGTTGATCTCCAACAGAGCCGGAGGGAGTGAAGCAACGTGTTCGTAGTAGTTCATTGTCTGTGCCATAGTGAGGGGTTATAACCTTTCATCCTTGCGATCTCTTCAATGAGACCACAAACTGTTTTCATTACACCTAGGGGACCTGATCCAGCGGGGTAATAAGCCACCCATAGCCGGTACAGATCATCTTCATTCATGTCGGAGTAGGTCTGAGAGGGATCAACCAACCCATTACGCTTCTGTGCGGTTTTCATCGGCTCTCCTTGGGTATCCTTTGTACAGGCAGCTATTGATCTTCCAGACCACTTCTGCGATTGTGGAATCCGTCACAACCCCGTTAGAATCGAATCCACGGGGCTGTAGCTCGTCACGTAGGCGGGTTAGGTCTTCCACCACATGAGGGTTATTTTTCATCGTTCATCCACCTTGGTGCCCAGTGTATCCAGTACAGAGAGGCGAACAGATACCCGAAGAAACAATCCCAAGCAGAACGCATTGGAGTTGAGTCAGGAGTACCAACCACCACCCCGCCTAAACCGTAACAAACGGAGAATAGGAGGGCAAAGAAAATGAGGGTAGGGATAGAGGGTTTGTTCATGGATTCATCCTCGCACGAGCCAGCACTGTAGCCGTTTTGAGCTTGATCTTGGGAGATACCAGCCCAAAGGTTAGGGTTTCCACCACACCATCAGCAATGCTGGCTGGTCCGGTCAACCAACGTAACAGAAAGATTTTCATGAATACCTCGGCACACGGATTGAGAATTCCTTACCGCACTTCGCACAGTTGTAGCGGTCGTAGTTACCCGAAATGCTCTGCCCCAAAAACTTACCTGGGGTATGCTCACACTTCTCTTCGGGTACTGGATCGGGAGTAACCGAGAACATGAAGCAGTTGGGTTCTTCCACCATACTGCCGGAGGTATCCACCACCGGTTCATCACCCCAAAGGACTTCGACCGGAACAACCTCAGCTTTGCGATACCACTGTTTGCCCTTCCGGTATTGTTGAGCCTTCTTCTCAGCCAGATCTTCACGGGTGTAAAGATGGGCTTCCTGTCGGGATTCAGATTGACCAACCCCAATAGCCTCGTAGGTTACTCGACCATTGTTGTCAGTGATTTTGACGGCGTAGCGTTTCATTATTCAGTCTCCACCAGAACACACCGGCGACATTCCACATAGCTGTCATCTTCAACAAAGGTGAAAGCCGGTACATTCAGTTGCGGATGGTTAACGATCCCGGCAACAGTATTCACCTTGCTACCGGACTTGAAAGGTTTGACGTTGGCACCAGCACGGTTCCCACACTTCTGAACTTGCTTCCCAACCCAATTCGTGTATTCCACAATGTTCTCCAACCTTTAGATTAGATACCATTGTATCAAAAGAAAGGGGCTTTGTCAAGCCCCTTTCGTTAAACTTCGATCAGAAACTTCGGGTCATACCGTCTTCCGATTGGCTCACCACCATAGCCACCCTGATTGGTGACGACGATAGTGCCATCCAAATCTTCCGGACCACGGTTATCGTGTGTATGCCCGTACAACCAGTATTTGATCTTCGCATCCCGTATCTTTTGCTCCAAGGTGGTGCAGTTGAAAACGTAGGTGATATCGCTGATCTCAAACCGAGTGTGTCTCCGCAGGATTGGCATGTGATGCGTGATAACCACATCGGCATCCCAATTGATTCGCTCAACGGTTTTCAGATGGAGATCGAGAGCCTTTTGCACCCCGAAATTCTCAATCACATGGAAATCGTTGACGTTGTTTTTCGCCTTCTGACGAACGAACCAATCATTTTCCTTGAGATCTGTCCAGAGAGTGCTTCCCCAAAAGGTGACACCATCCAGCACAAGGTTATCAGTGCCGAATTCCACGTCCATCAGGTGAATGCCCAGCTCGTCACACATTTCCTTCATTATGACGAGAGTATCTTCGTACTTCCCATGGTAGAACTCGTGGTTGCCGAGCACCAAAATCACATACCGGAAGTTTTGTTTGATGCCTTCCAGAAAGGTTCTGTAGAGGCGGGGTTTGGCTGCAACACCAATATCCCCCGCCAGAACACACAGGTCAGCATCGACATCCGGCCACCGAGGATAACCACCCTCGGTATGCATATCGGCCATTAGATGAATTTTCATGATGCTTTACCTTTTACGAATGAAGTTACTTACTGGTCGATGCCGAAGCACTGCCCTTGATACGGGGAAGGAAAGCCAGAATTGCAAGGGCAACCAACCCGACAACTTGCTTGGTATTGAGAGCATCAAAGTTGGCCGCAGCCGGATCGATGCTACCCATCAACCAATTCATGATGACCAACATGATGATAGTTTTTGCCAACATTGCGAATGCCGAGATTGCCCCCAACATACCACCCGCAGCCATACCAGTGAAACCACCAACCTTACCGGCTACATCAGCACCCATAACAGCACCCATACCGGTCATTGCAGCAAACACGATAAGGGCAAAGATTGAGGCGATCACCAGAACGATCCAGTACCAGTTTTCTGCCACGTCAATCGCGTAAACCAAATCACCACCAAATGCACCAGTGGAGGCGAACAAGTAGGCGACGATACCAATTGCGAAACCGATCATTTTTGATTCCTTTCAGTTAGAGAAAATTACCACTTACCACGCTTGTTGCCGAAACCTTCATCCTCAGGTGGAGGCGGTGCTGATACCTTTGATTCCCTATCCCACAATCCACGCAGGAACCAACCACCGGCAAAAGCGCCGAGGATCAGGGTGAACCAGATTATCAGGAAAGCCCATACGGGCACGTTCAGTTCGGTCATTTAATTTCCACCTTTCAGAAATCATTATAACAGACCAAACGGCAGAAGTCAAGGCTTTGGAGGCTCGTATTTAGCCAATTTAGCTTGTAGATCTTTGATGGTCTGTTCCATTGCTTCTTCTTTGGAAACTGGTGGAACTACCACAGTCGCTTTTGTAGCCTCTACAGCTGGAGAAGTAGGGGATGGAGTAGTAGAAGTACCAGCACCGCCTGGAGGGGCTACAGTGCCAGGGATAGGGGCACCGGCAGGACCACCCACCGGAGCATTCATATCACCAGCAGTATTCATTACCGCCGCTTCTGCATCGTTTGTAGCGATTGCATCGGTAGTTTTAGCTGCCTCAGCAGAACCCATTGGAGTATTGATTGTGCCTGGTGGTTGACCATTGGTAATAGTTGAGGGAGACAGAGGGGTATTGTTGATTGTGGTATCTTCTAGATCATAAACGTTCATCAACTTGGTGACGGTGAAATACTGTTCGGTCGGTGTAACGCTGGTTGAATGGATGTAGTCGTCCAACTGATTGGCTCTGGCATCTTCGGGATTCTCACCCAATGTACGCACCTTAATCTTTTTCAACTGTTCTTCTGTATAGACACCCAAACTGTCTCTAAACTCTTTGAGAGTCATTGAGCCTTGTACTGGAGATACAGTTACCTTGATCTCCTTGTTCATGGTATAGCCCACCTTCTGCTTCGCTAGGAAGGTTTCTGCAGCGGCTTTGTTTGGTGGAACAAACACCCCATATCCATTGGCAAAGCAATAGGAGATATGACGGATGTAGCGTTTCATATAATCGGGAGGCATTGGATGCTGGCTAGGAGCGACTGGGTTATTTCCCACAACCTCGTCCCTACCTTTATACATCGAATCGAGGATCAACAGGTGTGGAACGTTTCTTTCTTGTTCTGGCCGAGGATCTGGATTCGGAGCAACATAACCTTCTTCTTCCTCAGGCCTCCAGATCGCAATAAACTTTGCGTAGTATAAATCTGTCCAAACTTGTATTTTTATATTTTTACCTGGCATGACACTCCACCTTTATTTCCCGTATGAGATTATTTTACATTATTTATGATGGTGGGCTCATTGGAATTTCTGTTCGCTTCCAACCGTTCTAAGATGAAGTCACGTTGTGCTTCTACTTGTTGGAGCCACTCGTATTCACACGTTGGGCACAGGATGACTCCGTAGTCCGGCTTTGGTATTTTAGTAGTGCATCTAGCACAATGCGTTTGGTTGTATTCAGGCATAATGGCGTCCCTGGAGGGATTCGAACCCCCGACACTCGATTTCGAAGACCGATGCTCTATCCAACTGAGCTACAGAGACATAAGGTCATTATACCATATTTATGCAGGACAAAACACTCCGTTACACCTGTACACCAGGTAATGACCCACCGGAGCGCTGCCGATGGACCACCGGAGTGTCTTGCTTTGGGGGAATTCCACACCCCTTCTGCTATGAGGCCTTCCTAGCAACACGGTTTCCCGCTGTTAGCCCCACCTGGATCCGCAGATTAGACCATGTTCTTACCAACCTTCGACAGTTACGGTGTATCCGTCCTCTGCCATTCCCTTCAACCAACCATCGAAATCTTTCAGATGTTCGACACCATAGTTGAAGGTTTCATATCCAACCACCGGACCTTCGTGAAACAGATCGCCGGGTGCATAGATCGGTTCTTGGCGATCTTCCTGACCTTCCATAACCCAATCCCGATAGGCCTGGAAGGGATCATCAGCCTTCAAAATCTTGTTGGTGACAGAAGTAGGAGTCTGCCACACTTCCTTGAATCTTGCCGATTGGATTTCCTGCTTACCAGTCTTGATAACCAGAATATCCCGATGGGCTTCAAAATGAATGTTGGTGCTCATTACCGTTTCCGTCCTTGGTTAGCCTTGAGGATTTCCAACAGGCTGATAGCCACATCGTACTCGCTGGCGCCCACCGCTTCAACCGAAAGGCTCTTGACCTTTTCCAGAATCTCAAAGTTGGCGATGGCGAATTCCACCACAGACAAACCAACCCGGCGAATGTTGTCCAACTCAGCATCACAGCTGTAAGGAATGGATGCGTTACGATACCGCTCATCCTGTTCCTCGAAGGAAACGCGTTGACCATTCATGGCCGCATCGACAAGATCCTTTGCCTCTTTCAGACCGAGACCGGTAATGATGCGGATTGCCTTGATCGGCGTAACCTTATCCTGCACGAAGGCATTCGGCTGGGTAAAGAGTTCAAATTGGCGACCCGACATTTAATTCACCTTTCTATCAATCTATGAAATCATTATAGACCATCTGATCTACAATGTCAAGGATTATTTGCGCCACTCAATCAGTTTCATTACCTCGATGCGTTCCTTGATATCGTTCTTGACATCGGTGATGGTCATATCACAACAGTCGAAGGAACTAGCGATACCGTACTTGTCGCCACAGGAGGTAACTAGTGCTATATCCCAGGTTTGGATGTCCAGATTGAATTCCATATCCACGAAGCCAGGATCTTCACCATCGTAGGTGACAGTGGTTTCTTTATCCAGCACGTAGGGATACAGTTTTGTCTTGAGCCACTTGGAAATGCTCTCGTATGCAGCAATTTCCTTTTTGGTAAGTTGACAGAAGGTGGCAATCATCACTCAGCCTTTTGTTCTTGTTGCTTCGGGTAAATCCAGAACAGACCCATACCAAGGCAACAGGCGTAAACCACCCACGTAGCTGCACCTAACACCTGCAACACATTGGAGAGAATCAGACTAGCCACGACAATCTTGATCAGTTCGGCTACGTTCATTTTGGATCCCTTTCATCAGATAACAAAACCATTCTATCACAGCAGAATGGTCTTGTCAAGCCCTACCACCAACCTTTGACGTATCGCACAACCTCAGGAGCCACTGTCAGATTGTCTTCGCTGAAAACCCGAACATAGTGGTCCCGATGGTTATTACCAATCCCGCTACCATCCACGTTGTAGAAATCTGCGCGGCTACAGCGCCGTTCTTTCGCGAGTACATCGATCCAATCATCCCGATCAATACGACTCACACTACAGTACGCATTGCTCGTCCTACGGTACCCCTTCTCCATCAACTCAGCCGCTACCTTACGAGCGGTTTCATCATCAGGTTCAGTAGGACCGTAGTTGATCTGGTCCCGAGTGATTTTCACTTTGAAAGCCATTATTCCCCCAACCGGAACTGAACGATATCCACTTCACCCAACGATTCGAAGTAACCATTCCACGAAGCATGAACAGTTAAAGGCTTACCCTTCCCGATGTTGATCGGCACCGAGTAATCATCCTTGAATCGCTTATCTTCCACCTTCTGAGGACGCCACCCGTGACGCTTCTTATACCACTCTGCATGGTCTTTGATGGTTTGCACAGCCGCTTGAGCCATATCCAACTTATCAAAAACCCAGATGAACTGGAAGTAGGCGTTCTCATCGTGTCCGAACGAATCACCCGACGAGTGAATTGCATAGACCGCATACAAATCACCCGTCAAGTCAGTTTCAATGTCGTCGAATGCACACATCTGTCCAGGAACAAACTCACCACAACCGTACACCATCCAGTCGGTTGACGACGAATCCCGCGACCACTTATCCTCAGGATCCCAACCGCCAGTGTTGGTTTCGTGCTTCCGACCGTAGATGGTGACTTTCTTCATTACAGTTTCCTTAGAAAATGGTGTTCAAACCAACAACCGTAGTGAGCACCAACAGACCAGCACCCACAATCAACTTACCCGTTACGACATCGTTGGATGTTTCAATCTTGGTAATACGAGCCTTCTTGAAAGCACCCCACAGAATCGGCTCATACTCGTAAACAACCTCACTCCAACGCTTCGTGAGCAACACCCACACAGCGAGAGTATAACCGAAAATCAGAACCAGTGTGCCGAAGATTACTCCGAGAGCATCCTGACCCACAATCTTATAGGCAACCATGAAAACCACAACCTTGCCCAAAGATGTCTGACTGAATTCATTTGCGGCTACACCAATTTCCTTTGCCGCACCAACCATTGCTTTGCCCATATTGGCACCCAACTCACCCCAGGCTTCCGCTTCCTTTCGGACGGTGGCTGAGATATTTGAGGGATTGGTACCCAACTGATTGACTTGCTCGGTGATCGCCTGGCGTTGCTCCGGTGTCAGCTTTGAGAGATCAACAGTCGTGGATTGAGCCGCCATAGCGGTGAAGGATACCAGCATCAGGACCATCGCAAACAGTTTTTTCATTTCATCACTCCATTTAGTTGCACTAAGAAATCTTTCTCGACCCAAGGTCTTGTTCGAGATTATGTGGGATCTCCCTACGCCACACTTTGCCGGTATTTGGTGACCGACCCGCACCGGAATTGCCTTTCAGGGTATGGCTGGGTTTGCGCCAGCAGCCTATGGTCAGTAGGACTGTCATTGTCACGAGCTAGAACAGTTACTAGGAGACCAATCCATTCACCGCGTTTGGCCGAGGATAACTCGCTGCGACCTGTTCTCGTCTAGCCGGACTCGATCACCGGCTGGCATACCCTGAAAGGCAACTTCTAACCAATATTACAATCACATCACTTGTCGCCTACTTGTTCCGCCTCGTCTAGAACTTATCGGACCCTTCGCTGACCGCCCTACAATTGGTGAGCGATGTGATTGTAATATTGGCTATGTTTAAAGAGCATTACTACTTACTACAGAAATCATTATACAGCATTTTCAAACAATGTCAAGAGTTTTTTACTGGTGGACCGTGGGGGAATCGAACCCTCCCTGCGCCCTAGGAGCTATCCCGGATAAGCGCCCTCAGATGGTGGACACTATGGGAGTCGAACCCATCTATACAGCCATTTCCGGCCCAAAATAGGTCTGACCAATAACCGCACCCCACGGATCTCCGGCGGTTATTTACCCCACCCCAACAAAACAATACGGTGTTTTGTGTGCAGAGCATTCCTTAACAACTTCCGTCGCCATTAAGTACAAGTCAAATTCTGGTGGACAGGGTAGGATTCGAACCTACGTAGCCGAAGCGGCAGATTTACAGTCTGCTGGTATTAACCACTCACCCACCTGTCCAGTGTTCTTCAATAAATTAAGTGTTCAGGTGTGCTGATACGCCAAAGAATCCATAGTTGCGTTTGTCCGGGCACTCTAATCATTGGTAGCAACCACCATTCCGATTAGTAGTCTGGCACCACACCAGCTTGCCATCATCCGAGCCATCATCAGGCAGTTATCCTGAACTAGTTTCTATCTCGGTAGCGATGCAGATCCAATAGGCTTCCCCTATCCTGTGCCTGCATCCGGTACTACGATTCACTCCTTAGCGGGTGGCTGCTTCTAAGCCAACCGTCCGGAACACTTAATTTGTTAAAGAGCTTTGTTTCTCACATCCAATAACTACATTGTATCCGAACTTCCTCTCAGTGTCAAGAGGTTTCTTCAACAAATTAAACTCACTCGGGGAATCGAACCCTACATACGCCTACGATGACTAGCAGCCTTACCTCAGGAATCCCCTGAAATCACGAATTGAACGGAACGGTCACCTACGTCGTACTGCATCCACACACCGGCGGGATCGCCAGACTGAGTGAGTTTAATTTGTTAAAGAACGGTTACTTCTGAATCAATAACTACATTGTATCTGAAACCGTTCTGCATGTCAAGAGGTTTATTGAACTTTTCCCAACTCTCTGCGCAATTCAATGTTGTCTTGTTGGAGGGCACGGATATAGGCATCCCGCTGTTCCAGAGTGGTTGCTGCTTCTTCCAACAGATCGGCAATGCGATCCGGCTTCCCTTCCTGAACCGACTTGCGGGTAGGAATCTGACGCCGGATTCTCGCACGTTCTTTCAATCGAAAAATCAGATCTTGTTCTTCCATCACAGTGCTCCAAACGTACTCATAACCGTAGTAACTTCACCACCGCGAGCACGGATGAACTTATTCACCGTCGCAATAGGCACCCTTCCAAACACGTCAGGGCCACCATACTGCTTCCAACCCTTCGGAGTGTATTGACCACCCTTGGGATTGGTAACAAACCCGACTTCAACGGATTCCCACGGTCCCTGATCGTTTCGTGGCGAGCAATAATGACCACGACTCGCCTGAACAGACAGAGTAGTTCCATCCTTACAAATCACCATATCACGCAGAATCATTTGAATCCCTTTTTATCGAGTCTGGAGGCTATATTTTACAGGCGGTTTTAACCGCCCATCCCACCAACAGTAACACCACTACAAAACACACGGTAAGCCATTTCAGTCAATGGATCAACGTACCCACCTTCCTCGTTCTTCGTAAAGTCGAATTTGTGGATGTTGCGGGTGTAATACTCGAAGTTGATCTGATTGTCCGTCATGTTACTTTTCCAGGAATTCCTTGGTCATGTAGTATTCTGTCAGCATGCGTTGCATCGCATACGCCAGGTTGTTGTTGGAAGCTTCATCGGTGTTGATTTCAAATCGCACCGGACATTTGCCCCAAGAACTGTTTTTCAGAAAGTCGGCGTAATAAGCACGGTGCTCTTTGTTTGCCGGATTGAAAACAACTACAGGACGACATGCATGATCAAGAATCATTTTTTACCCTTTCACAAAATGTATTGACATTATATCAAAAAACCGAGCTGGTGTCAATGAATTTTGATACCGATGCGTCGGAGAATTTGTTTCCACCTTGGAGATTTCTTTTCCACAATGGGCGTTGTAAGCCGATACCAATCGGCGAAGAATTCATTACAAACTGACATAGGTAGGTGATCACCATCAATATCGACGATGGCTCTGTCGGTAAAGATCATGGGATCACCCCTAAAACGAAAGTTATGTCGCTTCACCAACTCCTGAAACTGGCGGAGTCTGTTGGTTTCAATCGTCATGGATGCTTTCATTATCTCGGTTTCCTAACGTAATCCTGACCGGTTACTTCTTTGTACTTCTTTAACTTCTCTTTCCACTCGTCTACGGTTACATCGGGATCATTCCGATATTCTTCCATCAGACGGTCGAGAAGGCGAAACCAGAACGCCTTCCATCTTTCAGTTAGCGTTGGTTTCGCCATCATTACACCGTAGCCGGATCAACAGCGAGGTATTCAACCACAGCGGCCTTGACCTTCGGTGCGAATTCATCAAACACCCAACCCGTAGGAAGACCGTTCTCACCACCCATAAACACACGGGCTCCACGATCGGCTTGCATTTGGGACCACTTACGGGTCACTTCCGGATCTTCCTTATCGTACACTTCAACAGTGCCGTTTTGGACACGGATGCCGAAAACAAACTCGGTTTCCTCGCATTCCTCACCAGACATGAACATAGCGTGGAGGTTAAGGAACGGGAAAGCCTCAGCAATCGCCTTCCAGTCGGCAATCAGTTCTTCTGCGGAAGGCCACTTACCCACGTTGTCCTGGTAGAAGATGCGACCCTGAGGATCACACCAACCATGGGCACCATAGATGAATGCACAGGAAGCCCAGCTGTTATCAACGTAGCTGGTGCTGATAACACCAAGCTTTTCACGGATAACAGAATCCGCTTCCCAATCTTGTTCATCGAGGGAAGCCAGACCGGAACGCTTTCGGTACAGTTCGTTGAAATTGTGGTTGTTGCCGCCGGCATACTTGCTGGACTCGGTCAGAAACCGGTCAGTGCGGAAGATGATTTCCTTGGCCTGTTCTTGGGTGACCTTATCACCGACAACACGCATTTGCGGCCACTTGGGAAGATTGTACATTGTTTGCTCCTTGAATTATTTTTTCAAACCGAAGTGATACAGGATGTTGTTCTTCTCATTGGGAATACACACCTGACTAACACACGCCTTGATCAACAATTCGGCGAACAAGGCATGATCCACTTCATATCCTTCGAATTCTGGTGCACCATTGAAATCGTTGTTGCCCCAAACTTCTTTTGTTGCTTGCTTCAACAGCTTTTCGACATTGTGATTCATCACAGACTCCATACCATCAATGAAACCATTATACACCGATAGTAGGAGTCTGTCAAGCCCTTTAGTAGATTTGTTTCACATACACCCGTTCGTTACAGGTGGGGCAGGTGATGAAGTAATCGGTATCACTACAACCCGATATATCCTTGTAGGTGTGGCTCTGAATGTCTCTCTTGACATAGTTGAGGGTAGAGCCACAGTTGCGGCATACAACCTCTTTAACAACCGTTGGATGGGGTACAGTGCTGACAACAGTTACCATTTGATAACCTCACTTGAAAGGGGTAGGTTGCGGCATTTGTACGGTGTCGCAGGGAACACCACCACCGTTAGGACCGATCAGTTGTTTGTCACGGTAGAACTTGAAACCAGCAACGCACTTCGTTCCATCAGTTTGACCGGTTTTCACCTTATGATCCTGAAAGGCTGGGATGGCAATTGCGGCCAGGATGCCGATGATGGCAATCACAATCATCAGTTCAATAAGAGTAAAGCCTGTAAAGTTCCGCCACATATTACGCATGATTTCTCCGAATTTATCCATTGTTAATCTCGATTACAGTTTTGGGATCGTCATCTGGATGAACTTCACCAAATGTGCGGGTAGTGTAAAACTTCTCATCGGGGATTGCAATGATGGTTACTTCGTCCATCGAGTTGCAATAGGGATCGAGGGGATTGGAATACTTCTTGATAGCACATTGCGTTTCCTGACCCTGCTCAAACCGTTCCAACTTCGACAACAGTGTTAGAAGGTTTCTTTTGGAGAGATACACACGGTTTTCAGAATCAAACATAACAATCCCTTCGGTAAAAACAATTTCGGCTATCAGTGGTTATTATACCAGACTGATAGCCGATTTACAACCTTTTTACTGATTACTTCTTCTTGGTAGCCACCGCACCGGAGGTGAAGGGAACCATTTCAGGAACAGTTGCACCGACCGTCACTTCATTCCAACCAGGCTGGTAGTTGCCTTCCTTGAGTTCGCTCAGATTCTTGATGATGGCTTGTTGGACAGCGGCCACCTTAGCTGCACGTTCACCGGTGAATTGGCGGGTAACAAGCACGTTCTGGACACCCAGGCTGTTGTTGTTATACACGGCCAGATTCTTGTAGTTGAGCGGCTTAACCTTGTACGGTTCGCCGACTGCTACGTTGAAAGGAACCAGAGTCAGACCCGAATTTTGATTGAGAGCCTTCACAGTGCCGCTAGGCCAGCCAGAAACAGTTACAGCCGCCGCCACTTGGGCATTCTTGACCATACCAAAGGCCTCGTCATCGGATTTGGCATCAATCACCTGCATACCGAAGCCCAGCTGTTTGTCGAGCTGGCGGATCAACAGTTGAGCCGAACCAACAGCCGCTACACGCTGACCACGGAGGTCGGAGAAGCCACTGATAACCACAGTTTTGGCATCACCCTTCATAAAGCCGAACTTCTTTTCACCTTGGATGGTGAAACCGTTGGCCGCAGTAACCACGTGCAGGTAGTTGTGATTGATAACCACCATGCTTTGCAGCTTGGCGATGTTTTCATCACCATTCTTCATGGCCTTCCACGTATCGACCTGAACCAGACCGATATCCGCCTCTTTGGTGGAAAGCAGATTGAGGTTATCCAGGCCACCGGAAGTATTCACTTCACAGAGTTGGACTTTGTCGCCGACAATCTTCTTCACATCGGCAAACAGATTGGAATAGCCCTTACCCTTCGGGCCGGTGGCAAACTTCACACCCTCACAGTCCGCAGCCGGACCATCTGCAGCGGGAGCCGCAAAGGCGCTGGTGGAAAGGGCAATCAGAGCAACAGCGAGAATCGATTTCATGTGTTTTTTCCTTTACAGATTAAATTTGGATTGGCCAGGTTGGCCAGCCGGTACAGCAGGTTGTACTGCATTTGGTTGAGACGGTGTTTGTGGGTTTTGCGGGGA
>JACCEB010793775.1_pt1 | contig 44866 bp, 39 predicted proteins | sample 7454761 | NCBI WGS metagenome assembly JACCEB01 (sample SAMN15323454, study PRJNA562643) | freshwater metagenome | isolation source: river surface water | place: USA:Blue River Watershed | collected 2017-08-18
AATATTTCCAAATATTTTGGCAATTGGTTGAAGTTAGATTTTACAGCTTTTTACACCTATTTAAACAATGCAATGGTAAGGCGACCATTTAGTGTAAATAATCAGGATAGTATATTGTACGACGGAAATATGAGCCGTGTATATGCTATACAAAATGCTGCATTTGCAACTGTTTTTGGCGGAAATTTTGGTGCCGAAATTTATTTGCCTAGGGGTTTTAAAATAATTAGCAAATACAATTACCAGTTGGGCATGGAGGAAATGGACAGTGGAAATCAATCGCGCTCCCGCCACGCTGCACCAGCTTTTGGTGTTACCCGATTGGTGTATAGCTATCAAAAACTAGTGTTACAAGTATTTTCTTTTTATTCGGCACAAGTAAGTTATGCCAATTTAAATATCGAGGAACAACAAAAAGCCGTGATTTACGCAAAAGATGCCCTAGGAAATCCCTACTCGCCAAGCTGGTACACTATCAATTTTAAAGCACAATATAGTATAAACCAAAACTTTACAATAAACGCCGGAATCGATAATTTAACAGATGTACGCTATCGTCCCTACAGCTCCGGACTAGTAGCCCCCGGCCGTAATTTTATAATGGCCATACACGCTAGGTTTTAAAAAACTATTTTCTTCGATTACAATCGAAACTTTTTGTTAAAATTTAATTTATTTCGATTATAGTCGAATGAATTTGTTAATTTTAAATAAACTTAACTAAAATGAAAATATTCAAACACTAATTGTGAGTGAATAATGTTCATTTAAAACACATTGTATGCTCATAAAAAAATTATTACCTGTTATTTTTTTATTGATAACCAACTCGATAATTTCACAGTCAATTTGTTGGTTTGATTCGTATAATTTTGAATCCAAAGGTTGTTCTGATGGTATTTTTATTGATTCAATTACAAACCCTAACAACGTTTGGGAAATTGGTGTTCCAGAAAAAAACATTTTCTCAAGTGCTAAATCAAAACCCAATGCTATTATTACAGATAGAAAAAATCCTTATCCTATAAATGACACCTCATCGTTTGTTATAAAAAAAATTGCTGGTTGGGGATATAGATTTCATCATACAGCAACAATAGAGGGATATTATTATGTAAATAGTGACACCTTAAATGATTATGGTTTAATTGAAATATCTAAAGATAATGGAAAAACATGGTATGATATTATAAATAATACTACATTTAATTTAGGTTGGTGGTATGAAAAACCTGTGCTAACAGGAAATTCTAATGGTTGGAAATATTTTTATTTTAATGTTCTAAGTACCGAAGATATAATTGGAATAATTGAAGGAGATACTTTATTGTACAGATTTACTTTTATAAGTGATGATAAATTTGATTCCAAGGATGGCTTAATGTTTGACAATCTTTATTTTGAGGATTTTGTAGAAGGAATTAATGAAATTTCTGTGAATAAAATAAAATCAAAAAGTTTCCCTAACCCAGCTGTAAATCAAGTAACAATTTCATATGAAAACGTTAATCAAATTCCATTTGAAATAAAGTTGATTGATAACTTGGGGAAAGAGGTTTTAAAACCTTTGATAACTTCGGAGAGTTCTATATCACTAGACATTTCTAGTTTAAACGTTGGTATTTACACATACTTTATTCGTAATTTAGAAAATAGTGATTGGAGTACCGGAAAAATTATTACAATTAAATGATTGTAATTTTTTACATAAGTTATGATTGATTTTTTTAATCAAGTTTATATCATATCCATTTAATAAAATCCCATTTTAAAATACTAATATTTCCAAACCGCATCGGGATGTAAAACATTTTTTGTAACTTAAGCGTACTTTGAAAATGTTTTTAAATCCCTTGTTATGATTCATCATGTTGTAAAGGTTTACCCTAGTAAAAAATCGTTGCCTAAGGAGGAGCAACTGGCTTATAAATTAGCTAAAATGGCGGTGGATAAGGTGCCTATTAGCCAAGAGGTGTTGGACATGGTAATTAATCGTATAATTGATAATGCCTCTGTAGCGGTGGCTTCTTTAAATCGCACTCCGGTTGCTAGTGCACGTGCGCAGGCTTTAGGTCATTTGCGAACAGATGGTAAAGGTGCCAATGTTTTTGGAATGCCAAATACTATAAAAGTACATGCCGAGTGGGCGGCTTGGGCAAATGCCACAGCGGTTAGAGAATTAGATTATCACGATACTTTTTTAGCTGCAGATTACAGTCACCCTGCGGATAGTATCCCCGCTGTAATTGCCGTAGCGCAACAGTTGGGTAAAAGTGGAGCCGATGTTTTACGCGGAATTGTAGCTGCGTATGAGGTACATGTAAATTTGGTAAAAGGAATTTGTTTACACAAACATAAAATAGATCACGTAGCGCATCTTTGTCCGGCGCAAGCCGCAGGAGTTGCTGCTTTGTTAAATTTGGATGTAGATACCACTTATCAAGCCATTCAGCAAGCATTACATACCTCAATCAGCACCCGACAAAGTAGAAAAGGAGAAATTTCGAGCTGGAAAGCTTATGTTCCCGGACATGGGGCAAAATTAGCTATTGAGGCGGTAGATAGAGCCATGCGTGGCGAAAAAGCACCATCGCCAATTTATGAAGGCGAGGATTCTGTAATTGCTTGGGTTTTAGATGGTCCTAATGCGGAATATATTGTGCCATTACCTGCTGATGGCGAGGAAAAAAGAGCCATTTTAGAAACCTACACGAAGGAACACTCAGCAGAATATCAAAGTCAGGCTTTAATAGACTTAGCCATTAAAATGCGCGAACATATTACCAATTTTGATGATATAGCATCTATTGTAATTGAAACCTCGCACCATACGCATTATGTGATTGGCACAGGAAGTAACGATCCTCAAAAAATGGATCCAAATGCATCGCGCGAAACACTGGATCATAGCATCATGTACATTTTTGCAGTAGCTTTACAAGATGGGTATTGGCATCACGAAGAAAGTTATGCAAAACAAAGAGCCAACAGAGCCGATACGGTAAGTTTGTGGCATAAAATTACTACGGTAGAGGACGAAAAATGGACGAAAAAATACCACGATCCAAACCCAGATTTTAAAGCATTTGGCGGTAAAGTAATTATTACTTTTAAAAACGGACAAATTTTAGCGGATGAGTTGGAAAGAGCCAACGCACATCCTGCTGGTGCTAAACCTTTTGTGCGCCAAAACTATATTCATAAATTTGATACACTTACCAAAAATATCATCACAGCAGAAGAGCGCAATCGTTTTATTCAATTGTGCGAAAATTTAGCGAATTTAACTCCGCAAGAAGTAATGCAACTAAATGTACAAGTGGACACAAATTCTTTACTCAATCATCAACCCGATACAAAAGGCATATTTTAATGATACTATCCAACCAACATCCAGCAATTAAACGCCAAAATTTTAGGGCGCAATTACAATCGGGTAAATTGTTACAATTTCCGGGTGCTTATCATCCTATTGTAGCGCAATTAATTGAGCAAACCGGTTTTGATGGTGTGTATGTAAGTGGCGCAGTAATGGCAAATTCATTAGGTTTGCCCGATATTGGTTTAACCACTTTAAGCGAGGTGGTGCAACAATCCTTAAACATCGCAAAAATTACCTCCTTGCCTACTATTTTAGATATTGACACTGGTTTTGGCGAAACCATGAATGTGGTGCGTACCATACAGGAATTGGATTATTTAGGCTTGGCAGGATGCCATATCGAAGACCAAGTAAATCCAAAACGTTGCGGACATTTGGATAATAAACAGTTGGTGCCTAAGGACGAAATGATTAAAAAAATTAATGCCGCAAGCAGGGCAAAATTGGATAGTAATTTTTTACTGATTGCCCGAACCGATGCGCGAGGAGTAGAAGGTTTAGATGCTGCAATTGATAGAGCTAAAGCGTATGTGGATGCTGGGGCGGATATGATTTTTCCCGAAGCTTTGGCAAACGAGCAAGAATTTGAATTGTTTAGAAAAGCGATTGATGTGCCTTTATTGGCAAACATGACAGAGTTTGGAAAATCTAAATTACTCAACACCCAACAGCTACAAAACTTGGGTTATAATTTGGTAATTTACCCAGTTACCACACAGCGTTTGGCTTTGTTTGCGGTAGAATTAGGTTTGCAAACCATTAAAAATGAAGGCTCACAAGAATCTTTACTTAACCAAATGCAAACCCGTAAGCGCTTGTATGAGGTGCTGAATTACGAAAAATACAACGATTTGGACGCGGGGATTTTTAATTTTAAACTCAACGATAATCAATAAATTTAACAGTACTCACCCTTAAATTTTACTACGATGGATGCTTCAAACAAAATTTACGTTCCTAAAGGATTAGCAGGTGTGGTGGCAGATGAAAGTGCGGTTTCAAAGGTAATGGCAGAGAGTAATTCGCTTACCTACAGGGGTTATCCTGTGGAGGAATTAAGTGCGCATTGTAGTTTTGAGGAGGTGGCGTATTTGTTAATTTATGGGGAATTACCCAATGTGCAGCAAAAAGAGGTGTTTTTAAACGCCGAAAAAAGCAAAAGAGCTATTTCGGCGGATTTGTTAAAAGTGGTTCAGGCTTTTCCTAAATCGGCTCATCCAATGGATACCTTGCGCACTGGCGTAAGTTTTTTAGGTATGGAGGACGAACGCATTTGGGAAAATTCTCCTGAGGTGAACATTGATAAATTTATAGCTCTATTGGCTAAAATTCCAACGCTTATTGCAGCGCATTATCGTTTTAGCAAAGGCTTGGAATATATTGCACCAAGGGAAGATTTAAGCTTATCCGAAAACTTTTTTCATATGTGTTTTGGTAAAGTTCCTGCACCAGAAGTGGTTAAAGCTTTTGATGTTTCGTTAATTTTATATGCCGAGCATTCTTTTAATGCTTCTACTTTTACTTGTAGAGTAATAACCTCCACCACATCCGATTTATATAGCGCGGTTTGTGGCGGAATTGGTGCTTTAAAAGGTCCTTTACACGGCGGTGCAAACGAGCAAGTAATGCACGTACTCAAAGAAATTGCTTCGCCCAACCATGCTGCAGAGTGGTTAAAAAATGCTTTAGAAAACAAAGTGAAAATCATGGGCTTTGGTCATCGTGTTTACCGAAACGGCGATAGCAGAGTGCCAACAATGTTTAAATACACCCGATTAATGGCACAATATACTGGTGGCGAGCATTGGTTACAAATCGCCGACATTTTACAAGAGGGTATGCTGCGCGAAAAAAACATCCATCCTAACCTAGATTTCCCAGCAGGACCAGCCTATTACATGATGGGTTTTGATATAGAAATGTTCACACCCATATTTGTAATGAGTCGCATTACCGGCTGGAGCGCCCACATCCTAGAGCAAACCGCCAACAACCGCCTCATCCGCCCACTAAGCGAATACACTGGTGTTGCACAAAGGAAAGTGAAGGGGTGAAGAATTTGCAAAATTAAAAAGGGTGGTTCCAAAATAGAACCACCCTTTAAATTATAAAAAATGAAAAATGAAAACTTGTTAATCTTTTAACATCCACATTACACCAAAAACATCATCTGAACCAAACTGACTGCTAATTGCTGTAGAAGCATTTGGATTGTTTTGTACCTCCGCAGGAGGATATAACCAACGTAAAGGAATTTTTTGCTCGGAGTTTGTACCTGTACCTAAATTAAATACTGGATAACCTGTACGTAAATAGTTATAAATTGGCTCCCAACTACCCGTTTGATAAAACGATACATACTTTTGCTCGATAATTTGACGTAAACCAGCTGTTCCACCTTTATAATCGATATTAGGATGACTTAAAAAGGTAGTAACATCCGCAGTTACAGTGCCATAAATTACTGTACCCACAATGTTTGCAACAGTAATAACAGAACCTTGTTTTGCTCCAAAAAAGTCTAAAGATGCATTAATCCCTTTTAAATACCAATCTTCATCATCACCAGAAGCCCAACCACGATTTATACCCTCGGCAATATTAAAACACATTTCGGCATAACCAATAATAATTTTAGGCTCAGGATACTTATCTATAGTATTTAAGAAATAACGATGGAAATTAGGGTAAGAATATTTACCAGCAGCAGCATCCTGGCGTAAAGTTCCTTGCGGAGTTCCTTGTGGAGAACCCACATAAGATTCAAACTCATCGTATTTGCCACCATTAGTTAATTTTTCGGGCGCAGGAGTTGCAAATACAAAAGTACGAGGATCCTTAGAACCCGCTGTTAAATCAATAATTGTGCTTGCCACAGTTGTTTGCTCTGGATATAAACCTCTAAATTGAATATTTGGTCTATCGGAAACCGCTACCCATTTAAATGCCAACTGATCACTATTTGATGCAAACAAAGGATATTTTGAATTATCCGCTAAAATTGCAGCAAATCTTTCCTTAATTCTTAAATCAGGCGTATCATCTGCACGTTTACTTAAGCTTACTAAAACTCTTAAAGTAAAAGCGTTAATAGCTCTTCGCCATTTATTTAAATCTCCATTAAAATAAAAATCACCGTTTAAAGCTGGGCGAGCAGGATTGGTTAACAATTTAGCTAAATCATCATTAGCTTCTTCTAACAAATCTAAACATTGCTCAAAAACTTCTTTTTGTGTATCAAATTTAGGCGTTAAATTAGCTGTACCTTGTCCGGCTTCACTCATTGGGATATCACCTACACGGTTAGTGTACCAAATGTATGCATAAGCTTTAATAAATTTAGAAACCGCAGCGTAAGGATTTTCGGCTGTGCCAAAAGCTTTTTCGGCCTTAATTTCCATTTGATTTAAATTTTTAATCATACTATACGGACTAGCAGTATTAGTCCATTGATACAAGTTAGTACCACCATATAAAGGGAATGTTAAACCCGATTGATACTGAGACCATCTGCTAATTTGTTGGAAAGGTTCCTCAGGGATATTACCCGTTAAATTATCCCTAACACCTCCACCACGATGTACTTCGTACAATACATTTCGTAAAATATAATCTGGTGGCACATTAGAGAACTCTCCAGATAAATTAGGATTTAAAGGATACTCCTCAAATTGTTTTGTACACGAACTTAATAAGGCAAAAGCTAAAGTAATGCTACTTATTTTTATTAAAATTCTTTTCATTTTTTTACTATTTACAGTTGTTAAAATTAAAACTGAATATTTAAGTTAAAACCGAAATTACGAGTAGTTGCGGTTTGTAAGCTTGGATTATCTGTTGAACGAACACCAAATTCTTGTTTAGCAAAACCTGTATATTGGTCCATGTTCATTTCTTTACCAGCAGCAAAGTATAACAAGTTACGGCCCACTAAAGAAAATGAAGCTTTTTCGATTTTAGCTTTAGATAACATTTTTGTTGGGAAATGATAGGATAATCTTACTTCACGTAACATAGTGTAAGTTCTACTTTGATACCAATCTTCGCTAATACCAGAGATATGAATTGCATAAGCTTGTAAAGCCACTGCTTTATCATTTTGTTCAAATACCAACTCATCATAGTTAGATATTGTTCCGTCCTCATTGTATTTAATAGTTCCAGAAACCAATTTAACTCCTTGAGAGGTATAAGATGGTGTTACTTTTCCATCCGCTTTTACACTTTCCCACTCAGCATTTCTAGCTGCACCCATTGCACCTTCATTTAAATCTTGATGCGTACCACCTCTGTACATTAAGTTTTTCATGTAGTTATAAAATACACCACCAACTCTACCATCAAATTGGAAACTTAAACCCCAATTTTTGTATTGAAATTTATTGTTGATTGCCCACATAAAAGTACTTCTACCAAAACCAACAAATGTACGTCCAATTGGGCCACTTCTAGGCGCTAAAGGCAAACCATCTAAACCATGAATAATATTTCCATTTGGATCACGTAAATACTCGGTATCATATATTGCATCTACTCTATCACCTACTCTAAATGGAGTTCCTCCCACTAATACTGAACCTGATGGATCGTTGATTTCATGGTATTTTTCGATAAATGATGAATAGTTAGCTAATACATCCCATCTAAAATCTTTTTTCAAAATTGGTGTACCTTTTAATGCTACTTCAAAACCATCTTTTTTAGTTACCACATCATTGATATTGGTTTGGTAATATCCTGTAGAAGGTGATAAATCTCTAACATAAATTTGCGGACCATTGTAAGTTAAAAAATAGGTAAAGTCGAAACCTAAACGATTTTTCAAAAACATCATATCAATACCTGTTTCGTATGCAGTAACGTTAAACGGCTTTAAATTAGGATTAGCGATGTTGTTGGTAAAGTTTGCTCCAGGTAAATTGTTGTATGAAGGTGAAATAGAATATAAGTTTTGATTTTGGTAGCTAGGACCATCATAACTTGTAAACCACGGACCACCAATTGAAGGGCCTAGCGGGTGAGGAACACCTAAGGCCATATACGCAGGACCTATATTGTTTTGAGTTAAACCACCTTGTACTTGTGCATATGATCCTCTAACTTTTGCAAAAGATATAAATTTAGGAATTTCGTTACGTAAATAATTGGTTAAAATTGAACTTACAGATACAGATGGATAAAAGTAATTTTGTTCGCCTACTGGTAAAGTAGATAATTTATCCCAGTGCCCTGTTGCGTTTACTTTTACATAATTTTTGTAACCTAAATCTATGCTAGAGTAACCACTTAATACTAACATTCTAGAGCGGTAATCATAGGTAAACACAGGGTTACGAGAGTTTGTAAAGTTATACACACCTGGTACAACTAAATCGTTTGTTGTTGCCCAAGATGAATTGTAATTAAAATCTCTTACTGTACCACCAATTAAACCACCAATGTGGAAATCTTTAACTTCTCTGTTGTAAGTATATAAAACATCCGTATTGCTTTCAAATAAACTTCTACGGTCTTCCATATAATCACCAGCACGATTAGGGCGATCATAAATTTCGGCAGATACTGGGCGTTTTTCGGTACGCATAGCATCCCAAAATGTAGCCTGTGTACGCAGTAAAACTTGTGAGTATTTGTTGATGTCGTATGATAAGGAAACATATCCATACATATCGTTTTTACGGTGGCTACGTAACCATTCGTTTGCAATAAACCAAGGGTTATTGGTGCGTCCGTACTCACGATTTAATTGTTGAACTCCATCAATTAACCAATAATCTTTTAAATCTCTTACATCAAACCAAGCACCTTGATATACACCAAAATCGTAAGCGTAAGAGTTAGGTCCATAGTTAGCATCAGGAATATTCTCTGAGTTTTGCATATTTACGTTTAACATCGAACGAACTTTTAATTTTTCGGTTAAAGCATATCCGCCATTTAACTGTAAATTATTAAAATTGATAGATGTATTTGGCCAAATACCAACTTGGCGTTGATTAGTTAAAGAAACTCTAAAATCCGATTTATCGTTAGATGTTCCTATGTTTACATTGTTAACTGTTAACCAACCAGTTTGTACAAAGTTTTTTAAGTTATCGGCACCTTTAGAAACAAACGGTGTTCCTTGGCGAATCCCATTTTCATTTAAAGGACTATCCCATTGTGGAACCAATTGTCCCTCTAATTTTGGTCCCCAAATAGCAGCACGTCTTTGTTTACCATCTTGGTCTAATGGCTGATTACCAAATGCATATACATAATTATCCCCTACTCCATATTCGCTTTGTGTTGGCGGTTTAGTTAAAAATCCGCTATTAGCTTGAACACTTGTATTGTAAGAAACATGAAAACCTTTTGTACTTTTTGTACCTCTTTTAGTAGTTATTAAGATAGCACCATTTTGTCCGCGGAAACCGTATAAAGCAGCAGCATTTGGACCTTTTAATACTGTATAAGTTTCTATATCATCTGGGGAAATATTCCACGAATCCGAGTTAATTGGCACACCATCTACTACATACATAATACCTGTATTACCTCTTAATTCGATATTAGGACGACCTAACATTTCTTGGTTAGTACCAATGTTTAAACCCGCAATTTTTCCTACTAAACCCTCAACTGGATTTGGTTGGCGTGCTTGGATTAAATCGGCACCTTCTACAGATTGTGTGGAGTAGCCTAAATCTCTTTTTTCTTTAGATACACCAAATGCAGTAACAACTATTTCGTTTAAAGTTTCCGAGCTAGATTCTAAAACTACATCAATGTAATCTTTACCATCTAGGTTAACTTCTTGGGTATTATAACCCATAAACGAAATAACCAAAATTGGATTTTCGGTGTTTTCCGGAATGTTAAGTGAAAACTTTCCTTCAAAATCGGTTGCAACAGCGTTAGTTGTACCTTTAAGCATAACAAGAGCACCAACAATGTTCTCGTTGCTCGGACTGTTTACGCGTCCGTTCACTTTTTTGCTTTGGGCAAACAATAAGTTTGTCCATGCAAAAATCGCGATAGTTAAAATCAGCGTTAAATTTTTCATGATTAGTTTATAAGTTTTAAATTTCGAGTGCAAACCTAAGTTGCTAATGTTAGGGTTTTGTTTGCCTCAAATTAATATCTAATCAATTTTAATTAAGCTTTATTAACCAATATTTTATTTCGTTTTTTAAATTATTTCAATTCGTATTAAGTTATTGTTAGCAAATGTTTTATTCAAAATTAAGTTTTCGCTAAATAACTGGTTTTTAATATAATATTAACCAAATACTAACATTTGGTTTTTAATTATGTTGTAAATTAAATACAACCAATTTATGAGTTCAAAAATTGTTATTGTGGACGACGACAAAGATATATTAGAATTGTTAGAATATCATTTGCGTAAAGAAGGAATGGAAACTTTTTCGTTTTTAAATCCAACAGAAGCCATTAAACATATACAAACCAATAAACCAGATGCAATTTTAACGGATTGGATGATGCCGGATATAGATGGTTTAGATTTTGCAAAAAAAATTAAGTTTAATCCCGAAACTTCTAACATTCCTTTAATGATGTTAACTTGTAAAGATGATGAAGGTGATGTAGTTACTGCCTTGGAATTAGGTTTTGATGATTACATGTCGAAACCGTTCCGATTAAAGGAATTTGTAACAAGGGTTAAACGAATGATTAAACGAAAAAAAGAAATTATACAAGCTACCGAAACTTTACCCGATGAAATGGAACAAGCTAGTTTAATCATTAGAGGCGATATAAAAATAGATCCTAATGCTTATGTGGCTTATGTAGCAGATGAAAAAATGAATTTAACTGTTACAGAATTTAAATTGTTAGAGATGTTAGCAAACAAACCCGGACGAGTTTTTTCGCGCGGAGAAATCATCGAGCGTATTAATGGAATGGATTATTATGCTACCGAACGCTCTGTAGATGTTCAATTGGTGAATTTACGAAAAAAAATGGGCCATTGTAAAGATTATATTGTTACCATACGTTCCATTGGATACAGTTTTAAAAAAATGTGATTTTTAATAAGTAACAATTACTTTTTTAGTAATTACACTATCAAAAGTATACACTTTAAAAAAGTAAATGCCTCGAGGTAACTGAATAATATTTAAAATTATATCCTTGTTATTTACTGCAAAGGTTTCGGATAAATCGCCCTCGCTAGTATAAATTTCTATGCGATCAATAGGTAAATCTTTACTAACTATTTGAACATGATTATTTGCCGGATTTGGAAATACGTTTATTATAAACTCGCTTTCCCAACTAATACTAACTATATCCGAGCAAATTTTATATCCATCAAAATCTTTTTGCGCCAATTTGTAATAATTTTCACCTTTAGAAGGATTAGGATGAATAAATTGATAGGTATTGGTTTGAGTTGAATTTCCAAAGCCATTCACAAAAGCTAAAGATTCCCATTCTTTATTATCAGTTTTCCAAAGTATATAAAAACCTTCATTATTTATTTCGCTTCCTGTTTTCCAAGATAAAACTACACCTAAATTTTTATCATTTTTTGCGGTAAAATTTAATAAATCAACAGGTAATATTGTAGGAGCATAAAATAAGCCCATAGATGTTAAAGAAACACCATTGGAGTAATTTTCGCCAAAAGCATTTTTATCCGGACGATTATTTACAACATCATAGCGTTCAAATACAATTTCATCAAAAGGCTCGGTAGATTCAATAGTAAATAATGAAGATTCGTTCCACCCAGTTCCTCTGGGATGAGCTTGTCCTTGTATAGTTCGTGTTGTAGCATCAAATGTTAAACTATCTGAGGTAGCATCGTTAAAATCAATTCGAATAGTAAAACTAACATCGCTTAAAACAGAAACACCAGCATTTTTAACATCTACAACTCTTAATTTTTCTATCCCATCTGCATTTTCGTTAAGTGCTCCAACAATAACCTGATATTTCAATAATTTTTTAGAAAAAACAAAAGTGTAAGTTTCACTGCGTAATTGTCCGTAATTATTCACCCAACCCGTACCAAAAGCACCCCAAGTTCGTCCTAAATGTAAACCTTCAATATTGTTTCCAGCATTTTCGGGAATAGTATTCATTGGCGGTCCAGAAGGATATGTACCATGCAAAGGTGAAGTAGTACCACCCGTTTTGGTAATAGTTAAATCGGTTCCAGATTTAGTAATTACAGCACTTGTACTACCATTAGTAACATTTGCTAAAATGTCGGCAGTATTAATAATTAAATCTTGTGCACTTAAAGTGAAGTTACTTAAAAAAATAATAAAAGTAAAAAAGGCAGAAAAGGCTTTGCCATTTCTATAACCTAAAAAGTTACTGGTTTTCATGGCGTTAAGGTATTTACTTAGCTTAACGCTGTTATTTAGTAAAGGTTATAGAAAATAAAGTTTCAATAAATTTTTAACAATTATTCTCATCAATCAGTTTTAACTTAATTATTTACTTCTTGGTAATTTTAAAAGCTTTAAGTATCTTCATAGCCAAATTATAAGATATATGAATTTAGCTGTATTTGGAATAGTTTTTAATCCCGAAAAAAACCAGGTTTTTCAAAATCTATTTCAATTTTTTCATGAACACGCCGAAATTCAAAGAGTATCTATTTACGCACCATTTTACAATCAATTGTTAGGAAATATTGAAGGCTTAGATAAGTTTGGGCAATTTGAAAATGCAAAAGAAATTGAGCATTTTGATATGATGATTTGTTTGGGTGGTGATGGTTCTATTTTGGATTCATTAGCATTGATTAAAGATAAAAAAATACCAGTTTTAGGCATAAATACAGGTAGATTAGGTTTTTTAAGTAGTATATCTACAGAGGAAATTGAGCAACCTTTAATCGAAATTATAAATGGAAATTACATCACCGATAGAAGAAGTGTAATTAAGTTAGATTCGCCTTCTAATTTATTTGGTGAGATAAATTATGCACTAAACGAAGTAACTGTGCATAAAAAAGATTCGTCATCAATGATTATTATACATACTTATGTAGATGGCGATTATTTAAATTCCTATTGGGCTGATGGTTTAATAATTTCTACACCAACGGGTTCTACAGGTTATAACCTAAGTTGTTCTGGTCCTATCATAATGCCAGGTAGTGATGTTTTTATTATCACACCTATTGCCCCACATAATTTAAATGTACGCCCTTTAATAATCCCTGATAATAAAAAAATTACGTTACGATTAGAAGGAAGAGATGATGGATTTTTGGTAGCTTTAGATTCCCGCTCGCAAGCCATTACTTCGGATGAAATTTTAACAATCCAAAGAGCAGATTTTTATTTTAATTTGGTTCGCCAACCAGGACACTCATTTTTTAGCACCATTCGAAACAAATTATCTTGGGGTTTAGATAGTAGAAATTAAAAAATCTTAGGTTAATTTATGTTCAATTCCAAAATCATCAATCAATTCTAATCCGTAATTTCTTATAACATCAATAATTTCTACAGCTCTTAATCCTCTTGGGGTAATAGAGTATTCTACTTTAGGTGGAACAACTGCAAAAACTTCTCGCGTAATAAACCCTTCTTTTTCCAACTCGCGCAATTGTGATGTAAGCATTTTATGAGTGATATGCGGAATGTTTTTTTTAAGCTCGCTATAACGTAAAACCTTATCTTTTAAGCGCCACAATATAGGCATTTTCCATGTACCCCCAATCCTATCCATAGCAAATTCTACAGGATTATAGTACAATTTATTCTCGTATAAAAATTCTGGCATCTTCTGTATATATTAATTTTATTGATACTTTCCTAAAAGTGTGTATTAGTTAAATTAGTTAGTATAATTACAAATTTACTATTTATTTAAAACTTTGTACTCATCAATTAAACAAAATAATCATGAAAAAATCCATTTTAATTTTAACCTCATTTTTTACAATTATAGGTGGGGTTATAAACGCTCAAAATTCTAAATCAACTAAAAATCAAAAAAACATGGAAAACTTAAAAGAAGTAAACAGTTATGTGCATTTTCATGGTGCACCAAGTAAAGGAAAAATTTTAATGGTGGCAAGTTCGCCAAGTGTATCTAAACAAACAGGTTGGCCAATTGGCTTTTGGGCTGCGGAATTAACACATCCCATGTTGGTTTTTCAGGAAGCAGGTTACGAAATAGAGTTGGTATCTACCGAGGGTGGAAAATTAGAAATGGATGGTTACTCCAACCCTTTAGATGCTAGTGGTTATTCGGCGCACGACATAATTACTTTAGGATATTTACAAAAACCAGAGTTTGCTAAAATGTTAGAAAACACCAAAAAATTTAGCGAGGTTAATACTAAAGATTATGTTGCGATTTTTTTAGTGGGCGGACAAGGTCCTATGTACACTTTTAAAAGTAATACTGCTTTGCAAAATTTATTTGTTTCGTTTTACGAAGCAGGTAAACCAGCAGCTGCTGTTTGTCACTCTACAACCCTATTGTTAGATGCTAAAAAATCGAATGGTGAATTGTTAGTGAAAGGTAAAACATGGACAGGTTTTGCGGATGCTGAGGAAGAATTTGCAGATAAAGCAGTTGGACAAAAAATACAACCCTACCGAATAGAAACCGAAGCTAAAAAAATTGCAAATACTAATTTTAAAGTATCTGCACCATTTTCATCTTATGCAATTGTGGATGGGAATTTAGTAACCGGACAGCAACAAAACTCGGGTGCAGCAAGTGCTAAATTAGTAATAGAATTATTAAATAAATAATACTTTTTAAGCGAGCCTCAAAAGGCTCGCTTTTTAATCCGATGAAAAAAACACTATTCTTTTTAATCCTGTTTTTGGGTTTAGAAACACGTGCTCAAATTCCTACAGAAATATTCATGGGTAATGAAAAAGCTACTTTGGATATTATGTTTTTTAAGTTTTTCAAAAAAGATTCGGTAAACTATTCACCTTGGTTATTTTTTAATAGAAATAGAGCAAGTGTTGATTATCGTTTTGGTAGTACCAATGTGCCTTTAATAGGTTTTACAGAGGCAATTTCATATAATTACACTAAATTAAAAGGTTTTGCACCTGTTTATGTAATTCAGATTTTAAGTTGGGGTTTGTACTCCAAAACAGGTATCCAATATGCTAAAATTGGGAAAAACTTTACTTTATTTACATGGTTAGTAACCGAAACTAATAAGGATTTAAATTACGATTATTTTATTTTATACAGATATACACCATCTATTGGTAAAAATTCTAAATTATTTACTCAATTAGAAAGCATTAACTCATTTTACAATTTAGGCAAAAACAACATTCAACTAACTCAAAGAGCTCGATTAGGTTTACAAAAAGGAACTTTTCAGTTTGGGTTTGGAGTAGATTTAAATCAGCAAAGTAAGCTTGATTATAAAACAAATTCAAATTTAGGCATATTTATCCGCAACGAATTTTAGTATGATTATTAAAAAAACCTTTCATCCCATAAAAGTAATTTCCTATGTTAAATGGGAAATTTTATTTGCCGTAAGTATAGCTCTTGTTGCCTATTATTTTTCTGAATTTTTATATTGGAACATTCAAATTCCATTTTCGGTATCTGCAATTATGGCAAGCGCATTGGCAATTTTTATTGCATTCAGGAACAATTCATCTTATTCTCGATGGTGGGAAGCACGAACACAGTGGAGCAATATTGTAAATTCCAGTAGAACTTTTGCCAGATTGATTGTTAGTTTTACAGATAGCCACGCTCATCAAGCCAATTACGATGTAAACAAAAGCGAAAATTTTAAAAAAGAAATGATTTATTTAATGATTGCTTTTACCAAAACGTTAAATTATACCTTGCGCCATCAAAATAAATTCAACGATATCCAACAATGGTTAAGTGAAAATGAAAAATCATATTTTTTAAATGCCCAAAATAAACTTAATTTTTTACTTTCATTAAAAGGAAAAAAAATTTACCATGCAATGGCAAATGGAACTTTGGCAGGATTTGATAGTTTCCAACTTGAGGGACAATTATTAGCTTTAACCAATTATGCTGGAGCATGTGAGCGTATAAAGGATACACCCTTATTAAGACAATATCATTATTTTACAAAATTATTTTTATTTGCTTTTATAGTAATATTGCCATTTAGTTTATTATCCGATTTCATTAAATTGGAAAAACCCATTTGGATACTTCCTGTAAGTGTTTTAATTTCTTTTATCTTTTCGATTATAGCTAAAGTTGGAGAAGTTAACGAAGATCCTTTCGAAAATGAAATTACAGATGTACCTATGGATTTTTTATGCAATACAATCGAAAGGGATTTACTGGAAATGTTAGGCGAAAAAGATTTGCCTAAAATTTATACCCATCAAAATGGATATTTATCCTAAATAAATACATTTCATTTAATATATTTATAATCAATTCAAAATTTATCATACATGAAAATAGCAATTATTGGTACAGGAAACGTTGGAGGAGCATTAGCTACTCATTGGGCTAAAAAAGGACATACAATTAATTTAGGCGTTAGGGATACGCAAAATTTTAAAGGAATGGAATTACTTAAAAACCCTGATACAAAAGCATACTCTGTAATTGAAGCAGTAAGTTTATCTGATGTAATTTTAATTTCTACTCCTGCTCCTGTTGCGGTGGAGGTAACTAAAAGTTTAGGCAATACAGAAGGTAAAATTATTATCGACGCTATGAATATTGTAATGGGCAGAGGACCAATTGGCTATAAAACTACCTCGGAGGCAATTTTAGATAATACCAACACAAAGGATGTAGTAAAATGTTTTAATACCACTGGATTTAACAATATGCAAAACCCTGTTTATAATGATGTTGCTTTAGATTTATTTGTTGCTGGGGATAGCGAAAAAGGCAAACAAGTTGCACAGCAATTGGCTTTAGATGCCGGATTTGATAATTGTTATGCTATTGGTGGAAATGATAAATTTGAACTTATGGAACAATTTGCTTGGTTTTGGATTAATTTAGCAATGTTCCAAGGTGCTGGCAGAAACATTGGTTTTAAACTTTTAAAACGTTAGCTTTTTTTAAAGAAGCTGCGATTTTTATAATCTAAAGTTTTTTTAGTCTCTATTGTAGCATTAAATTACAATAAAAAAGCCGGCTTTTTATAACCGGCTTTTTTAGTTTACCATCCTGAATCATCAGATGAATGATCACCGTCTTCTTCATCCTTATGTTCCTTTTTTGGTTTTCCAGGTGTTCCTGGCATATCTTTTTTAAACGGTACACTTAAATTAGCTGGATTAGTTTTAATTTGTATTGGATTTTGAAACAAAATGGCATTGTCGCTTTCATTTTCTTCAAAGGATTTAGATGAATTTACCCAAATACCTAATCTGTATGTTCCTGGTTTGATATCTTTTCCCTCAAAACTTATATTTTGATTTTCGAATTCATGACTGCCCATATGGTAAATACCCTCTAAATTATAGGTTTTAACAATAATCACATCCTCTGCACTCGTACTTCCTTGTGGAATCAAATAAATACTTACATCAAAAGCTGTAGTTTTATCTTTAGAATTGTTACCATCCGATAACACTAAAAATTTTAAATTTTTTACTGTAAAAGTACTGGCATCGTACTTTTCGAAATACATATTTTCTTCTAAATTAGACGGATAAACATTTGTAGGTAGTGTTTTTTGGGCTTGTGTGCTAAATGCAATTAAAAAAAGCGATAAACCTAATCCTGATAGTAAATTTTTTTTCATAAATTATTTAGTTAGTTATTTTTTGGTTAAACCAAGTATTGTACCAAAATACAATTTTGCTTTACGCACAAAATTGTTTTGGGTTACTTTAAACAATAACTTAACTAATATTTGTTGAATACATTTTTTGATTGTATTTTTAGCTAACCATAACACCAAACCTTAAACTATAGTATATTGAAATCCATTTACATTCTACTTTTTTTATTGTGTACTCAGCTTGTTCAAGCTATTCCACAAATCATAAATTTTTCGTCTAAAGATTATAAATCGCATAGTATCAACTTCGGTTTTATTCAGGATAAACAAGGCTTAATTTATGTTGCAAATGCTTATGGTGTTTTAATTTTTGATGGGGTAAATTGGCGAAAAGTTGGACTAAACGATGGTAAAAGTGCATTAAGTTTAACACAAAGCCAAGAGGGAAAAATTTTTGTAGGTTCCTCTAGCGAGTTTGGTTTTTTACAAAAAGATGAACGTGGAAACGTAACTTACCGATCGTTAAAGGATAAAATGCCAGATAAAGAAATTGGCGAAATAAACAATATTATTGCCGTAGGTAATAAAGTATTTTTTCAGGCATATCAAGGGTTATATGTTTATGAAAATAATCAGATTTCCAAAATAAACTTTCCTAAAAATGATGTATTGGTGTATAATTTAATACTTGTAAACCAACAATTATTTGCCTTTACTTACGGTAAAGGTTTTTATAAAATAAAAAATAATAAGGCACAATTAATCTCGCGTAATATTCCTTCAGATGCTATCATTTCTTTCCAAGCTTTTCAGTCGGATACCTTATGGATTACCAAAAATGGAGTGTATAATGAGGGCAAAAAATTAGTGGTGGACTTACAAAATGCTATTGTGCATTCATGTATAAATATTACAAAAAACAGCTTGTTATTGGCTACTCAAAATAATGGATTATATCATATAAATTATAAAGGCGAAATTTTATCTAACTATAACAAAAGCAATGGTTTACGAGATAATTTTATACGTAAATTATTTGTTGATTTCAATAACGATTTGTGGTTAGCTTACAACAATGGAATTGGTTTAGTAAAATGGAATTCTACTGTAAAATACATAAATAGTTCGGATTTTAATAAACTAGAAGGTATGGGTTTAGCTTCGGTAATAAAAGGCGATACTTTGTTTTTAGGCACTACTCAAGGCTTATTCTATTTACCTAAATGGAAATACAATATTCACAAATCCAGTAAATTTTATAAAATAAACGGGTTAAATGGTGCTATAAATTATTTAACTATTGCCAATAATAAATTGATTGCTTGTTATTCATCGGAGGTTTACCAAATTAATGGCACAAAAGCAGTTTTAATCTCTGATAAATCTTGGTATGGCTCGTGGATTTGGAAAAACGATGTGATAAAAAATCAAGCATTTGTAGGTAATTATGTGGGTTTATCTAAGTTTATATTCGAAAAAAATCAATGGAAATTTTCTGCTAAAATTAAAGGCTTTGACGAAAGCAGTAGGGTAATGGAAATTGATGATCGCGGAATAATTTGGGTGGTACAAGGAAATAAAGGTTTGTATCGTGTAGAGCTAAATAAAGATAAGGATAGTGCGGTAAGTGTAGTTAATTATGCAACTAAACTACAACTTTCACCTCAACATTTTAATGATATATTTAAATTGAACAATACAATTTATGTGAGCACTTACAAAGGGGTTTTTGTACTTAAAAATGATGAATTGATAGAAGATAAAACATTTAATCGTATTAAACCTTACACAGATAGAATTAGGAAAATGAGTGAAAATCAATTGTATTCTATTTACAACGACCAAGCTCATCCGTTAAAATATGATAGTAAAACAGGATGGAATTTTTATTATACCGAAGCATCTTTTTTAGAAAGTCCTTTGGTGGGAAGTGCCGAGTATTTTAACCAACTTAACGATAGTTTATACATTATTGGTACCGAGGATGGTTTTGCTTTATATCAACCCAAAAACAATACTTTTGCATTTAAAGGCAATTGTTTAATTAGAGAAATTAATGTTTTAAGCGATAAAAAAGATTCGTTGTGGTTTGTGGATGATCCTAAACAAATGTTTCAGTTAAAATATCGCGAAAACAATATTCGTATTGGATTTAGTATTGCCATTTTTGGGGAATCCAAACAAATATCCTACGAAACAAAATTGTTGCGTAATGGAAAAGTTTGGTTTAATTGGCAAAAAGTAATGGGAAATCCTTTTAGGGAATTTACAAATTTACCCGAAGGTAAGTACACTTTTGAGGTTAAAGCTAAAAAAGGAAATTTTGAAATGGGTAATAAACAAATCACTTTTGTTGTTTTACCGCCTTGGTATCGAACAACTTGGGCTTATGTTTTATATTTTTCTTTATTGGTAGTTTTAGTTATTTATATCAACAATTTATTTAAAAAACAACGCTTAAAATTAATTGCCGAAAAACAACAAGAATTGGCTATTAAGGAAAAATTATTTCATGCCGAAAAGTTAGAAATTGAATTACAAAATAAAGAAAACGAATTGGCTTATATTGCGTTAACGTACACGCAAAAAAAGGAAATTTTAAGTAGGGTGGCGCAAAATTTAGATGCAATTAGTAAGGATATGGATTTTGAAAACCGACAAAAAATTGTGGGGATTAAACGTATTGTAGAAGGGAACTTGGATGATGAAAGTAATTGGCAAAATTTCCAAGTTCATTTTGATCAAAAAAACGATAACTTTTTTACCAAATTAAAACAAATCGACCCTAAAATTACCGAGGCTTATTTACTGTTTTGTAGCTATGTAAAAATGGGTAAATCCAATAAGGAAATTGCCGATTTATTAAACATAAGTGTGGCTGCAGTGGAAAAACGAAAATATCGCTTAAAATTAAAATGGAATATAGAAAATGATGATAATTTTACGGATTTTTTAAGGGAGTTGTGATAAGGACAAAACTATAAATATGTAAGTAATTAGAATTTATTTAATTCCTCTTTCTGCATTGCAGTGAAGCTCTTCATAAAAATAGTGAAGCTAAAAACTAAGTTTTTCTTACGCTCTCCAACTCCTCGCCTTGAGGTGAGGTTTGATATTAAGAGGAGCAATGCCCTTTGGCATTGAGGTATTTTGGCGGAGTGGTGATGAACAATTTTTATAATGTATTTTTATTATTTAATTCATGATTTCTATTTGTATTCCTATATATAATTTCGATTGCTCGGCACTAATTTTATCTTTAACTAAACAAATTAAGGATAATCAATTAGCAGCCGAAATTGTTTTAATCGACGATGCTTCGGAGGAAAATTTTCGTGCCATTCACTCCCCTATTCCGCAAATCAAATACATTCAGTTAGCGCAAAATGTAGGCAGGGCACGTATTCGCAATTTATTTTTACAACACACTCAGTTTCCATATTTATTGTTTTTGGATTGTGATGGTGCCGTAAATCATCCCAATTTTATTAAAAATTATGTACAAAGTATTTCGCCAAATTTTAAAGGAGTAATTTGTGGAGGCAGAGTGTACCCAAATTTTGTTCACGAATCTAAAAAATTACATTGGAAATACGGAGTAAATTTCGAAAGTAAAAGTGCAATTGAAAGAGCAAAAAAACCATACGGTTCATTTATGACCAACAATTTTTTAATCGAAAAATCCATTTTACAACAATTCCCATTCAACGAAAATTTGGTACAATATGGACATGAGGATACACTTTTAGGCATCCAATTACAGCATAACAATATTCCTGTAATACATATCGCTAACGAAATTTTAAATTTAGATATTGAAACCAACGAATCTTTCTTGCAAAAAACACAACTAGCCGTTCAAAATTTAGTCTATTTAATGCAAAATCCCAGCTATCAAAAAGCTATTATACAGCACGTAAAAATGGCAAAAGTAGGTTATTTTTTATATCGATATAAAATCATACTTTTTGTTCGATTTTTAAATCCTATTTTACTTCCAATTAGTTATTTTATAGCCAAAAAATTCAGCAGCACCTTTGCCTTAAACATTTTTAAATTACTTTTTTGGGTAAAATGCGTCTCTAAAGCAATTTAAAAAAACTGATTCCCCTTTATTATACCTAATATCAATTTCTCACAGAACACACAGATATTCAAAGAGTTTTTTTTATATTATTTTTTTCACAGATTCCACTACGTTTGAAAGATTTCACAGAATCAAAAAACTTCGTTTTTTTTAGTCTCACAAGTTTTTGTTCTCCAACAGATGTAAAGGGTTACTTAAAATTTTATTGAAAATAAAATTATCTGTGTAAATCTGTTAAGTGTAACGTAATCAGTGTAATGAAAAATATTTAAACCTATATAATCTGTGATAGTCTGAGATTTCTGTGAGAGATTATTTTTTGAAATAATTACTGGTACAATCCCGTAGAATCATTTTAAAAAATATTTTTTATTATTAAAAAGGATATATTAGCTAAAATAGTGCTTTTAGAGCATCTAGTTGTAAGTTTTCGGGGTTATTACAGTCTTTTTTTTACTAAATTTAGGTTTCTGCTTGTGTGAAAAACTGCAAGGATTCTTATAATATTTTTATGAATAGCATTTTCAAATTTTTCACCTAGTCCAATTAATTGTTCATCGTAATAATCAATCGCTTGTTGTATATCTTCTAAAGCATTTTCTTCAATAACAACATTATAAGCCAATATTATTTAGTTTTAAAATTAAGTTTTTTACGCGCTTCATTCCATGGTGTAAAATTTTCATCTTTAGCATTTTTTAAACGCTCACGAACAATTTCTTTTTGCCAATCTGGTATATCTGTTTCGTTTTTAGATACTTCTATTCCAAGTTGTTCAACGAGTTCTAAAAAGAAATTTAATTTAGTATCCGGTATATTTAAAGTAATTTTAGTCATAAAATTTCATTTATATTTCAAAAACAAATGTATAAAAACATTCATCTACAATCAATTATTTAGTAAAGTTTAGTTGAATCTGTGTATTTTCAACTGTTTTAAGCACACAATTTAAAATAATTCAGGTTAATTGATTTATCTGCTAATTTTACAAGCTAGGAGGAAAGACACTTCATTTCTCTTATAAAAATTAAAAAACATAGATAAAGCTTATTGATTAATTTGTTTTAAAAGCTCTTTTAATTCTTTATCCGTAAGAGAATCTTTATCGGCTTTATCGAAGATTGAAATTAAGTAAACTGTATTTTCTTTGATAATAACATTAGTAATCACCCTCGCACCACCAGATTTACCTTTATTTTTAGAAGTAATTGCTAGCCTAATTTTAAAACAGTTATTACCTAAAGGTGTTCCTTGTTGAGGATTACGTTCTAAAATTTCAACTAATTGTATAAAATCGTTTTTTAAGGAGGGATATTTTTTAACTAGCTTTTTAAGTTCCTTTTTAAAGGTTTGTACAGCAATAACATTATAAGTCATTTAATAAATCTTTAGCTGGAATACCTTTTAATTTACCTTCACGAATTAAGTTTAATTCGGATATAGCATCTTGCATATTTTGAATATTTTGTGCTTTAGTATTTGATAAAGGTGTAGCTTTTTTTACAAATTTAAAGCTACTTAAAATTTCTAAGAAAAAAGCAGCTTTAGAGTCGTTAACTTCAAGTAAAATTTTCATATGTGTATAATTTTTTTTAAATTGCCATATGGTATTCGCCTTATACTCATTTGTGTTTGTGTCCAAACGGGTCATGGCTCATTTCATAATAATTTTAGTTTAAAACTATTATTTAAAGTAATCCATAAAATATAGTTTACCCAACAAATGTATAAAAACATTCATCTACAATCAATTATTTAGTAAAGTTTAGTTGAATCTGTGTGTTTTCAACTGTTCTAAGCACACCATTTATATAATTCAGGTAAATTGATTTATCAGCTAATTTTATATATTATTAGGATTTATACTACCACAAGTTGTATCTTTGATGCATGAATAAAAAACAGAACATCCGATTATTAAGTTTAGAGGAAATTAAGGATCAAACCATTCAATTGGGCGAAAAAGCATTTAGGGCTAAGCAATTATGGGAATGGTTGTGGAAACGTAATGCTTTAAGTTTTGAGCAAATGGATACTTTACCTAAAGCTTTTAGAGAAAGTTTGGCTCAAAATTTTGATTTATTGCCTATTAAAGTTAAAACACAACAAGTTAGTACTGATAGAACAGTAAAAACTGCATTTAATTTACACGATGGTTTTACGGTAGAGGGCGTTTTAATTCCTACTGCAAAACGTATGACAGCTTGTATATCCACACAAGTAGGTTGTAGTTTAACTTGTAAATTTTGTGCTACAGGTAAGTTAAAAAGAGAACGCAATATACAATTTGATGAAATTTTTGATCAAGTTGCGTACATAAAAAATCAGGCGGATACTTTGTATAAAAAACCCTTAACCAATATTGTATATATGGGAATGGGCGAGCCGTTGTTAAATTATAGCAATACTTTAAAATCTATCGAACGTATTACTGCGCCAGATGGTTTGGGGATGTCGCCGCGCCGCATTACAGTTTCTACAGCGGGAATTGCTAAAATGATTAAACAATTGGGAGATGATGAGGTAAAATTTAATTTAGCTTTATCCTTACATGCACCAACCGACGAAAAAAGAAGTCAGATTATGCCAATTAATGAGCAAAATTCATTAAGCTCGTTGGTTGAAGCGATAAAATATTTTCACGAAAAAACAGGAACACATGTAACCCTAGAGTACATTATTTTTAAAGATTTTAATGATAGTTTAGAGGATGCACGTAACTTGGCAATTTTTAGTAAAAACTTCCCTTGTAAAATTAATATAATTGAGTACAATTCTGTAGAAGATACAGGTTTCGAACGTTGTCCGGATGATGTAGTAAACATGTTTAAAGATTATTTAGAAAGTAAAAATGTAACCGTTAGCATACGCCGAAGTAGAGGAAGAGATATTGATGCAGCTTGCGGACAATTAGCTAACAAACACGAAAAATAAATGATACAACGTTTAAGTATTGCAATCTTATTTTTAACCTTATTATTTTCGTGCGAAAGTGAACAAAATAATAATCCAAAACTTGAGTTTTATGTAAGTTATGGTGATAGTTTGAGTTTAATTGCCATGGATACTGTTAAGCACGAATTAATGGGTGCAATTGAAAAATACGGGCATGTAGAAGCAATTAATTACTGTAAAAATTACATTGGTGATATTGTTCAAAATCAAAAACCCAACAATGTTCATATTAAACGAACGTCACTTAAATATCGAAATCCCAATAATGCGCCAGATAGTTTAGAATTTGTGATTTTAAATAAATACCAAAAAATTAAAGCAGAAGGAGGCGATTTATTACCTCAACTGATACAAATAAACAATACTACACATTATTTTAAACCTATTGTGGTACAACAAGCTTGTTTAAGTTGCCACGGACAATCCGAAATAAGTAAAGAAGTTTTTCAAAAAATCCAAAAAGAATATCCTAAAGATTTAGCCACTGGATACCAATTTGGCGATGTACGTGGAGTTTGGCATATAATTATGCATTAACAATTTATATTTCCTTTTTTTGATAATATCTAATCCAATCAACTTCCATAATACAAGGAAATTGGGTTGAATTTTCAGGAGCATTTTTGCCTGTTTGAACTGCAGTATTAAATATTATAGACATAGGTTGATTGGGGTAAATTTTATTTACAATATATTCTAGTCCACTATACAAAGTACAATCGGTAATTTTACCCTTAGAAGTATAATATTTGTATACAGATCGTATTAAATTACCATCCACATACCATTCGATTTTATTTTTTTCCCAAATTAAAGTAAATACATGAAAATCCTTGGAAAAATCAGAAAATTTATATTTTTTACTACAAGGATTACCTTTACCGTCTTTATCATAATCCAACCAAACATTAGTGTGTAATATATTGGATAGTTTATTTGGACTAAATCTTACCAAAAAATTATATTCATTCCAAAATTCGAACACATCAATTTCGTTCCAAACAGGACCGCCATACAGCCAAAATGCTGGCCATAAACCCTTGCCTTTAGGTATTTTTACTCTCGCTTCAAATTTACCATATAAGTACGCAGTTTTAGTCCAGATATTCGCCGAAGTATAATTGTATGTTCTTAAATTAGGTAAACTATCCCATAAAATCTCATCATCGGGTTTCCAAGAAATTGCTTTAGAAACTAAGGTTTTTTTGGTGGTTATAATCTTTAATAAACCCTCGTTTACAACTACATTATCTAAAGAATTATATTCTTGTTCACTTCCGTTATTTCCATACAATGCACCTTCTGCCCAAGGACGAGTTTGCCAAACATTTAAATTTAAATTATCTCCATTAAATTCATCCTGAAACACCAATTCCCAAGGATTATCGTTACAAATAGATATGGTTTGATTTTGAGTTATTTTTTCATTTTTACAAATTTTTTGTCCTAAACTATAAAAGCAACTAAAAAATAAAGGAAAAAATAATTTATTCATTATAATTAAGGAAAATCTAACAAGTTCAAGTGTATAATTTAAAAATGTAACGTTTTTAGCATTTGAGTAGCAATTTTATTTCTATCGAAATCCTGAGCTAATTTTTCGCAACCTTTAACGGATTTTTGATAAATTTCGGGGTTTGTAGCTAAAGTGATTGTTTTTTCGATAAAATCGGCTTCGTTTTCGGGTTCAAAACATAAACCTGCTTCGTAATGATTGATAATTTGCATGGTTTCGCCCATTAAACCCAATAAAATTGGTTTTTTAACTGCAGCTGCTTCGAAAATTTTAGATGGAATAACGGTTAAAAAAGTATCCGATTTTTTTAAATTTACTAAAGCAACATCCATTAAATTTAAATAATTCAATACTTGTTTTTTATCAACCGAATCCAAAAACAGCACATTGTTTAATTGTAATTTTTTAGATAAATCGATTAAATTTTGTTTGTTGGCACCGTCGCCCATAAACAAGAAAAATATTTGAGGATGAGAGTTTTGCAATTTTTGAGCCGATTGTAAAATAAAATCCAAACCATGTGCTAAACCGTGCGTTCCAATATATGCCAACACAAATTTATTTTGCAATTGATATTTTTGAACCAAATCTTGCGGTTTACTATCCGGTTGATACATTTCGAGATTTGCACCATTTTTATGCACAAAAATTTTATCTCCGTTAATCCCTCTTTCGATAATTTTTACTTTAAAAGCATCAGTTACCACCACAATTCTATCAGCAGATTTATACAAATGTTTTTCTACTTTTTCGAAAAATCTAATAAAAGCATTTTTTTTCATAGCGCCAACTGCAACAATAGATTCGGGCCATAAATCTCTAACTTCCATTACCCATTTTTTGCGTTTAAAAATATGCAAAAACCAACCCGAAATAGCGGTAAAAAATTGTGGAGAAGTTGCTATAATCAAATCTGTTTTTACAAATAAACCTGCAAAAAAAGCAGCAATGGCAAAACTAATGTAATCTAAAATTCTTTTAACAAAACCCTCGTTAGCAGTGATATAAGTCCAAACTCTAATCACTTTTATTCCATCCATGGTTTCCTTTTGGTACAATTTATTTTTAAATCCAGGATATACTTTACCTTTAGGAAAATTCGGGAAACATGTAATAACAGTAATATCTGCACCCTGTTTTACCCATTCTTTACAATGCTCATACGTTCTGTTAGCTGGAGCATTTACTTCGGGCGGAAAATTATCGGTTAAAAATAAAATACGCATGTATAAAAATGTTTTAAAATGAGGGTATTATACTGATTAAATTTTAATTTATACTTTTATTATCACCACTCCGGCTTTCAGCCACCTTCGCCTCAAGGCGAGAAGTTGCACTACTTCTTTTAAACACCTGTCAGGTTTTGGAAACCTGACAGGTGTTTAAAAGTATTCCATAATTAATTGGTGTTAAACAAAATGTTACGAAAAAATTTCAAAAATTTTATCTTAAAACACCAATAGCTTTACCAAAATTTTCAGCAAATTGTCGGATTTCTTTAGCGTGTAAAGACTCACCCGTTGCACGTTCAAAACCATCTGCCATAGTCATAAAAGTTTGAAAATACATCATTTTCATATCTTCTACATACATATCCTTCGTCCACAAATCCACCTTTTTAGCTAATTTTTCTTTATCGTCCCAAACAGCAATCATTAACGCCTTCACAACATCTTTTTCCAAACCTTTATCTTCCGTAGCTGTCCATTCTATTTTTTCGGGCAAATAATTTTCATCTAATTTTAACGTAAATTTTATCTCTTTTTCCATTGTTTGATTTTTTAATTATTTTACTAACCCACCATTATTTACGCTATTAGTAGGCGATACAAAACTTAATTTTCCTTCGGCATCTTCTGCCATTAATATCATTCCTTGCGAAGGAATACCTTTTAAATCTCTGGGTGCCAAATTTACCAAAACCAATACCTGCTGGCCAATTATACTTTCGGGCTCGTAAAACTCTGCAATCCCCGATACCACTGTGCGTTGATCTATCCCAGTATCCAATTTAATTTCCAACAATTTTTTAGTTTTAGGTACTTTTTTAGCCTCTACAATAGTTGCCACGCGGATATCCATTTTTTGGAAATCCTCAAAAGCAATTAAATCCTTGCTAGGCTCGATATTTTTAGTAGTAGCCACCTTTTTTTTATCTTGTAATTTTTGCAACTGATTGTCCACAATTTCATCCTCAATTTTCCCAAACAATAACTCTGCTTGAGCTATGGTATGCCCGCTAGCTAAAACGCTTCCTGCAATTTCGCCCCATGCAACACAATTTGCATTTAACATGCGCAATAATTTTTGTGAAGTTTGAGGTAAAAACGGAGCCGAAACTTGCGCTAAAACTTGTGCAATTTGCAAGCTGATAAACATGATAGTTTCCACGCGTTCAGCATCAGTTTTAACTACTTTCCAAGGCTCTTCATCTGCTAAATATTTGTTACCTGCAAAAGAAACCTTCATCATTTCTGCCAAAGCCTCTCTAAATTTATATTGCTCAATTTTATCCGAAATATTTTTTGGAGCATCTTTTAAAACCTGCAAAACAGCTTCATCTTGAGGTAATAATTTACCCATTTTAGGCACAACACCATTGTAATATTTGTTGGTTAATACAACCGTACGATTAATAAAATTACCAAGGTTAGCCACCAATTCGTTGTTGTTTTTTGCTTGGAAATCTTTCCAAGTAAAATCGGCATCTTTTTGCTCGGGCATAACGCTACACAAAACATATCGCAATAAATCGGTTTGGTCTGGAAATTCATCTAAAAATTCATCCAACCAAACTGCCCAATTTCTAGAGGTAGAAAATTTTTCGCCTTCTAAGTTTAAAAATTCGTTCGCAGGTACATTATATGGCAATACATAATCGCCCATTTGTTTTAACATGGATGGGAAAATAATACAATGGAAAACAATATTATCCTTACCTAAAAAATGCACCAATTTACTTTCACCACTTTTTTTCCAGTAATCCTCCCAAGATTTTCCTTTAAATTTATCTGCTTCGCGTTGTATTAACTGCTGTGTAAAAGTAACATAAGCAATGGGTGCATCAAACCAAACATACATTACTTTTCCTTCGGCACCTTTAACTGGAACAGGAACACCCCAATCCAAATCTCGTGTTATTGCGCGTGGCTGTAAACCTGCTTTTAACCACGACGAACACTGTCCGTAAACATTACTTTTCCAATGTTTGTTTTCCTCCAACAACCAATTTTTTAACCAAGCTTCGTATTTATCCAATGGTAAATACCAATGTTTGGTTTCTTTTAGCTCGGGCGTATTTCCGGTTAACACAGATTTTGGATTGATTAAATCGTTAGGGGATAATGAAGTTCCGCATTTTTCGCATTGGTCGCCATAAGCCTCCTCGTTTCCACAATGCGGACAAGTACCTTTAATGTATCTATCTGCTAAAAACTGATTGTTTTGTGCATCGTAAAACTGCTCGGTAGTTTCCTCGATAAAAGCCCCATCGTTTAAAAATTTTTCAAACCATTCCGATGCTACTTTGTAATGATCCGGATGAGAAGTTTGTGAAAATATATCTAATGAAATTCCCAGTTTTTGCAAGGAATTTTTTATGATATTGTGATTTTTATCAACCAATTGTTGAGGCGTTAAACCCTCTTTTTTTGCCTGAATGGTAATAGGTACACCGTGCTCATCTGTACCACCAATAAACACCACATCTGAACCTTTTTGGCGTAAATATCTTACATAAATATCGGCTGGTATATACATTCCTGCAACGTGCCCTAAATGTAATGGGCCGTTAGCGTATGGTAATGCCGTGGTTACAGTATATCTTTCCATTAATTTAAACTTTTTGCGAAAATACGAAAGGAAACTTAATAAAAATAATTTGTTTTAATTTATGCTGATTATAATTGAATTACATACCATACACTACTTAAAACAATCATCCACAGCCATAAATTTTGCAGCCATTTTTTTTGGATTTGAATGATATAACTTGAAACTAAAAAAGCACCTATTCCACCCCAAAGTACTGGTAAAAACTCGATAATTGTATATTTTGCATTAAAGAAAAACAACAATGGTGTAAGGATAAAATATAGACTAAAAACCCTAAAAATTAATCGCGCTTTATGCACCATTGTATTTTTTTTGGTATTAATTTTTAAAAAGGAATATACATTAACATATATAAAAAAGGCAATAAATATTTCGTTATAAGTAGTTAATTTAGGAATGCTAATCCAAGTAAAATTAATTTGCTTTGCAAGTTGTTTAATCAAATAATAATCGTTTAACAAATATGATAAACTAAACAAGGCAAAATAAGGGAATACATAACCCAATAAAAATGCAACAACATCTTTTAAATTGGTAGTTTTAACCCAAAAAACAATTACGAAAAAAAATATAATTAAACTAATAAAGGACGGACTTACTAAACTTGTTATACTCATTACAGAAGACAAGCCAAAAACTGTAATATATTGTCCTGAAGTATTATACAAATCGAACAACTCTAACATTACAATTAAAATAGTAAATACCGCACAAATCAATAAAAACGATTGCATTGTTGGTTGTTGTAAACTTAAAAAGTAAATGCTTAAAATTTGAGGTAAATAATTGTTGATATTGATAAGCTTAAACTCTAATAATTTTTCGTTTAAAACTGCTCCAAAAACATAAATACAAATAAAATATACTACTACAAAAAACCAATCCAAAAAACTAAATTCCGTTAAGTAAGAAAAACTGTGTAAAAATAAAAACAGCAACACACTAAACGCACTAAATAAGTGCGCACTAAAAGCTGTTGTTTTTTGATAATTGGCTAACACGGTTGTTTATACTAAACTTTTATAAATATTTTCTTTTTGTACATCCACGAAAGTAGTAGGTAAAATGGAATTATCCATATTATTGCGTAAATATGCGATGCAATTTTTGCATAAATCAAATCGGGATGATTTTCGAATATTTCATGATAAGGTGTTTTGGTGAAAATAGACAATATAAAATCGGCCATTTTTCCACTTATACTTCCCCCATTTACAGGTATAAAATGTACTAAATTACTTACCAACTCGGATAATAAATATGCTGTTAAGGCATTGCTTCCAAATTTTATCGCGGGCGTTGTAAATTTTGTAAACTGTAAATAATCGATAATCCATAAACTAAATGCTGTACATAACATGGCAATTCCTCCTGCATATACAACATAGGAGCTGGTCCATAAACCTTTATTGATAGGTAAGGCCAAATCCCAAAACAAGCCCAAAACTACTAAAACTCCACCTATGGCAAATAAACCGCTAATTTTTTCTAATAAGGTTTTATCACTCACAATCCATTGTCCGCTTAAAACACCAATTAAACAGGTTGAAACTGAGGTTGTGAAAGTTCCTAACAATCCTTCGGGCTCCCATCCGTTGCGCCACAAATGACTTTCGCCTAATATTAAATGATCAAGGTAAGTACCAAAGTTATGTAATCCTTCACGATTTAAATCTTTAACAAACGCTCCTGTAATTTCGATGTGAATAATTCCCCAGTACATCAATAAAATTCCACCTGCTATATACAATTGTTGTTTCCAATTGGTAAATAAAAATAAGGAGCCTGTTAACATAAATACAATTCCTAATCGTTGTAAAACGCCCATAATACGGTACGATGCCATTTCTTTTAACAACAACTCTCCTTCGGGATTAAAATATACAAACGGAAAATTATCTTTTAAAAAGCCTAATAAAAATATTAATGCACCACGTTTTATTACGGTAAGTATAAGCTGATTTTTAGGTTGTGTTTCTTTTTTTTTACCTAAAGCAAAGGCGATGGAACAGCCCATGATGAATATAAAAAACGGAAAAATCATGTCGGTTGAGGTTGCACCGTGCCATGCAGCATGACTCAGTGGTAAAAACAAATGATTTACCCAAACTGCGTTTTCGCTATCCCAAGTACCCCAAGAGCCAGGATTGTTAACCACAATCATTAAAAAAATGGTTAAACCTCTTAAAAAATCAATAGATAATATACGTTGTTGCATAACTTTTTTATCGGAAGGATAAAATTAAAAAAGCAAGACGAAACCATCTTGCTTTTTTTATAAATTCTTTTTTAAATATTAAGCGTGATTTTTTATTTTGCTACCAATTAAAGCGTAGTATAAAAGGTACGCCTGACAAAGTGCTACCAATATAAAAGTGATTTGCCAGTTGTTCGTGCTATCGGCATATAAGGATTGAATAGTAGGAACTATTGCACCACCAAAAATACCCATGATTAAATATCCAGATGCTTGGTTGGTATAAGGACCTAATTTATCGATTGCTAAGCCAAAAATGTAACCCCACATTACAGAGTGGAATAAACCAACAGCCACTAAAGCATAAATACCTGCATTACCAAAAATAGTAAATTGAGTAAAGCCTAAGTTAACTTCTTGAAACGCCATTGTTCCTGGGAAAAAAGTACCAATCAATGTTAAAATCATTGCTAAAGCACTAACTAAAATTAAACCTTTGCGTGCATTGGCGTTTTTAAATACAAATGATCCAATAAAACGACCAATCATAATACTTCCCCAATATAAAGATGCAATAATTCCTGACGCTTTACCAATATTAATTACTTCTTTTTTTTGCTCAATGAAATATTTTATTGGCTCAGGATAATTGTTTTGCTCAATAGCTTCATCTGATTTTGCTTTTAATGCGATTAATGCATTTAATGCAGCTACTGAATCAGCTTTTTGAACTTGTGATGTATCAGAAGGAATTAATTTGGTTAATAATGAATCAACAAGAGCGGTATCTCCAACTGTTTTATATGAATCTGCTTCTGTGTATAACCAACTGTAAACATCTGTTTTTTTTGATTTTAAAACTTCTGATGAAGGGGAATCAATATAAGTTTTAATATTATTTCCAATTGCAACCTCTGCACCTACATAAGCAAAAATTGCAATTACTCCCAAAGTTAAATGACTAAATTGCCAAGCATTACCAACTAATTCTTTTGTTTCTCCTTCTTTAGATTCCTCTGCACTAGCTGAAATGTTTGGTAATTTAATTAAAGAGAAAATTAAAGCTAATAGAAATGCAAAACCAGTTAAAAAAACATACGGTAATTTAACATCATCAACAACTGGGTTAGCTTTTCCAAAAATTACATTTGCTGCAAAAATTGGTGCTAATGTTCCTGCTAAAGAGTTAAAAGCTCCTGCTAAATTAATACGTGTTCCAGCTGTCTCCGGCGAACCTAATGCTGCTAAATATGGATTGGCAACAACTTGTAATATTGTAATTCCTGATCCTAATATAAATGATCCACCTACAAATACTGCAAATGAATTTAAAAATGCTGCCGACAAAAATACAGATAACGCAATACCTAAAACACAAAGCGCAATCACTAATGTTTTTTTATTACCCATTCTATCAATCATTTTAGAAGCTAAAGGGCCTGTTAAAACGAAAGCTGAGAAAAAGGAAAAGGTTAATAAGGATGTTTGAAAATTACTTAAATTAAACACTATTTTTATCGGACTTTGTAACTGTCCGTTTAGTACTGTTAAAAATCCAAATAGGAAAAAAAGTACCACCATCATGATAAAAGGTACCTTGTAATTTTGTTTTGTAGAACTCATAAAACTGATTGTTAAAAGTTAAAGTTTCTTTATTTCGGATTACGAATATAAACAAATATCCTCTAGAAAGTAATTTTTTGAAAAAATCTTCCCTTTAATGCCTTAAAATTATTACCTTTGCACTCGCTATGAAATGGTTATATGCTTTAATTTTTACTGTAATTTACAGCAATACTTTTGCACAATGTGCAATGTGTAAGGCGCAAATTGAAAGCAGCGAAGGTGAAGTGGGTAATGGTATCAATGGCGGAATTTTATTTTTGATGATTATTCCTTATGCTTTATTAATTACCATTTTTATTGTGTTTTTTAATGGCAAAATTAGATCATCAATTTTAAAATTTATTAATTCCTAGTTCTTTTTAAAGTTTACTTATCCAGAAAGGTGGAGGGACTGGCCCTATGATACCTTGGCAACCCCTGTTAGGAAGGTGCCAATTCCGCTCCGTAAAAAGGGCTAGATAAGCGTGAAATAGTTTATTCATTTATCTACCCTTTGATTGTTTAATCAAAGGGTTTTTTTTTGTAGTATGATAAAAAAAGATGTTCGCGAGGTTTTAAAATCTCGTATTTTAGTGCTGGATGGCGCAATGGGTAGTTTGATACAAGGCTACAAATTGGAGGAAGAAGATTTTAGAGGAGAAAGATTTAAAGAGCACAACCATCCTTTAAAAGGTAACAACGATTTATTAGCGTTAACGCGCCCGGATGTTTTAAAGGAAATTCATAATTTATACCTAGAAGCTGGTGCTGATATATTAGAAACCAACACCTTTTCGGGCACTACAATTGCTCAAGCAGATTATGCTTTGGAAGATGCTGTGTACGATATCAATTTTTACTCGGCTAAAATTGCCAAAGAATGTGCAGATGAGTTTACTGCTAAAAATCCTGATAAACCTAGATATGTTGCGGGGTCTATTGGTCCAACCAACCGTACTGCTTCGTTATCTCCAGATGTAAATGATCCGGGTTACCGTGCGGTTACTTTTGATGATTTGGTAAAAGCTTACTCGGAACAAACCGAAGCTTTAATAGATGGCGGAGTGGATTTACTTTTGGTGGAAACCATTTTTGACACCTTAAACGCCAAGGCTTGTTTGTTTGCCATTGATGAAGTGCAGGAAAAACGTGGAACAAATTTACCTATCATGGTTTCGGGTACAATTACGGATGCTTCGGGACGTACTTTAAGCGGACAAACGGCGGAAGCTTTTTTAATTTCGGTATCTCATGCACCTTTATTAAGTGTTGGTTTTAACTGTGCTTTAGGGGCAGATTTAATGAAACCTTACTTAAAAACAGTGGCACACAACACTAAATTTTTCACCAGCGCACACCCCAATGCGGGTTTACCAAACGAATTTGGAGAATACGACCAATCTCCTGAAGATATGAAAAAGCAAATTAAAGAGTTTTTAGATGAAAATTTAGTTAACATCATTGGTGGTTGCTGTGGAACAACTCCCAATCATATAAAAGTAATTGCGGATATTGCAGCAACATACCCTCCACGTAAAATTTAATATCAAAAAAGTTTAAATATGTCTTTACACCCCGATTATACAGGCGATTATAAATACAAATGGCACAATTACCCTTACATGCGTTTAAGTGGTTTGGAGCCTTTAATTGTTACTCCCGAAATTAATTTTGTAAATGTTGGTGAGCGTACCAATGTTACCGGAAGTAAAAAGTTTTTAAAGTTAATCGAAAAAGAAAAATACGATGAGGCTTTAGAGGTTGCTTTAGACCAAGTGCAAGGTGGTGCGCAAATTTTGGATGTAAACATGGATGAAGGGATGATTGATGGGGTGTATGCCATGACTCGTTTTTTAAATTTAATTGCATCCGAACCTGATATTGCCCGAATTCCTATCATGATTGATTCCTCCAAATGGGAAATTATCGAGGCAGGGTTAAAATGTGTTCAAGGAAAATGTGTTGTAAACTCTATATCGTTAAAAGGTGGCGAGGAACGTTTTATTTGGGAAGCTAAACAAATTAAAAAGTATGGTGCGGCTGTTATTGTAATGGCTTTTGATGAACTAGGACAGGCGGATAATTATGAGCGTAGAATTGAGATTGTAAAACGATCTTACGAAATTTTAACGGGTCCTAAGGTAAATTTTGCTCCAGAGGATATCATTTTCGATTTAAATATTTTCCCTGTTGCAACGGGTATGGAAGAGCACCGCAAAAATGCTTTAGATTTTTTTAGAGCAACTAGATGGGTTCGTGAAAATTTACCTGCTGCGCACATTAGTGGTGGAGTAAGTAATGTTTCGTTTTCGTTTAGAGGTAACGATGCTGTACGTGAGGCTATGCACTCGGCTTTTTTATATCATGCAATTAAAGAGGGTATGGATATGGGTATTGTAAACCCAACTATGTTAGGAGTTTACGATGATATTCCGAAAGATTTATTAGAAAAAGTTGAGGATGTTTTACTAGACAGGCGCGACGATGCTACGGAGCGTTTGTTGGATTTTGCGGAGAGTTTTAAAGGAGATGCTAAAACTAAAAAAGCCGATGATGAATGGCGTAGTTTGCCTGTGGAAAAACGTTTGGAATATGCTTTGGTTAAAGGTGTTATCGAATTTATTGATACGGATACTGAGGAGGCTAGAGTTAAAATTAACAGTCCGCTTAAAGTAATCGAAGGGCCTTTAATGGACGGTATGAATGTGGTGGGTGATTTGTTTGGTGCCGGAAAAATGTTTTTACCACAAGTAGTAAAAAGTGCGCGTGTAATGAAAAAAGCGGTGGCTTATTTGTTACCTTATTTGGAAGAGGAGAAAGCAGAAAGCTCCAACAATGGTAAAATTTTAATGGCTACTGTTAAAGGTGATGTACACGATATTGGAAAAAATATTGTGGGTGTGGTTTTGGCTTGTAACAGTTACGAAATCATAGATTTAGGGGTGATGGTACCTTCGGAAAGAATTATTGCCGAAGCTATTAAACACAATGTAAATGCTATTGGTTTAAGTGGTTTAATTACGCCTTCGTTGGACGAAATGGTTACGGTAGCTAAGGAAATGGAAAGAGCTGGTTTAAATATTCCTTTGTTAATTGGTGGTGCTACAACTTCTCGTATTCATACAGCGGTTAAAATAGACGAACATTACAAACGCGGACAAGCTGTGCATGTTTTGGATGCTTCAAGAGCGGTTACAGTGGTTGGGAAGTTATTGGGTGAGGATAAAGATGCTTACATCAAAGATATTCAGGAGGAATATGCGCGTATGCGTGATCATCACAGCAAAAAAAGAGCGGATAAGGATGTATTAAGTTACGAAGATGCTTTACAAAACAAATTCCCTATAGATTGGCAAAATTTTGAACCTGTACAACCTAAATTTACTGGAGTTAAGGTGATGGATAATTTGGATTTAGCGGAGATTGTTCCTTATATCGATTGGACTCCATTTTTCCAAACTTGGGAATTGCATGGAAAATTTCCAGCAATTTTAACCGATGAAGTGGTGGGCGAAGAGGCTACAAAATTGTATGCAGATGCTTTACAAATGTTGGATAAAATTGTTGCAGAAAAATGGTTAACAGCTAAAGCGGTTATTGGTTTATGGAAAGCCAATGCAATTGATGATGATATCGAAATTTACAACAACGAGGGTGAAGTTATTGGTAATTTCCATATGATGCGCCAACAGCAAAAAAAGGCTGAAGGTGCTTACAACATGAGCTTGGCAGATTTTATTGCGCCTAAAAATTTGGGTATTACAGATTATATGGGTGGTTTTGCAGTAACTGCTGGTTTAGGTATCGAACCATATATCGAACAGTTCGAAAAAGACCACGATGATTATAACAGTATTTTATTAAAGGCTTTAGCCGATAGATTTGCAGAAGCAGCAACGGAGTATATGCACTATAAGGTTCGAACAGATTTTTGGGGATATGCATCTGATGAAAATTTAAGTAACGAGGATTTAATTAAGGAAAAATACAAAGGAATTCGACCTGCTCCAGGCTACCCAGCTTGTCCAGACCACACTGAAAAACCCGAGTTATTCCGTTTATTAAACGCCACAGAAAACATAGGAATTTCCTTAACAGATAGTTTAGCTATGTATCCCGCATCTAGCGTAAGCGGTTGGTACTTCGGGAATCCACAATCCAAATATTTTGGAGTAGGACGCATAGAAAAGGACCAAGTAGAAAGCTACGCCAAACGCAAAAAACAATCCCTAGCCTTCATCGAAAAATGGCTATCACCAAATTTAAATTATTAATCAAATAGATCAAATAAAAAAGGCAATCGTAAATGATTGCCTTTTTTTAAAATACTACTCTTTAACTAATTTATTAGTGTAAATTTTACCGTTATCTAGATACGATTTAATAAAGTATAATCCAACATTTAAATCCGATATTTCAATTGTAATTTGTTTATTTGAGTTGTTTGCTATATGTACAATTTGTCCTTGTTGATTATAAATTTCGGTTTTAACAATTACACTTTGCGATGTAAGATGTACTAAATTATGAGCTGGATTAGGGTATAATTGAACTAAATTACCACTTAATTTTTGTGAATTTATAGCTGTTGGATTACACACTAAATCATTTACATATTCCCATATATTATCGTTTAATAAAAAAGGAACTAGTGAATTTGCAGGTTCATCACCCATACGTATCCAAACTAAATTCTGACTAGGAATAACGTTTAAAAATTGTCCTCCTTTACCCATTGCAGAAATCATGTCGGCTGGCGCATTTGGTGCAACAAAACCTGGAAATACAAGTTGTGAAGAAGGAATCATAAAACTTTGTTTACCGTTTAGCCACCATAAATATCCGTAAGATTTATTAATGGTTTGTGAAGTACTTATCATTTGATTGTAATAATCCATATCGGTTAAAATTTGATTGCCATTCCAATTCCCTTTATTTAAAATTAGTAAGCCAAAGCGCGCCATACTTCGGGCGTTACTGTAATAAACATTATTGTAACCAACTTTTACAAATGCGCCTGTTATCCCTGTTGGATTTTTAAGTTTTTGTGTGGTATAATTATTTAAAGTTAAACCAGTTGCGTTTTCAATTACTCCATCCAAAAGTGTGTAAGGTCCATTGTGATAAGCCCATCTATTCCCCGCATCGGCTTTAAAAACTAAACAATTTTTTTCGGTACAAAATGGATCTGCAACATTATCATCCAAACCGGATGTCATATTTAACTGATTTAAAACCGTTATTTTTGCTTCTTGCTCTGGCGTACAACTTGTCCAACCTTTACCCAAATATTTAGATGATGTATCGTTAATAGATAAAAATCCTTCTTGCTGAGCCATACCAACCATAAAAGCGGTAATAGTTTTAGCTGCCGAAGCCCATTGCCAAAGAGAATTTTGTGTATGTGTTCCAAAATATTTTTCCAAAACAATTTTACCATCTTTTAATAAAATAAATGCTTTGGTATTGTTGGTATCTAAAAAAGCATATAAACTATCAATTTTATCGCTACAATATCCTAAACTTTGTGGTGATAATGTTTCCCAATTGTTGCCAGATGTTGGCGGAAAATAAAGCGATTGTGCGTTTAAATTAAATACTAAAATTGTAGTGATAAGTGAAAGTAGAAATTTATGCATGATAATTATTTAAATTGTTCAATATTAATAGTTTGATTACAACAAAATATTTCGGATTGATGATTGTTGGAAGCTATAATTACTAAACGATTTTGTAAATGTACTTGCAATAAATTTTGGTACCAAAATACCCCATTTTCGTCTAAATTACTACAAGGCTCATCTAAAAATAAAATATCACTTTTTGCTAAAATAGCTAAGGCCAATTTTACTCTTTGCAACATACCCGACGAATAATTTTTAAGTGGTTTGTTTACATGTTCGGTTAAGTAACAAATATGTGCAAACTCATTTACATTTTTACAATTTAAAGACTTATTTGCGGTATAAAAATCAAACAATTCTATTAACGTTAAATTGGTATAAACATCCACATACGGTGCACACCAACTTATTTTAGAATATAAATGAGATGATGGAATATTTTGTTGATAAATACTGTAAGAAATTTGTCCTTTTGAAGGGGTAGAATAAGCCGATAAAAGTTTTAAAAATGTAGATTTTCCCGAACCATTTCCTCCGGCGATATGATAAACAAATTCGTTAGAAAAATGAAGGGAAACAGATTTAAAAATCCATTCCCCTTCAAATTGTTTTCCTACATTATTTAATTCGATTGCTACATTCACTTAGCTAATTTTTTAGCAATTACGATTTTGGTTTCTTTTTAATAATTCCTCTGGTGCTTTTACGAATAAATCCAAGAATTTCTTGTTTCTCCGGACAATCCTGAATATTTTCTTCGATGTATTGAATAGCTTGAGAAGTGTTGCGTTTACTCATAAAAATAATTCGATACATTTCCTCAATTAAAGCAATACTCTCTGGCGAAAAATTTCTTCTGCCTAAACCAATTTTATTAACCCCTCCATAAGCAACTGGATATCTTCCTGTTGTTACATAAGGTGGAACATCTTGTATTACAATTCCGCCACCAGAAACCATTACATGTTTACCTACTAAGGAAAATTGATGTACCATAACTCCACCACCTAAAATCGCATAATCCTCCACAATTACATGTCCGCCTAAAGTAGCATTATTAGCTAAAATACAATTGTTTCCAACAATACAATCGTGTGCGATATGAACATAAGCCATCAATAAAACATTGTTGCCCACTACAGTTTTTAATCTATCAACCGTTCCTCTATTTACAGTAACACATTCTCTAATTGTTGTATTATCTCCAATTTCAACCGTAGTATATTCGCCTGCAAACTTTAAATCTTGCGGAATACCTCCAATAACAGCTCCTGGAAAAACTTTACAGTTTTTACCAATTCGAGAACCCGACATAATTACTGCGTTGGGACCAATCCAAGTACCTTCGCCAATAATTACGTCATCTTGAATGGTTGCAAAAGCTTCTACCTGAACACTAGGGTGCAATTGGGCACCCGGATGAATATTTGCTAAAACCTGCGTCATTTACTTAACTTTTTCAATTTTTGCCATCATTTCTGCCTCTGCAACCAACTCGTTATTTACATAAGTTTTGCCCAACATATGTGCAATACCTCTGCGATACGGCGATGCAAAAGTTAACTCAAAAACCAAAGTATCACCTGGCACTACCATTTTTCTAAATTTCACGTTTTCCATTTTCATGAAATAAGTTAAATGTTTTTCGGGTTCTTCTAAGTTTGATAAAACCAAAACTCCACCAACTTGCGCCATTGCTTCTACTTGTAAAACACCAGGAAAAATAGGTTGATCTGGAAAATGTCCTCTAAATAAATCTTCGTTTACCGATACATTTTTTACCCCTACAACACGCTCAGGTGACAATTCGATAATTCTATCTACAAACAAAAAAGGAGGACGATGGGGTAATAATTTTTTAATTCCTTCCACATCCAAAACCGTTTTGGTAACGTCGAAATTTTTTTGATTTTCCATTTTAATTTGATATGCTTTTATTAATTTACCAAGTTCCACATTGGCCTTATGCCCTGGTCGTTTGGCTATAACTTTTCCTTTAATACTTTTTCCCACTAAAGTTAAATCTCCTACAATGTCTAATAATTTATGACGTGCAGGTTCATTAGGAAACTTTAATTCTATATTATTTAAAATTCCTTCGGATTTTACTTCCAAATCTGGCTTATTAAACAATTTAGATAACTTACTTAAAGTTTCGGTATTCACTTTATTTTCAACCACTACAATTGCATTATCCACATCACCACCCTTAATTAAGTTTAAAGATAAAAGCTGTTCCAATTCGTGTAAAAAACAAAAAGTTCTGCACGATGCAATTTCGGTTTCAAAATTAGCTAAATTATCTAATTCGGCAACTTGTTTGCCTAAAACTTTTGAATTAAAATCAATTGTAGACGAAATACAAAATCCATCGTAGGGAACGATAGATAATTCAACACCATTTGCTTCATCAATATATGTTATAGGTTCCTTAATAACTAAATATTCTTTAGCAACATTTAAATTTTTTATCCCAACTTTATTAAATTCTAACAAAAAAGGTAAAGCAGAGCCGTCTAAAATTGGCACTTCTGGCCCATCAATTTCTATCAAACAATTATCAATTCCTTTAGCAGTTAATGCTGCTAAAAGGTGCTCTATTGTAGTAACTGTAGCGCCATTTAAATTTAATGTTGTACTACGCTTAACTTCCGAAACCAAACGAACATCGGCAGGAATTATAGGTTTATCGGGTAAATCAACCCTACAAAATTTTATTCCAGTATTGGCATCCGATGGATGTATAGATAATTTAACTTTAGCACCAGTATGTAAACCTACTCCCGATAAAAAAACACTTGAGGCAACAGTTTTTTGTGTATCTTTCATATTCATTTTTCGATAAATAAATCCAATTTACTTTGGTTTATTTATCTCTTTCTCTAAATTTTTTACCCTTTTAGCAATATCAGGCAAATTTCTAAAAACTACATAACTCTTTTTAAAATCGTTTAATCCAAATGCTGGTGCGCCTAATAATATTTCCTCGTTAGATTCTACACTACTTAAAATACCTGCTTTTGCTCCAATTTTAACTCCATCCGCTATTGTTAAATGTCCGGCAATACCCACTTGTCCGCCTATCATACAATTTTTTCCAATTTTTGTAGATCCTGCAATTCCAGTTTGTGCAGCAATTACCGTATTTTCGCCAATTTCCACATTGTGCGCAACTTGTATTTGATTATCTAATTTTACTCCTTTACGAATAATAGTAGATCCCATTGTTGCCCTATCAATGGTAGAATTTGCACCAATTTCTACAAAATCCTCAATAATTACATTTCCAATTTGTGGAACTTTAAGATAATTACCCGATTGTGGTGCAAAACCAAAACCATCCGATCCAATTACAACTCCTGCATGTATAGTGCAATGGTTTCCAATTTTACTATCTGCATATATGTTTACATTTGAATAAATGGTTGTATTATCGCCTATCTCTACGTTATCACCTACATTTACAAAGCTATGAATAAGAACGTTTTTGCCTATTTTTACATTTTTGCCTAGCTTCACAAACGCATCAATATACACTGGGTTGCCTATGGTGCAATTATTTTCTTGAATTAATGTTGAAGATATTCCTGTTTTAGTGGATTTTTGTTGCTCATAAGCTTGCATTAATATTGCAAAACTTGCATAAGGATCGTCCACTTTTATTAAAGTACATGAAATTTCTTTTTCTGGAACAAAAGTTTTTGAAACTAAAACGATAGAACTTTTACATGAATAAATGTGTGCAATATATTTAGGATTGGCTAAAAAGGATAATGCTCCTTCCCTACCCTCCTCTATTTTAGCAAAGGTATTTACAGTAGCATTTGGATTTCCAACTACTTCGCCATTTAAAATTTCAGCAATATACGCCGCTGTAAACTCCATCACACTTAAATTAATAATTAGTTAACAAAGATAGAATTAAAAAATTAGTTCCTAAAAGTAAAACAAAGGTTTTACTAACAAAAGATGTTTAGCAAAAGGTTAAAACACTTATAAAATTGTATTTTCAACCTAAACTTGTATAGAAATAACGCAAAAAAAATAAGTGTTCACCTTTGTGAAGCTCTGTGCAACCTTTACGGACTTTGCTCAAAATTTTAAAAAAACTTTACAAAGTCTTATTTTTTTAAAATTTCCAAAACATCTTTGTACAACTCATTCACCCAAAGTGCATACATTTTTTCTGAAGGATGTAAATTATCTGTAGCAACCAAATCGGGTTCGTCCAATCCTCTTTGCGAAATAGGGGTTATATTGTACCACTTAATTTTATATGTAGCACATATATTTTTTTTAGTGCTGTTATACCAAGCAATTTCATCTGTAGTTTTCGCAGGATAATTTTGTCCGAATGGCGTGTACCAATAATCCGGAATAGATAAGGCAATTACATTCTCACTTTTATTTCCTGCATAAACAATGGCTTGCTCGATAATTTCTACCAATTGCGTTTTATATAAAGTAGTGTCCATTTTTCTAAACTGATTGTTTACGCCAATTAATACACTTACCAAATTGTAATTACTATCTAAACTCGAGCGATAAATATTTTGCAATAAATCATCAGTACTCCAACCTGTTGTGGCTATAATTTTTAATTCATCCAATTCTAATCCGTTATCAATCAATTTATTAACTAACTGATTAGGATAATTATCGTTAATTGAAACTCCCTGACCAATGGTGTACGAATCCCCCAATGCCAAATATTTTATTTTAGGTTTTACAACCGTATTGCTATCATTGTTGTTTGTAAAAGAATTTGTTGTGTTAATGTTATCCAATTTTTCTTTACTACAAGAAAGCACCAATAAAAAAACAAAATAAATGTATAAAAATTTAAACATACATAAGGGTTTGTAACTTAAAGATACTTAAATTGATTTAACCACAAACTCTAAAAAATTTATGTATAACATAAATTAAACTATTATAATTAATTTTAAACAAACTGATTCT
>JACCEB010837116.1_pt1 | contig 44801 bp, 32 predicted proteins | sample 7454761 | NCBI WGS metagenome assembly JACCEB01 (sample SAMN15323454, study PRJNA562643) | freshwater metagenome | isolation source: river surface water | place: USA:Blue River Watershed | collected 2017-08-18
AAAAATCCGGCGACATCCGAACAACTGATAAAACTCGTCTTGGAAACATGTTGTGATTCTTTTATTTCAATACGATCTTCCGTTCGTATGAAATTTCCAGAGTCCATGTTGCAAATCATAAAAGAAAACAAATAATCCATTATTTTAAGTTGCAATAAAAACCATTCATATAAAAGATTTTCAAGTTTCTCTCCATTGTGAATGTAGAGAATACTGTCAACCTCTTTGGTTTGATTTTGGTATTCAACAACATCTTTATATATATGTTGGTGAATAATAGAAATTACGTCTTTTAACAATTGAACATACAAATTAAATTGATATTTGATTCGGTCATTTTCTTCTTCTTCTCCGTCTAATGTCAAATAGTATATTTCTCTTATGAGCCGATTGCAAAGTTTAATATCCACAAATTCATAATACCGTATTGGAGGTCCAAGATTATCTTGACCCACATCCAAATTCAAATTATTCTGTTGCAAATAATTATCAATCGTAAGATATAAATTTAGTCTCTTTTGTCGAAGATCTGGCTGTCCTAATGAAGAATGATCCACACGTTCATAAAATTCGGAGATTGATGACATTTTCTTTTTTTTTTTAAATTGGATATATCTTTAATTTTAATTTTAATTTTATTTTTTTTATTTAACAAAATAAATAAATAAAATCCTGGAAAAAATATTTAATTACAAAAAAAAAAGAAAAGAAAAGAAAAGAAAAGAAAAGAAATTATGAGTTCGTAATGCCATGATTATCTTCGAGCCATTCCCATAAAGATTCGAGATCGCAATGAAGGTAACCTTCACGAAAATCTTTCAGACCGACAAATTTGGGTTTTTTCATGGTGGGTGTTTGATGGAATACAAAGGGTCCATATTTACCTTCACGAATGTCGGTATATTTATCTAGACGTCTAACAATCCCATTTTCTTTTTTATTGAAAGCTTTTTCCAAGTAGGGAAGAATATCTTTCATGGTAATTTGGTCAATGTCCTTTTTCAATCCTTTTAACGATATTTTAGTCACGTTTTTCACATCCTCTTCGTCTTTCACCAAATAATCTGTTGCCTCTACATGCGGATCCACTTCATCGAGTCCTAATTGAAGGGCACTTGCAACCAATTCTTCATCTACTTGTTCTTCCTCCTCTCCTTCTTTGTCATCCATATCTTTACCGTCGTCGTCATCATTTTTATTGCCTTTTTCTTGATATTCAGCATATATACCATATTTACCAGATTTAATGTATACCAAACCATCTTTGTATTTACCAATGGGATCTTGTTGTTTAAAACGACAAATTAATTGATCGAGAGTGTATCCGCCGTTTTGTAAACGAATTAAATCGACATTTGGAATCACTGGTAAGAAAACTTTTTCTTGTTTCTCTTCTCCTGCTTCTGCTTCTGCTTTTTTCGATTTCGATTTCGATTTTTTCGAATCATCAACCGTTTCATTTATTTGTTCAATAACGGGGCCATATTTGCCGATCGTATAAACATGTCGATCATCGATGGGGATGCGTAATTTATGAAGGGAAGAGGTTTTGGCTAAATATTTCTCAATTTCTTGATCACATTCGGAACACAATTCCCATCCATTTTTATTTCCAGTGGCGATTTTATCGAGAGAGTCTTCCATATTTTTGGTGAATTCGTACTGGAAAAGAGGTTCAAAATGGTTACGTAAAAATTCCCAGACGAGTCTGCCCAAAGATTGGAGAACTAATTTGTTTTTTTCGGCACCAAATGTTTTCTTATGATATTGCCTGTACAGGGGATCTTTAGGCGATTCAAGTGTCCATTCCGTCACATCGATTTCAACACCGGGGACGTCCATGCGGCGAACATAATCGCGGGATTTGAGTTTTTCGACAATGGAAGAAAAAGTGGATGGTCGGCCAATTCCCTTATCTTCGAGTAATTTAACCAATTTGGCTTCGGTCAAATGCGATTTCATGTGTTTCAAGACATTTTTTGCCTGGATTTTATTGAAAGGGAGTGAAACGCCGGATTGCAAGTAGAGGAACATTTCAAATGCTTGTGGATTTGCGGTTTCTTCTCCATCTCCTTCTCTGTCGTTGTCGTTGTCGTAATCATCGCGTTTATGTTTTTTTACGGAAACCGCTTTCCATCCTGGGAAAATGATTTTGGTGGCGGTATAATGATAGAGGTGTGCCTGTAGGGGTGATGTGATGGTGGTGTGTATGGTTTGATGTGTTGACGGGGTCATACAACTTTCGAGGGTGCGTGTCCAAATGAGTTTATAAAGGGAACGTGCGCGATGTCCTTCTGGTAAATCAATTGTTTCGATATTTGTTGGGCGGATGGCTTCGTGAGGTTGTTGAATCACAGCAGCGACGGCGGCGGCTGCGGCAGCGGCAACTGTTTTGGCCTTTTTCTTGTTATTGATTTTTTTGTCATTGTCTGCAACACCGTCACTAACATTCTTCCTACAGGCAAATCCCCAATAAGGTTCCCCCCAACAGGTAACCACGTATTTTTTCGCTTGTAGGAGAAATTCGTCAGAATAGGTGGTGGCGTCAGTTCGCATATATGTGATGAATCCATTTTCATAGAGTTCTTGTGCGAGTTCCATGGTTTGTTTGGGTGAATATCGTAGAGAATTGGAAGCGGCTTGTTGTAGACCGCTGGTTGTGAAGGGTAATGGTGGGGAGGATTGTCCGGGTTTGGGATCGCCAATCGAAATGCGATGGACATCTTTCTCTTTACTTGCCTGTAGGAAGGATTCGACTGCAAGTGGATCGTCGCCAGCGAGGGGCGGCGAAAGGGCATAAGGCAAATGTAATTTGGTGAAATAGGCGACAACGTCGGTATAAACAGATCCGGGTCCAGCGCGTTCAATATCGACCTGATTTTCATAAATAATACGTAATGCGGGGGTTTGACACCTGCCAGCGGAAAGGGATTTTGCGTAACGATATGAAAAATGTCTATAAAGCACAGGGGAGATTTTGAATCCAACGAGGATGTCCAATACTTGACGTGCTTTTTGGGCGTCAACGAGGCGCATGTTTAGGAAAACGGGGTTAGCGATCGCGTGTTGAATGGCTGATTTGGTGATTTCATGGAAAATGATGCGAGGTGTTGTCTCTACAGGCAACCCGAATGAATCACACAAATGCCATGCAATTGCCTCGCCTTCACGATCATCGTCCGTTGCGATAATAACTGCTTTTGCATATTGGATTGCGGTTTTCAATTTTTGGATATTTTCTTTTTTTGTTTCAATGAATTGAAAAGAAGGGCGATAATGATTTGGGATATCGATTGCTTTGAGTCCACCTGCGATTTCACGTAAATGACCAAAAGAAGCCATAACTTTATATTCAGTCGCTCCAAGAAAAGACTCAATTTTATTACATTTTGCCGGAGATTCGACAATGACGAGTGTTCGCCGGTTAATCATAATTGTATTTTTTTTTCTTTTTAACTTTTTTTTTAAGAAACTATATTTAATTTAATTTAATAAAACGCGATTAACAAAAAAAATACTATACTAAAAAACAAAAAAAATGCAATAAATAACGGCTTTGTTTCTCTTTTTCTCTCTCTTTTTTGTTGTTTTTCTGTCCCTACCCCATTTGTTAAAAAAAACAACAAAGAAACAAAAAAAAAGAGAAACAAAAATATATAATAAACATTATTTGGTGTTCCACGTCATTTAACAATTATGTATATATTTTTTTTTGTTATAACATGTATGTCTAGATCCAACTTCCTACATAAAAAAATAGAATACATGTTATAATCCGTATTATTGTAATAAAACGAAATTCGAATCCATCCTAATAATAAAATAAAAACGATAAAAAGCTACAGCTACAGCTACAAAATAAAAAGAAAACGAAAGGAAAGGAAAAGAAAAATGGGAGAAAACATTTTTATTTTGAAAGAATCATTTTTTTTTCCAAATCTCTTGTCCAACTCAAGAGAAAAGGATCAAAATGATTATGCTTTATTTTTCCATTCGTTCCATGAAATATTTTTCTTTTCTTTAGATTTATTATCCGAAGATGGGATATTCGCAATGGATGGATCGGTGATGTTGCCTGTAGGGTCCATTTTACCTGCTTTTTTCATTGCGCTGTCAATATACATTTCTTTAAGTAATTTGCCGATGACAAAAGAGGCTTCATGTTGATCGACGTTGCCATTTTCGATTTCTTGGAGGACATTTAAAAATTTAAGAAGAATGTCGAGATTGATTTCGTTTTTAACGACTTTATTGAAAATGTCGGTGTAATTTTTATATAAGAAGTAGCATCGGGTTTGACAAGCTTCCATTAATTCATTTTCGCTTTTTCCTCGCATTTTAATACGCAAATTCAAAATGGCATTTACATCGTCATAAATGAATTTACTGTGTTTTAATTCGCGCATCAAATCCGTTTGATCAGAAACACCGTAGGTGTTAATCATTTCTTGTAATTTAAGTTTTTCTTGAGAATTCATCTTTTGTTTTGTTTTGTTTTGTTTAATCTGGAAAAATCTTGTGAAAAAAATAACTAAATATTTTCTGTTCAAAATACAACTGACAATATTATTTTATATAAAGGGAGGAAGACGTTTTTTTGTTTAAGTTAAAATTATTAATTTATTATTTAATTTATTATTTAATTTGTTATATTATTATTAAAAAAAAACAAACTTATAAAAAAAAGATATTAGTAAAATAAAATAAAATAAAAAATAAAATGATACAAATAGATACAGATTCATTCAGTGGATTTATAAAATCATTATGGATTGCAATTCCCTCAAAAATAAAAATATGGAATATGGAATTTACATGGGAATACATAATCATGGGGGCCATATTGCTATCATGCCTGTACGGGTGTCTAATTGTCGGGTGTTTGAGTATAACGGTGGACGAGGGAATGACCATCATGACGGAGACATTTGAAACATTAAAAACAAAATTAAAGATGAAAAACGAGGGAGACAGTGGTAAAGAAGGAGAAGGAGAAGGAGAAGGAGAAGAGGAAGTGGAAGAAAAGGGTTCCAATGGCAACGCCCAAGCCGCTTCTGCGGTCGGCACTCCCTTAGAGGAAAAGAAGAAAGAGAGGGAAAGCGACAATAAAAGGGAAGAGCCACCATCAATGTATGGAATCAAAGAAGATGATTTGAGAAATGAGGAAGAAATAGACGATGCGAATATTGAAACTTTCAAATCAATTATCCCCTACAGGCAACCTGTAACGAAAGATGAGATAGATCGTTTCAATGAACGTATTGGTTTCGTGTATTCGCGAGAGGCATTTCAAGATCCCAAAAGGCGTTTTTATTAACTATAAAAAATTAAATACATAAAAAACAATAGCGACAGTACTGAATTGTCTGCGATTTTTCAAACGGCATATCGATTGCATCCGTCACAATACGATGTTTCTTACAGGCTAAAAACGATCGAGCCATGAATAGATTTTGAATCGCAATTTCTAACTTGCGACAATATTGTGCGCTATTTGATTTTTCGAAATAGTGTTTGTATACCATTTTGTACATTTCATTGAAAATGGTATATAAAATAATTTGGGTTTCTTTGGATTTTTCGCAATAAAAAAAAGAATTTGAATGACGAAATTTTGGAGTTCCGAATGTATCAATAATTTGTTTCAAATGTTGTTGTTTGTTCATCCTTTTTTTTTTTTGTTTTCGATTTGTTTTTGTTTGTTTGTTTGTTTGTTGTTATGTTAAATGTAAAGGAATTTGAGTGAAGGATTGTCGTCGTCGTTTTTCTCTTTTTCGATTAATTTGAGGACGATTTCTTTAGTGAGAGTGATGGGGAATTGGATTTCGAGTTTGATTTCATCGCTAAACAAGTTGGATCCAGGACGCATGATACGGAACAAGTTAAGTTTAGTGAAGATAATTTCCAGACACCGTTTGAGATTACGAACACCTTCTTCTTTTTCGGTGTATTCTTTGATAATGAATTGTAATAAATCGTTGGATATGATAACATCATCTTTAGCGAATTTGGTTTGTTCGCGTATTTTAGGAATGAGAAAATCGTTGGCAATTACATATTTTTCTTTAATGTTGTACCCCTTGGTATGTATCCTGTACATGCGATCTTTTAAAATGGGGTTGATGTCGGTATCTTGATTATATGAAAAAATAAAGAGGGATTTGCTGAGATCAAATTCCAAGTCTGAGAAATAGCGGTCATGGAAACAGCCGTTTTGAGTGGTGTCGGTGAGGTGTGTCAGGATGCCGGTGATTTCGTCTCCTTTGGCGGTTTTACTGATTTTGTCCAATTCGTCAAAATAAAAAATTGGATTCATTGATTTAGCGTTCATGAGTGTTTGGACGATGTGTCCCCAACGACTTCCTTCATAAGTATAAGAAAACCCTTCGAGAAATGCGCTATCGGTAGCACCGCCTAAAGGGATGAATTCAAAATGGCGTCCAAGGATTTTGCTGATGCCTTCCCGTACGAGAGATGTTTTGCCGGTACCGGGAGGGCCTTGGATGGCGATCGATGTTCCGACGGCGTTTGGATTGGTGATCCAGAGACCGATCATTTGTAGGATTTGCATTTTGGCGTCTTTCATTCCGTAAATGGTGGAATCGAGTACGTGTTTTGCGTTTTCAATAAAGGCGTGACATTTTTCGATACCGTCGCGATTTAAATTGACATCGAGGTTGCGATAGATACCAAATGGGATACGGAAAAAATGGTCGATCCACATTTTTAATTTAGCGTATTCGCTATTCGAAGTATTGCGTAATTGATTGAGTTTATTGATCACAATGGACTTGATGGAGTCGGGAATATTGTCGGATTCAAGTAGGGAAATGATATTGGGTTTGTTGGGGGAGACGAGTTTGATACGGTTGATATGAGACAAAATGTGTTTTTGTCGGTCGACATCCATGACGAGGAAGGAACGGATATCGTTGCTGGAATTGAATTCGTCTTCATCATCATTTAAATATTGTTTGAATTGTTTGAAATGGGTGAATTTGGTATCGCGGTCTTTTCGGACTTGTTTATCGATAGATTGATATTTAAGTCGTTCGATTTCTTTGTAAACGGTTGATTCCTTTTTTTCAGATTCAGAAATCCCTTCGACAGATTTCAAAAGAACATTCAATACATTTTCTTCTTTAGACAACGCTGGGTCATATTCACCATCGCATTCACTACTGTCTCCACTATTATTATTATCACTTTTTTCATTTTGTTCCAATAATTTACGTTTAATAATATCTTCCATGTAGAGATCAAATTCACGTTCATCCATTTTGTCTTCATAATCATCATCTTCTTCATCTTCATAATCATCTTCATCGTAATCGTCATCATCATCATCGTCATCATCATCGTCATGGTCATGATGACAATCTTCACAGTTTTTTTTCTTACGATTCATTTTTAATTTTTCATTTGCGACAGATTTTAGAAGCGAGACAATTATTTGAGATATGCCTGTAGGGGATGATATATTGTTGGTGTTGTTTTTCTTCATTAATAAAAATTCGACCTTGTCTCGTTCCTTATCTTTGTCTCGTTCCTTATCTTGTTGTTCTTTGTCTTTGTCATCTTCTTCAACAACAACCATTTCAATGTTGTTGCGGTTCATAACTTTGTCTTGTTGGTCGCCTTTTCCAGACCCTTTTTCTTTTTCTGTCACATCTTCTTCCTCAATAACAATTTTGTTTTTCTTTTTTGGAGGTTGTCGGAAAGGGGAATCGCTGGTTTCGCTATTATTATCGGAAGAAGAACAACATCTTTGACGTGTTCTAGATGATATTCCCTCTACAGGCTTATCCTGTTCTTCTTCTTCATTTGTTATGGTTGTGGTTGTGGTTGTGGTTGTTGTGGTTGTATTTTTTGTATCTTTACGACGTCTTCCCATTTTTTTTCGCTTTATCTTTTTTTTTTGTTAAAAATTTATTTTTTCTTTGTTCTTGTTTTTTTTTTTCGTTAAATAATAAGAAAATTTCCAGAGTTTATATTTGTTTTTTTTTTGGTTGGAAGGTGTGTCATAATTATTATAAAAATAAATAGCTGTGATTATTTTAAAATAGATTAATTAAAAAAAAAGACGAAATTGATAATTTGATAAAAAATTGAGGAAAATTGAGTAAAAGAAGAAAAAAAAATGGCAGATCATTTGAATTCATATTTATCAAAACCGTTGCCTTCCAAAATATTAGGTATCCAATTTAGTCTGATGTCGGCGGAAGAAATTCGTAAAGGTTCTGTTGCGGAAATTACGGATCGTGAAACATATACGACGGGGAATAAACCGAAAATTGGGGGCTTGTTTGATCCTCGTATGGGTGTATTAGAACGCAATATGATATGTCCAACCGATCGTCTGAATTACAAAGATTCCCCTGGGTATTTTGGTCACATTGAATTAGCACGTCCAGTGTTTTATGTCCAATATATATCGACAATACAAAAAATATTGTCATGTGTTTGTTATAAGTGTGGTAAATTGTTGATAAACAAAGCCAAACACCAACACGTCATGCAAATGTTACCAGTAACGAGATGGGATTATGTATTTAAAAAGTGTAAAAACATTGGTCGATGTGGACAAGATACGCGTGACGGGTGTGGGCATAAACAGCCAAAACGTATATCATCGAAAAACATCGCAACCATACTTGCGGAATGGACCAGTAAGGACAAATCAAGTGGTGAAGAGAAAAAGATGGAAATGACGATGACCGCGGAAATCGTGTTGAAATTATTTCGCCGCATTTCGGATGAAGACGTGACCTTTATGGGATTTTCCCCTACATGGTCCCGGCCGGATTGGATGATTTGTCAAGTTTTGGCAGTCCCACCCCCATCCGTCCGTCCATCCGTGAAACAGGATTCCCAACAACGATCCGAAGACGATTTAACATATATTTTAGCGCATATTATTAAAACGAACAATATATTGCGCAAGAAAATGGCGGACAAAGACGCATCACAATCCAGTATTGACGACAATACCGCGTGTTTACAATATTACGTGGCAACGCTTGTAGACAACAAAATAACGGGTGTGGGTCAATTCGCACAACGCAGTGGTCGTCCCTACAAGACAATCAAAGAACGTTTAAATGGCAAACATGGTCGTGTAAGATGGAATTTGATGGGGAAACGTGTGAATTATTCGGCGCGTAGTGTGATTACGGCGGATCCGAATATTAGTATTCGTCAATTGGGGGTTCCATTGAAAATCGCCAAGAATTTAACAAAACCAGTGATATTGAATGATCGCAATCGTGCGTTTTTGGTTCAATTGGTGAAAAACGGTGCAGATAACCATCCGGGGGCGAAACTTGTAGAGAAAAAATCTGGGTTGGTGATTCACCTACGGGATTATGACCGCGACGTTTCGCAATTGGTGGCTGAATTGGAAAATGGTGATATTATCCATCGTCATTTGATGGACGGTGATGCCATTTTATTTAACCGTCAACCAACGTTGCACCGAATGAGTATGATGTGTCACATTGTGAAGGTGATGAAACGCGGGGATACTTTCCGTATGAATGTGGGATGTACAAAACCATATAATGCGGATTTTGACGGTGACGAAATGAATTTGCATGCGCCACAGGATTTAGAATCAGAGACGGAATTGAGGAATTTGGCGGCGGTTCCATACCAAATTGTGAGTCCAGCCAATAATAAACCCATTGTCGGTGTTTTCCAAGATTCATTGTTGGGTTCTTATTTATTAACACGTGATAGGGACGATATCGAGGTTTTAGCCTATAAGGAACAAGAACATCAAGAAGAACAACAAAAAGAAAAAATGGAAAGAAAAAGAAGTGGTGTTCCGTTGACGGACCGGGACACGATGAATTTTTTGATGCAATTTAATCAAATCGACATTGAGAAACTCCACCATAATCGCAATAATCACACAACATTCGATTTAATGACGCAAATTCTGCCACCGATGACCCTTCGATTAAATGACCGCAATGTGGATATTCGCAACGGGGAATATCGTAAGGGACAATTGGATAGTTCAATCATTGACGCCACCTCTACAGGCCTCTTGCACAGAATTTGTAACGATTTTGGTAATCTTGCGGCTGCGTCATTTATTGACAATCTCCAAAACATTGTGACGGAATATTTGAAAACAACGGCTTTCAGTGTGGGAATTAGTGATTTGGTGATTAGCGACGAAAACAAGTTGAAAATCAATGAAATTATTCAATCAAAACGTGTGGAAGTGAAAGAGTTGATTAACAAATTGCATTTGGGTACATTCGACAATTCGACCGCACGTTCGAATATTGACGAATTTGAAAACCAAGTAAGCAATATTCTCAATTTGTCGCAACGAAGCATTGAGAAAATCGCCAAAGAGAATCTCCGCAAAGACAATCGTTTCGTGATTATGAAAGATGCAGGAAGTAAAGGCAAAGACATTAATATCACCCAAATGCTTTCCTCATTACCCCAACAATCGGTTGAAAACAAACGCATTCCTTACGGGTTTGAAAACCGTACATTGCCCCATTTCACGCAATTTGACGATTCTCCGGAAGCCCGCGGGTTCATTCAGAATTCATACATTTCGGGTCTCACACCGCACGAACTTTTCTTCCACGGAATGGCGGGGCGTATTGGTATTATTGATACCGCGGTCAAAACCAGTTCAACTGGTTATATTCAACGCAAATTGATCAAGGGATTAGAAGATTTAAAGGTGGATTACGACATGACGGTACGTAATGGCAAAAACAAAATCATCCAATTTAATTATGGGGATGACAGTATTGACACGACGAAAGTAGAAGTTCAATTTGTGCCTATCGTGACCATGTCTGTTGAGGACATTTACGCACATTACGTATTACCATTTGTTCCAAATGATGATGATGATGATACCTATAATAACGCGAACAAAAAGGGTTCTCTACAGGCAACCTTTACGAAAGAAACATTGCGTCGAATGAAATCACAAGAAGATCAACTGAAGGAGAAAAATAAACATTACATTGATTGGATGATCGCCTGTAGGGATAACATCATCAAACGGGTTTTCAAATTCAAAGGCGACAGTAAAATCCATTGTCCGGTGGCATTTACGCATTTATTAAATAATATTCAGGGCCAATTGAATATTACCATGGACAGCGTGGTCGATATTACTCCATTGGAAGCGTTTGAATTGATTGAGGACGCAATGTCGCAATTGGAAAAACAGTTGTTTTATTGTCCGCCACATTATTTGTTTCAAGTGTTGTATTATTATCATTTGTGTCCACGCGAATTGTTATTGGTGAAACGTTTCAATCGTGCTGGTTTGGTATTGGCGCTAGAAATGATAAAGCGTGCATACAAATTGGCAATTGTGAATCCTGGCGAGACGGTGGGGATCATTGCGGGTCAATCCATTGGCGAACCAACCACGCAATTAACACTCAACACTTTTCACCATACGGGTGTGGCGTCGAAAGCAAATGTGACGCGTGGTATTCCTCGTATTGAGGAAATATTGTCGCCAACCGACAAGAAGAAACGTTCTAAGAATCCGTCATTGACTGTGTTCTTACGTGAAGAGGACGAACAAGATAAAGAAAAAGCGCAACAAATATTGCATTTGTTGGAACACACGAAATTGGAAGATGTGGTGAATTGTGTGGAAATTTGTTTCGATCCTCATGACCAAAAAACGTTGATTAAGGAAGATGCTGAAACGTTGGGGACCTTTTTAGAATTTGAAAGGATGATTGATGATTGTATTGTGAGTAAACCACAAGAAGAGGCAGAATGGGAAGATCCAGAAGCGAAACGATTATTGGAACATTCGGTTCCATCAACTGAATCATCCTCATCACAAAAATCAAAATGGGTGATCCGTTTGGAAATGGATATTGAGTCAATGTTGGACAAAAACATTACTATGGACGACATCCATTTTGCAATTTTAAACGCTTATCCTACATCGGTGAATGTGGTATATACGGATTACAATGCCGACAAATTGATTATTCGTATTCGTATTGAAAAAGATGCGATGAAATTGACTGCGAAACAAAAACAAATTGACGAAAACGACGAAATTTTCCATTTGAAAAATTTCCAAGAACAATTGTTGCAAAACGTGGTCTTACGTGGAATCAAAGAAATCGACGGTGTTTCAATGCGCAAAGCCCAAAATTTCATGGTGAAAAAAGAGGGTAAATTTGTCCGTGAAGATAAATGGGTATTGGACACAGCAGGTAGTAATTTAATGGACGTTTTGGGGTTGGATTTCATCGACAATAAACAAACATTTACGAATGATATTCGTGAAGCATACAATGTATTGGGAATTGAAGCGGCTCGTCAAACGATTTACAACGAATTCGCGGAAGTAATGGAACACGACGGAGCTTATATCAATTACCACCATTTGAATTTGTTATGTGACCGTATGTGTTACAATTCCAATATGATATCCATTACACGTAGCGGTGTAAATAAAGACAACATCGGACCGATTGCAAAAGCGTGTTTTGAGGAAACGCCAGAAATGTTTTTAAAGGCCGCACGTCATGGAGAATTGGACCCAATGTGTGGATTGTCTGCCAATATTATGTGTGGTCAAGAAGGATATTACGGGACAGCCAGTTTCCAGGTTGTAATGGATCAACGCAAATTAAAAGATTTGAAGGATGGGCAAGTAGGAGAATATACCAGGGGATATCGTCCACGCGAAAATGTCGAGGAATTTTTCCACAATAAACAAACCACCCTACAGGAAAAAGAAGAAGATATTAAGCGATTAAAGGTCGACAATAATGTTGTGAACATTAAAAAGACTGATTTAGGCAAAATGGACGAAAGTTACGAATTGGACGGATTTTAAACCACGGCCCTCTACACACACACACACACTCTCTCTTCTACTCTACTCTTATCTTCTCCATTTTTATTTTGTTTTTTTTTTATTTTTATTTTCATTTCGTTTTATTCCGTTTTTTCATTTCATTTTGTTTTATTTTGTTTCATTACACACATAACATTAATTAAAAATTAAAACAAACTAAAATATTCAAAAAAAAAATATGTCGTCGACAAAAGACGAAAAAAAACCATTTCGTCTAGGTGAAAAAAAAATAATCCAAATAACAAATAATGTGTTGATACCCAAAAAAGTGCCGACACGTTATTTAAAAATATATTGTATTGAAACGAATATTCCCCTACTTGAAAAACGTCTAAATGATCTCCAAAAATATTCCAAAGCGAGATATTTTTTCAGGACGAAGAAGAAGAAGAATAAGAAATCAAAACAATATTATAATTATCATTTGCGAAAATCGCCTGGAAAAATATTGTTACATAATAAAGAAAATGGGTGTCACGAGAAACTATTTTTGACACCAACGAATGAATATATAAAAATCATATTGCAAATATATGATCACGACGTGAAAAAAACGTTGAATAATGAAATAACGAGATATGCGATGGAATATTTACGTTATGCGATATTTACGGTGAGACATTTTAATCATAAAATTGCGACATGGAGTATATACGAAGCGTATTATAATGCGATTATTAAATATGCTTTTTTTTTCAAAGTACCGAATGTGTATAAGCCTGTAGGGGAAATATTTTGTGGGGTAATGCGAAAATGGAATGTATTGCGGGGGTTTTTTAGGAGATATTGGGTGATTAAGCGGTTGTCGCGGGTCCACGATTATGATTACGACATGACGATGGATAAATTATTGTCGGAATATCCGGAATACCAAATAATCATGTTATATGAAAATAGGATCATCTACAGGTTTACGACGAAGGATATGATTCAAATCATAAATACGTCTTTGTTATATAATCACCAATTTGTGATGCATCCGAAACAAGTGAAAAATCCATTTACGAATTTGCCGTTTTCAGTGGGGTCCCTGTACGCGATATTCTTTCATTTTAAAAGGCATTTTGACAAATTGCGTCTCCCTGACTTGCTCTATCATTTTTATTTGTGTGACTTTAATATCGAAACACTTTATAAATGTCACGAGGATTATTTGCGTGAACAAGCGATCAATCACTATGTTCAAAATGAGTCGTTAGATGATCTTTATTTGGACATTCGCCGGATGATTCACAATCATAAACACGAATTGGATTCGTGGAATATTCACCGTGATTATCCGAAAGAATTGGTTGTAAGGTATTTAAAGTCGCCGTATTTATTTTTATATTACCAAAGTCAATATGCAATGTATGCAGATGAACGTCAAAAGTGCAAGTCTTTATTATCAAAGAAGTTGCGGAATTTCCATGCGGCGAATCCGCGGTTTGGGTCATTATTGGATTCGTGTGATTTATTTGGTCAATATGGATCGCGGAACATAGTTGATAAATATGGGTTTCATTTTAGTATGTATTTACAAGGGATAATTGAAGAAAATGAAAGGCAAGAAAGAGAAATATGGGCGAAAAGGGGTGAATTGACGGAAGAAAAGAAAATTGAAATTAAGGAGAGGTCTTTAACGTCGATTGAATATATGTTTTATCCTGTAAGGAAACAAACGAGTAAACCGTCTTTTCCAGCAATCATGAGTCAATGGGATCCGAATGGCGAATTGAATATATACACGTTCACACCTTCTGAAAGAATAAGGAGACGTTCCATTTCTCCACCACCGGCTGATGCTGCTGCGGTTATACATATTGCTTCCGATTCCGATTCCGATTCTAATTCTAATTCTAATTCTGAACATCCAGCAACGAGTCCAAGTCCAAGTCCAAGTTCAGACAACAATGAAGAGCCATTTGTTGAAACAATTGTTTATCGTGAACCGCCAAATATATTTATGTTGATAAATCATAATGACATTATTACGGAAGCGATCACGTCATTAAACAATGGATACCGATCGGACGGATACCATTCAGGAGCATTATCTGGATATTCTGATTCAGATTCAGATTCAGATTCAGATTCAAATTCAGATAATTAATTTAACGATGTCGTTCGTTTATCATGTATTATAATTTGATTTTTTAATTTATTTTTATTTTTGTTATTGTGTCCACCACCAATAAATTGTATTTTATTCATCATCATGTTATCATTATTTAAATGTAAAACATAATTCCTTACATGTTCATATCGCAATAATTCATCAGCAAGACGAATGTAAAAAGATTCTCCACGAGGGATGCCTGTAGAGAGATTTTTATTGGGAATGTGTAATATACATTTGGACGATGACATGCCACAATATGCTGTTTTGACGTTACACATGGATGAATGGTGATTTACACAAGTTGTCATGTGTGTATCATGAATACTATTTAAGACATCGGTTGAAAAATAAGTATATTCAATGTGATGTTTCATTACGTTTTTAAGTAAATAAAGGATTTTGTCTAAATTTTTATAAAAAGCAGATGGTTTTCCAGGGTGTTGAACGATGTGTGAAATTTTGTCACGGGAGATTTTGTTTTCTAACCGATGAAGTAAAATACGGGCGGTATTTCGAAACACTTGATAGAAATTGGTTTCTAATATTGCCATTTGCTTTTTGTCTTTCTTCTTATTCATCTTTTTCTTCTTCTTCTTTATATTCTTTTTACTTGCTCCACCACCGACAACAAGACCTTCAAACATTGTTTGTTCTTCTTCTCCTTCTTCTTCTCCTTCTTCTTCTTCATCACCTTGTGCTCCTTTTCCAGGTTGGAAATATTCGGCGATACCATCACTTTCATTGTTGCCTGTAGGAGGATATATTGTGACAGTTTCGCCTGACTGGGTGACGAATCCAATTACTTGTTGATCGTCTTGAACAATTTTGAATTTTGGAAGTATCGAGTCTTTTTCAAAAAGTGTAGCAATGTGTTTTAAGAAGTTAAGGGTATGTGTATAATCAAACCAAATATCCATGTCGGCCGCATTTTTAATTGTAGAAGTGGGATCAGGTGGTATATTTCCCCCTACAGGCAAAATACCCTTGTCACCAGATCCTCCTGAGCCTTGAATTTCAACACCAACAACGGAGGTTTTTTGTTCATCATCGACGATGATTGCGGTAATTTCGTATCCATGTTTTTGTGTGAGTTGTTCGATTTCATCCATTGACAAGGGATCGACGTGGTCTTCAGCTGTTCCTGTAAGTCGACATCGATCGATTGCGGCTAATAAATCCGGATCGGGTTGTTCGTCGTCATCATCGCTGTTGGTAAATTGGAAAGGGCCATGTTTCAAAATAATTTTAGTTGGTTTTCCAGGAACATATAATGGCGGATCATGGAAAAGGGGACAAACAATTTCGCGGGTTTTATTGTCAATCACGATGAGATTAATGCCTGTAGGGAATAACATTTCATTGGGTGTGACGACGAATTCCCACAACACGGATTCGTCAATATTGGTGACGGTGTTTTTTGGGTTTAGATAAAGATATTGGAAAATTTTGAATGCCGTATCATCGGATTCGTCGGTTGATCCAAATGCATGGCCCGTTTTTACCATTTTTTTGTTCATGAGAATCATTTGACGAGCGAGACGTCCCTGATTTGCCTGTAAGAATTGTTCTTTCGTAATTGCATTTTTGAGGATGAGTTTCATTTCGTCAAGACCGACGGTTGTTCCAGTTCCATTTTTATTCGAATAAATATAGGCAATAGCCGAAATAAACGTTTGGACATTGTCATTCTGGTTCTGATCCTGGTTCTGATCCTGATCCTGATCTTGATCATTGGACACATTTTTTCCAGAAACAAAAGGAGAAAAAGCGGCATATCCATCATCTTGTAATTTAACAAAACGTTTTTTCAACGGAATTTCTTCTTTTAGAATTTCTTCATCTGGAAATTCTTCATCTGGAAATTTTATTTTATTCTTTTTTTCCAGAGAGGTTTCTAAAGAATTTGTTTCTATTAAATCTAAATCATTTTCTTTAACAAGATGAAATGGTTTCTTTTTTTGAATTCCAACAAATAAATCGTCCACGTCATCTTCATCGTCCGTATAACTATCATCTGGAAGTTGAATATTTAGATCTAGATTATCATTCTCTTCTGGGTGGTTATCATCCTTTTGGTTATCCTTTTGGTCAGGTTCATCTTGAATATGTTTCCTTACAGGCAACATCGAGGTAGAAGTCTTATTGCTGCATCCCGATAATTTTCGTCCATTGTTTTCTTGAATGAGTTTATGGTACATTCCTTCTTCGTATAGAATTTGCATGATTCCATTTAAAACGTCGTGCCACAAGGGAGTTTGACCGGAAACATGTACAGACGCATCATCAATCAAGTAGGAGGCCAAATCATATTTATAATGAAATTCAATTTTATCAGTCTCCTCTTTCTTCGCAGTTGAAAATAAATGTCCAAAACACAATTTGTCAAAAGAAATGAGCGGTCTTTTTTTGATAACCCCGTTTTGTGGGATGGCGTAATCGTATTCATAGCGGATGACGGTGGAAGTGGCATCGCTAAATACGGGAAGAGGGACATTGCAAGTAAGGGATATTTTTTGGACAAGCCGATTCACATCGGGATAAACATCGCCTGGTTTCTGGTGATCATTGTCAGAGATGATCCGCATACGTTGTAAGAGATCACCGTCTTCCGTTTGTGAATAAAGAAGAGCCCAAGAGGGGTTCGATTCGAGGAAAAGAATGGCCAACACATTATCATCCTCTACAGGCACCCACCTTTGAATAGTATCATTATCGGGTTTTTGCTTGTAGGGAGTCAGATTGCCATTCAAATCGACATGTTCAGAATACAATTTAATGGTTCGATTGTCAGAAATTCCATTGTATATAATGATTGGCAATGACCTGTCCGTCGAAATAAGATCGAACCAATTTTGTAAATCGACATCGATATCGCCGGCGACAACAACCGGCTGGTCCAAAAGCAAATTTTGTTTCACGACCTGCATTGACCCTAAATATGTATCCTCTACAGGCGAACCATTCAATATAATATTTGTGAAAAATATATTTGCTTCATTATTCAATTCGTCAATTTCCTTTTCCTTTTCGGCAAATTTTGGCTTTTGGCCAAAATTTTCCAGATTATCATTTTCTATTTCATCATTTTCTTCTTCTGGAAAAGGATTTTCTAAATTTAATTTTTCCGGAAGAGAATTGGAATTGGAATATTCATTTTTATATAAATAATTATCGATGAAAGCGTCAATCATTTTTTTGGAGGAAGAAGAAGAAGGGATGGGTTGTGTTTGTTGTTGAATGTCGACAGTTGTAAGTAATTCAAGTAAAGACATATTGGGAGGGATGCCTGTAAGGGGAATATAACAAGTGACATGGGGTTGGGTATCAATGGTTTCGCCGAATTCGATGAAATCAACAGGGGAAGGTGGTTGTGACAAAACGGTGACGGATCCGCAGTTTTTAAAAAAGAGATTTGCACGTTGAACATCATTGTCGATTGCCTGTAGGATGTCAGATATTGGGGGTAGAATGTGTAATTGTTTGCCATAAACAAAACCAGAAGGGGGGCCGATTTTGTGCATAACCATTTCGGGTGAGTCATCTAAATAAATTGCATTACCATTATCGTGATTTAATAAAATAAGTTGATTGGTTTTATTGTCGTAAATTTGAAAGGTTTGATCACAAAGCATTTTGATATTCTTTCTTTTTGTTTCTTTCTTTTTGTTTTCTTTTTTTGTGATTTTTTTTACAACTTATTTTATTAAATGAAAAATTTTGATTTAATATAATTTTTTTTTGTTATGTTTTCCAGAGATTTTTTCCTATTTGAAATCGTAATATGGATTATCAGTAATATCCATGCCGCAATAACGTTGAGGTGAAGCCTTGTAATCGACGGGTTGGTAAATATTGGATTCTTTGGCTTCTTCCAATAGGAATTTGAAATTTTCCCAGAAATCGCGTTTATGTCCGATGCTTTTAGTCATAACGTGGGCTAATTCATGTATGGCAACGAATGTCAATGTTTGTTCATCAATTAAGGAATCATTATTGTGTTTTTCTTTATTGAGACAAAAGGCGATTTTTTTGCCTTTGTTTTCGGAAAAGGCGGTGTGTTTGGATGTGGGTAAAGTTTCGGTGATTTTCTCGGGACGGAATCCTTTGGCGAGTTTTTGGACTAATTCGTCGTCGGGATATTTTTGTTTGACATGTTCAACTAATTGTTTGCATTTATCGGTGACTTTGGCGAGTAAATCGGCGGCTTCTTTTAATTTGTTTCGATCACGGACGCAATATTTTTCGCCATCGACTGTGCTGACAATGCATTTTAAAACGAAACTATCGCTATCCCAAATGTATGTTTTTACGAGGACAATTGCAAGTAGGGCAACAATTGAACAAGCTAAAACATTTGTTTTTTTCGGTAAAATGGATGAAAACATCTTCAGTTTTATTTTTGTGTGTTTTTTTTGGTTTTTCTATCTAATCTATCTTCTTTACATGAATTATACAGAGATATATATTGTACCAGTCGGTTAAAAAGATTGTACCAGTCGGTTAAAAAGATTGTACCAGTCGGTTAAAAAGAGGAATAAGAGGAAGAAGATGTGGGTTCAGGGAGTCGTCGATTGCGACGGGTATCAGGATATTGTTGTTCTCGTTCTCGTTCTCGGTTTTTGCTGGTTTTGTTAATGGAATAAATGTTTTTGATTTCTTTTAAATGGTCAAGTTCTTTGAGTATTTTTTTGCGGCTGATTTGTGGTGATCCGACGAAACATGCGGACATGAGATTTTTGCGGAAATATTTTTTGGCGACATCGGTCAATTGTTCTTTGGTGACATGTAGGAAGAATTTTTCAAGTCGTTCTTGAAAAGAGACGAATGTGGGGAATTGAAATAAAACGCGGGTACCATTGTATTCAACATTGTCTTCAATATAAGTGTTGTTTATTTTATCGGAGCCGGAAATGTATCCGCGTATTTTTTCGAGTTCTTCGTCCGTGATTGGTTTTCTGCCTGTAGAGAGATCACTTAATATTTTCATGATGATGCGGATGACGCCGGGACCGGTTTTATGAGAACTGATAAGACGCGAAGTTTCGACATCGGACGAAATACAAAGATCGCCGATGGTTTTGAAATAACTGGTGGTGACGGAAGTGTGATAATTGATTCCATATTTTTCACGTAAAACGACATAGAAACGGCTGCTCATAGGACCATTTAATAAGACGCTGAGGACTTCCAATGCAAAAACGTCTGTATTGTACATGGAGCAAGTACGAAATCCGATAGTGAAGGAGACTTTGTCTAAATCGGGTTTTTTGATCACCTCTAACTGAATGGTGGATTGGGGAGGTGGGATATCGCCGAAAATTCTGTTTTTTCTTTGTTTTTCTTTTGGAGCAACAACCGATAGTGTTTTCATGAGTTGATGGACGGAAGTTTTGATTTGTGGAGATGTTTTGGCGAAATAGGATTGTTTGATGTAGCGATGGATGGTTTTATCGAAATCGTCATGGAAATCGGTGGAGCAAATACTGAGGACCATGTTTTGTGGGCGGTAATGAAGGGCGTAAAATTCGAGGACGAGATCGTGATTTAGGCCGACACCGGGTTCGTGAAATTTGGAATCATCGACATTGAATTCAAGGGGGGTTTGCCTGTAGAGGAGATTATATGCGATGGTTTCAGCGAGGACATTGGGGTAATCGCGGTCTTTTTTGACTTCTTCAATAACGATTTTTTCTTCGCGTTTCATTTCGTCGCGGTCGAATGTGGAATTGAAAATCATGTCGGATAGAATGAGGATGGATTTTTTGGTGTGTCGAGCGTCACATTGGATCATGTAACATGTGTGATCGCGTTCCGTATAGGCATCCACGCTCGCGCCAATTCCGTCGAAAACGGCTGAAATTTGGGGTCCTCGTTTGAATTTGGGGGTTTTGGTGCCTTCGAAAAGCATGTGTTCGACGAAATGACTAGCCCCGCGAATACCCCCATCTTGTTCATTGACAGACCCGCATTCGACATATAAATAAATATAACTGACTGGTTGTGGGTTTTCTACATGCTGATATATCACACGAAACCCGTTAGAGTATTGTTTTAAATTGACATTTTTCGAGGTATATTGACTATTGGAAAAAGAAGAAGAAGAAGAAGATGACGTTGATAATGCCATAGTGATATAATGACTTTTCTTTTTTTTTTCTTTTCTTTTCTTTTTAATTAGGGATTGTTAAATAAAAAAAAAATAAAAATAAAGTTATTATATTTGGAGAAAAAAATATATATATACTAAGCTCTAAGCAGAAGAACCGCCTGATCCGATTTCAAATGGTGTGCGCATGTAATCACTTTCGATGGTGCTTTGGTTCCATGGTCCGACGTCTTTCTTAGCAATGATTGGTTCAGATCTCAATTGAAGATTTGGGTTTTTAAGGGTTTGACCGATGGTGTCAATACCGTTAAAATATCCAGCGTTCAAAAGATTGACATTGGCAAGATCACCTACACCCATTGGATTGACATTTGCCCATTGAGCATTTTGGTCACCAGGTAAAGGGAGGAGATCAGATGCTTGATTGGCAGGACGAGTAGAATAGGCGGCAGCTGGAGCAGAAGCGGCATCACCGACATCGTTAAATTTTTGGCTGGTTGGGCCTTCTTGTTGAGGAGGAGGAGTAGAACCAGCGGTAGCAGCAGCGGTGAAATTATCGCTGATGATGGCTTTTTCAGCAGAATAAGATCCCATGACCATGAAGAGGCCTAAACTAACGAAAATAATGATTAATAAAAGAGAATTATTTTTCAAGAATTTAGTGACAGTTGACAAATCCATTTTGTGTTTTTTTGATTAGTTTGTGTTTTTTTTTTGTTAAAAAATCGGAAAAGGAAAAAAAATATTTTTTTATTGAGTGACTTTTATTTTTTTTTATATATGATAATAAATATATATTTTTTTTACCACATGTTTATCTAACGCCGTCTCCATTTTCTTCATCGTCATCATCATCGTCGTCAAGATCGTCATTTAAATAATTCAATTGATAAGTATTTTTGATTTTTTGCATTTCTAAAAAAGCGGCTAATGCATTTTTTTTGGCGTCTTTTGCCTTTTTTTTAGCTTCTGAATAAAGTTTGTGATAAATTTCATTCACCGGTTTAATTTGGAATTTGGATTCTTGTTTTTTGTCTTTTTCTTGGCCATCGTTATTGTCGTCACTTATGTTTTCAAAATTGCTTAATATATCATATTCTTCCATGAAATCATCACCTAATTCAAAAAAAGAACTGTTATTGTTTTCCGCCTCTTTTTTCTCATCCTCTTCATCTTGTTTCTCTTTCGAATCTTGTTCTTCTTTTTTTAATTCTTCTTCTTCTTCTTCTTCTTCTTTCAAATCTCCTTCTTCATTCGGGACTTCTTTAAATTCCTCCAAATCAATACCTTCTTCTTCCTCAAGTTCTTTCACTTCTTCTTTTTCTTCAAGTTCTTTCACATCTTCCTCAAGTTCTTTCACTTCTTCTTCTTCTTCTTCTTTTTCAGATGTTTCTTTTTCAAAAACCAAACTTTCACCGAATGATTCATTTGTAACAACAACTTCGTCAACAACAATATTTTCCTCTACAGGCGTCACCGAATTGAGGTTTTCCTGTAGGGGTATTATTGTTGTTGTTGTTGTTGCTAAATGATTATCAACTGGTACTGGTGGTGGTTGTGATGGTTTAACAGCAGGACCTTTAATGAGACATTGATCTAAAAAGGGGTTGCTTTGGATAACCATGATTTGTTTGATTTCCATTTGGATTTCGAAACTGCGCATGGTGAATTTGACCCCCTGTATTTCTAAAATACTGATTAAATTCGTTTCGGGGGTAATATCGTCCATTTTTACACTTTGTTCGAGTTCGTTAAATATTTTGATAACCGGTATTGAAAGACGTGTATTGACATTTGCCCGTACAAGATAATACATGGCGGATTTGTATATTTTGACAGTGGAGACGAAAGCGTTTTCAATGTCGCTAAATTCCAATTCGGAACTAAACCATGCCTCCCGTTTTTCGAAAATCAATTTTTGTAAAGTTTGTTCTAAATTCTCTATCCATTCTAAAAACACGCCTCCCTGAGATTGATCAAACATCAGATCGATATATATTTTTTTGCCTTTATTTGCGGTAACAAACCCTTGTTTATTTTTGGATTGCGGACATTGCACGTAGAGAGGATTGTTTTTATAATGAATTTTGGTAAAGTAATTTCCAGCCTGTAAAACGGTGGGAGTTAATAATTTAATTCCCGAAAAATCAAAGGAATCGTTTGCTTCGTAAATATCCATCATTCTATTCTATTCTATTCGTTTTTTTCCTTTTTGTTTCTTTTCTTTTCTAATCTGGAAAAATTATATATTTTTTTTTTAAATTGTTTTGTTTTTATTTTTTTTGTAAATACGACGAAAAGAGATGCGAAAGAAAAGATGTGTTTTTTTTCTAAAGACGGATTATCATCGCGTGTTTAGGAAAAAAAATAAAAAAAAAGACCGTATTAAAAAAAAAAGATGTTCAAATTAACGATTGATAAATGTTTAGAAATGTTGAAAAAAGATGAAACCAAACAACAAATAAAAGAATTTTTACAACCTTTTTTTGAAATATTAATCAATGAAATATTCCCCTACTTGATTTTGGTATGCATTATCATTCTTGCCATCTTTTTACTAAATATATCCATCGTGGTTTTGTTGTTACGTAAAAATGGAACATCCCAATTAATCATGTAAAAAAAATAATCTTCCAATAAATATATAATTCAATCATCCAATTCAATTCAAAATTTTAACTTAATAACACAACAATTTTTTTAATTTTTAATTTCAATCAAAAAAATGGACAAAATAGACGAAAAAATAGAAGAATTTGTATCTTCAATAAATCAGTTAATTGAGCCAGGTATTAGTCCTGTCGATAATGTTTTAAAGGAGATTGCTGATATAAGTTATAAATCAGGATTAACTCAAACACAAATAGATAAGTTAACCAGTGCTATGAGTTATTTGGCTGGTGAGAATTCTGAAAACGCAAAATGTCTGAAACGTTTAGCTCAATTATTGTATGCTGTTGAAAAGAAAGGAATGAAAGGTGGTAGTCCTGTAGGGGCATTAGCTTCTGATTATTCTGCCAATGGTACAAGTCACGTTGAAAGTACTTATGGTAATTTGTCCCAACAAGTCCAATCTGGTGGTGTTATTGTTCCACTAAATACCCCTGGTGCTACTCCCGTATTATCCAAAATGGTTGGTGGCAGCAGTGGTCCTGTAGGGGCATTAGCTTCTGATTATTCTACCAATGGTACAAGTCACGTTGAAAGTACTTATGGTAATTTGGCCCAACAAGTTCAATCTGGTGGTGTTATTGTTCCGCTAAATACCCCTGGTGCTACTCCTGTTATGGCAAAACTTGTCGGTGGTGGAAGAACCCGTAAATCAAGACGTTCATCCATGAGTGGAATTGCCGTTCCTGCTGGTGTTTTCGGTGCCGGTTTATTACTTGCTAAACGTCGCAAAAATCATGGAAAGAAATCCCGTCGTCATCGTCGTCGTTAGATTTCGCTTTTTCGAATAAAAAAAAACAACTTAAAGACAAACTAAATTAATAATATTTGTAGGAGTAAAAATCCTATACGTGCCTCTTTAGCTCAGTGGTAGAGCATCAGTCTTGTAATTAAATATATTCTTCTTCACAAATAAAACAATGGTTCACGGTTGGCTGTGATTAACATTGGATTACACAATGGTTATTTAAGAGTCGACGGACTCATCATATAGATCAGGTGGACGCACTTGATTGTGAGTATAATCGTAATCATTTTGGGTAAAATGTATACGCACGAAAACTGAAGGTCGTGGGTTCGATCCCCATAGGAGGCTTAATTAAAGTGTATAAAACACCGTTTTTTTTTAAATATAATAAAAAAATGAATTATATTTAAAAAAAAAATGCAATAAATACTCTGGAAAAAAAAGGTTGGATAAAATTAATTTTTAATTGAGAGAAAAAATGGAAGAAAAATTGTTGGCGTATAAAAATTTAGAACAAGAAATCAAAAATCAAAATGCACAATTAAACCAATTGCGTATTGAAAGATCCAAATTAACAACGGACATTACAACCTATTTAAAATCGTCAAATTCAGCCTATGTATGGGATGGATCTAAATATGAATATACCGAATCAAATCAATTCCCATCATTGACATTCTCCTACGTGCAAACCTGTTTAGAAGAATTAATCGCGGATAAATCGCAAGTAGAGAAAATAATGGATCATTTAAAATCGCGTCGTGTTGGTAAAACAGTGGTGGATTTCAAACAAATAAAATTGAATTGATCTGATCTGATCTGATCTGATCTATAAACTAGTTATATCATATTTGAATGTTTTCTCAATCAATAAATATATAAAATTATCTTATATTTTTTTTTAATATTTAAATAAAAATTAAATTTTAAAAAACAAAACAAAACAAAACAAAATACAAAAAGAATCATGACATCTGAATGGACACCCCAATTTAATATGAATCGAGATTATATCTTCTACAGGCAATCTGGTGGAGAAGGTTTAAAATCGGTTTATGCAAATAAAGATTTATTTTTAATAAATGATGATGATGATGATGATGAAAACAATAACAACAAACAACAAAAAGGAGGTGGAGCCAGTAAGAAAAAATTATTAGGTATTCCGGTTGGACTTGTTGTTCAGAGTGAAGAAAAAAGCCCGACAAGAACTGCCTTTGAACAAATATCCGTGAGGGTAAGAGGGCCTGTAGGAGAATCTATGATGGAGAAATTGGTTAAATCAGTGATTCCTTCGTCTTCTTCGACTTCGTCTTTGTTGTCGACTCCGTCTTTAAAAAAGAAACCAGAATCTGAACAAAAACAAAAACCTGAACAAAAGAAAAAAAATGTGCAAACCAGAACAAAAACATTAAAAATGGAGAAAATGGAGAAAATGGAGAAAATGGAGAAAATGGAGAAAATGGAGAAAACGGAGAAAAAGGAGAAAAAGGAGAAAACTAAGAAGAAGAGAAAGTCTCAATAATTTTCAGGGTTGTTTTATATTTTGATCCAATCGTATTTGCCATGGAGGCTTCCGAATCCGTGTTCAACGGAATTCATATTTTCGATGATACTGTCGAGTTCGCTGAAAGTGGATTTCGTTTTACTGATTTTGGACTGGAAATGTTCAGCAACAACAGCGGTTTGTTCGGTGCCACTATTTGTGATATTATTGGAAGAAGCAAAGGTGGCACCGCCGTATCCAACCCCGAAATTGTCGGTGAAACTTTTGCCAGGTTCATTGTATGCATTTGTCCCGTAAGATGCAATATAATTTTGATAGACACCCTCTACAGGATAATCTGCTGGATAGGTTAATAAATAGGTTCTGAAATCGTCGACTTTAGCGTCATTCCAATCGGGAGGAATGATTGATTTGAATTTTTTGTCGCGAGGGGAATCGCTGGAAGAAGAAAGATAATTGCTGAATTGGCGGGAGAAATTGACGCCGAATAAAAAGTTCAATACATTTGCGCTGAATAAGATGGTGAACGATGCCCAAATTAACATTTCAAACATCATGACGGTGAATGATTTGCTAGAGGTATTTATGAAAGGTGTACCTGTAAGGAGCAGTATTCCATAAAAAATGAAAATGAAAACGACGAGACCAATTAAACTGGAGAGGTCGAATAAGTGGTGTTTGACGTAAGAACTGAGTTCGTCATAAGTTGAGGCATCATCTTTTGTTCGATGGTAAACAGAAAAAGTGTATATGAGGAAACTGGACCAAAGAATGACTTCAAGAATGAGGAGAGTTAGACAATGGATATTGTTTTCGGCGACTTCGGTGGGGGTGGACATGGGGGTGCCCATGATGGAAAAGCCTGTAGGGGATGAAGCTAAAACAGGTTTAGTGATTGAAACCAGTGATTCTTGAATCCCCGATCCGAGACTTTCGAGACTGATACGTACGATATAGAACATGAGGAAAAAAAGGGTCAAGAACACAATGGTATAGAAAATATTGTTGGCAGTAAATACTTTAGTCGTCATATAATTCATGTTTCGATTAAATTCGTCTTTGAAAAAAGATGGTGGTGGTTTTGAAGAAGTTCCTGTTCCTGTCGCAGGAACTTTAGATCCAGATGAATCAATGATGACACTTGAACTGTCTCTAACATAATTTCTATTTTTTCCCATTGAGTATAAATCGAATGTTTTTTTTGTGTAAATTATTTTTTATCTGATTTAATTTTTTTTTTATTTTATTTTAATTTAATTTAATTTTATTATGTTATAATACGTATACATAAAAGTTTATTCACGTCGTTGATAAAATAGACAATATGCATAGGGAGTGACAATTTGAGATGTATCCTCTACAGGGATGATATCACTATCGTTACATAAATGCCATTTGCCTGTAAGGGAATGTTTGACAAAGGATGTATAATGACCGCCCATGACGTTGCCGGTGTGATTGCAAATGGCAAATAAATCGTAAATGTATTTTTCGGGGCTATATCCGACAATAAAGGGTGACAAATCTAATTCAATCAGGGGAATATCAATGAGTGTTTGGGTTTTGACGAAATGGCCGGCGGCATTTGCGTGGAACCGTTTTAAATCGATGACCAAAACGGCAGGGAGACTCCAAAATTTCATTTGTCTGGTTGCGTCCATTTTGGTGTCGGTTTTGGAATTATGCCAGCCGACAAGGGGTTCGGGGGAGCAAAAATGTTGGAAACAATCCTGTAGGGAAATTGTTTTATTATTGGATGGTGGGATGGGTAGATCGAGGATGAAAAAGGGTTCGGGACAAACGCTGAGGACGGAGGAAAGGTTGTTGTTATCTAAAATGGAACTGACGGTGATGCCGTAAAACATGTCGATGAATTCGGAATATTCTTTGGAATACATGCGTTTGATCATTTCGAAACAGGTGATGGCAAGTAGGTCGGTGTCATCTTGGGGTTCGCCGTTGATTTTGATATTTACAGGGCGTTGGATGGCTTCATGGAAACATTCGAATAAGAAAATAAGGAATTCCGGCATATCGTTTTGGGCGAATCCGGTGAAAATGTCTTTGTGTTTGAGACCAGCCACTTGTTGGATGGTGTTCAGGAATTTTTGTGGTCGAACCACTGCCCCCAATTTGGAATTCCACAATGTTTTTCGGAGATCATCGTATTGTTGTAATACATGGGATGCATATTGGTTTTGTCGGAGTTTTTGCCTGTAGGATCCAATATTTAGGAATTGATTTAATCTGGGGATGTGTAGGAGTGATTGGATACAGGCATTCATAAAACAAGTATTACCTAAATTGTATAAACCGGCCAGGCCATAATTTTTTCCATCATCAGGATTCATTTTTTATTTTGAGAATTTTGCGAAAAAATAAAAAATGGCATAAAAGAATGCAGTGACGAGCATGAAAGCGATGATCGTAAATCCCAGAAAACGCAAAAGTAGGAGGAGTTCACTTTCATCAACGTCCTCGGGTTCAGCTTCAGCTTCATTATAAGGATGAATATAAATGTAAATATCTTTAGCCATGGGAATTAATTTTGCTTCAGGAAGATTATTCGTATTCATTTTGTTTTTGCTTTTTTTTTGGAACATTAAAAAAAAAAGGCTGGAAATTTAGAATTTGGATTTGGATTTAAATAGAATCTGGAAATTATAACGAAAATAAAAATAAATATAAATATAAAAAATTCCAATTTAGAAAATAGAAAAAAAAAAGGAAAAAAAAAGGAATGTTCCAAGATCCTCTGCAACAAAATCAGAATCAGAATATAAGACAACCACGTAGAAGACGGAATAATAATAGAAACAATTCAGCAGTACAAGATTATAGAAATCATGTAAATGCATATATACAATTAATTGAATCACATCGTCAATTTGTGGTATCGACGAATAATTTTTTTGTAAGTTGTGAATACAATTTACGTCAAATTTTATATCATGAAAACCCGTTATTATTCTTACAAAGACAACAATATAGTTATAGGAATGAGCAACAGCAGCAGCAGCAGCAACAACAGTATCCGAATTCATTTAATTCATATCCTTATTATGCGTATCCACAACCGCAACAGCAACCGCAACAGCAACCTCAGCCAAATCCTTTTACTAATCGGGGGCTTTCCAGACAACACGTAGTCGGTTTAGCAGATTTTTTGAACACCACAGTAACAATATCCCCTACAAGCACCCAAATTAACAACGCCGTTGAAGAGATTGCCTATAGGGAAATTGTCAATCCATTGAATACAGTATGTCCTATTATGATAGAACCGTTTGGCAATGATGAAATTGTTTGTCAAATTCGTTATTGCAAGCATGTTTTCAAAAAACAACCATTAATGCAATGGTTTGCAGCAAATGTTCGATGTCCTGTTTGTCGTTATGATATTCGTGATTACAGAAATAATAGGGAACAAAGACAAGAAGAAGAAGGGGAAGGAGAAGGAGAAGAAGATGAAGAGGAGGGAGAAATTACATTTGATGCGCAAGGTGCAGTAAATACGCAATTACCTCCTTTAAGAACACGATTTGATATACAAACAGCAGGGATACCTGTAGAGGCAACATCGTCATCGTCGTCAACAAATGAATTAAATGCTGCGATGGAGAATTTAATTCAGCAATTATTTACGTCGAGTGCATCATCGGATGATACAATTGCGGGAATTGATTTATCGGGAAATTTAGTGTTTGAATTTGATTGGCCTTTACCGTCTGCATCTCGTTTTACGGGTTCCGACGCATCTCTTTCTAATCCTTTTAACCGATGATTTTTTGCCGCTGCCGCCAGTTTTTTTTTGTTGTTGTTTCTTTTTTCCCTTTTTCCCTTTTTTTTTGTTTGAAACGGATTCATAGAAAGATTTCAAGGCAGGAACTTCGCGATCACCGTTTTTATAATAAACATAAACCATTTTTTTATCGACAGATGGTTCAGGAATCGCGATTGTCGGGTATCCCTCGATATCCATTGGTGATTGACGGGTAAATGGTAAACTATCTAAAAAACGGTCTTCAATATTTGCGATTGAAAGATTATTATCTTGTTCAAGTGTTTGAATTGCTGGTTTCAAACTTTCACAATAAGGACAACCAGGTTTTAATACAAATACTAAAACTCTTTCCCTATTTGCATCCATTAAATGATTTGATAAAGATTCCCCCACCATTTGAGGATTTTGTGTAGATGATGTAATGTTGTATACTACCATTTTAATAAAAAAAAAACTTTTTTCTTTTTTTTTTTAATTAATTGATTTATATGAATTAGAAAAAATATAATGAATATATAAATTATATCAACAAAAAATAAATAGATAATACACCTATTAGAAATCAGAATTCAGAATTTTGAAAAAAAAAATATATATAGAAAAAAGATGGATTGGCGAAATTCGTTATTGTTTTTTGAATTTTTGATATTAACTTTTTTATTGGGACTTTATTTTATGACAAATTACAATGTAATCACACCCATTAACGAAGAAAAAGAAAATTTCAATAACATGGGCATGGACAATACATTTACCGCATGTCCTGATGTGTTGTTGCAAGTAGGAGCCAAATTTTATTTGTACAACAAAGATCAAAAACAAACCCCGGGAATCAATCCGATTATATTTGACAGTTTAGAAGAATATACCAAATTCATCGATTGGCAACGATCCAAAGGAATCAAATGTCCAATCCTCTACGTGCAAAAATCATTCGGCGCCCAGGGCGTTCCTGAATTGAAAATCCGTTCCTCACCGAATGAACCTGATGGAGGTACGCCCCCTGCATTAACAACTGACGATGTCGGAAAAAGAAGATTATTAATTGACGCAACACGTGATGACATGCCATTTAATAAAGATATGTATCCAGGAATTGATCCGTTAAATTTAGATATTGGCAAAATCACCCCAATCGATGATATTGGAAGGGAAAAAGAAACCGAATGGGTATTAAGTGACGACCCAATGGATTCCAATTGGGGTGGTCCCGCATATTCAACCCGCATTGTCGAAACTGATTATTATAGTGACAATTACGTCTACAAAGTGTTTGACAGAAACGCACCTCTCCCTGAAAAAAATAAAAAAGTTTAACCCCGTTTTGGACCTTTTTTTTTTATGCCGTTGTTGTTGGAGGTGTTTGTAAAAATGATAATGAACCCTTTTTTCGACCAAATGGATTCGCTGAATTTGTTGTTGTTGCCTGTACAGGTTGTGATGTCTGTACAGGTTGCGTTGTTTGTGCCTGTACAGGTTGTGATGTCGTTATCATTACAGGTTGTGTTGCCTGTACGGGTTGTGTTACAGTGGTTGCCTGTACGGGTTGTGATGTCGTTGTCATTACAGGTTGTGTTGCCTGTACGGGTTGTGTTGCCTGTACGGGTTGTGTTGCCTGTACGGGTTGTGATGAATTGGTCGAATTACCACTTTGGTTTTGTTTGACATCTTTCAATGCATCTTTTAACTCTTGTTTATCTTCTTCTGATGTTATATTTTGTTTAATAGATTTTAAAAAACTATTTCTCCCGCCAAATTTGAATGGATTATTATTTGCGCCGGGTTTTGAATCGGTAATAGGGATGGGTGTATCATCGAGTTCAATTGTATCAGGGAAACTGTCTAATATTTCTTCAAGAAAATCCACATAATTTTCGCCGAAATTGCCAGCGAGAGTGTTTGATACGGTGGTTATATCGCCGTTTTTCAAATCGGCAAATAAAAGGGGTTCATTCAAATTCATCAGTGGAAAGATAAATGCGTCATTTGTCAATGAATAAATCTCCGGACGACGAACAGGCTCAATATAATTAGACATGAGTCCATTTCCGACAGACATATTCCTATAGGCAGAATTCGTCAGTTCAACTATGAAATTGCAACTTTCAGATACGGCCATGTAGGCGAAAAATATGTTTTTATATGCAGGCACCAAATTATCTTGGACATTGTTGGCGAGTATGAGTCGATTGTCATTATAAACGGTTAATAACGATTGTTGTGTGTCTACAGACAAATTATATACGAAACCATTTTTGAGATCATTAAATGAACTAAGGACTTTATCAATGTTGTCAAGTAGGGAATTATCAAACACAGCAACAATCGTGGATGCGCTTTTATGTGCGGCGATGGACATTGAAATGATTATATTTAAATAATATCGAATATTTTCAACGGTTGTATTAAAACCAGGCATGATGACGCGAGACTCGATATTTTGAGAAGGAGTGTTGGTATATTCATTGTATGCGTCGATTAATTCTTTATCAATGCCGATGAGTTCGCTATTTAAAACATCGGAGATATAGGAACAATAAATGCCGCTGTTTTTGATAATGGTGATGGGGTCTAAAGTATTTAAACTGACTGATTCAATCGCGGAACTATTGACAATATTGGGGAACTCTAATAACACATCGGCGGAAAGATCATTTCCAGAAGAATCATTAACCTGTGTTTCAAATCCCTCGTAGGAGGAAATATATCCCATTTTATTATGGATCCATTCTGAAAAAAACAGAAAGAAAACGATGATGACAATTAAAATGACAATTGACAAATAAATATTTTTTCCAGGGATCAAACTTGAAATGAAAAAATCATTGAATAACATACTTTTTTTTTTAATTTATGAATGAATGATTTATTTTTTTATTAACGAAATTTTTTTTTATTATTATTTCCTCTTCTTATATTTTTTCCCACAAATTATTTCCGTTTTCTTTTACATGCTTCATGAATGAACACGAGTTTAATAATCCCGTAGAGGATAATGATCAATGTGCTGATCGCGATGATATTCTCAATATTTTGGATATTTAGATGGGTTTTGAAGAGATCACTGATGAAACTGGAATTGGTATGGCGTTCCGAGTCGTCCAATGCATTCTCAATCGGGGTTAAAATGCAAAAACCATAACAATACCATAAAAACAAAACAATGGTGTTCAAAATAATAATGGAGGAAATGATGTATACGTTGTTTGTAAAGAAAATGGTAAGTACAAATAAAAAGGCGACAGCATGTAATATTTTTAAGACTATTTTCAAAACAAATGCGGTGGTGGGGTATTCGTCACGTATGGATTTGATGAATTTTTTGGTGGAATAGTCGTGATAATTGCGATTTTGATGGATTTTTCCAGTGAGTCCCAGTTCTTGTACGAAATTGTCTAAATTGAGGTTTCCATTTCCGTGTAATATCACTGGTCGATTTCCGCTACTTGCTAAAACAATTCGGTTTTCTTGAAACGTATAATATTTGGATTCTAATGGTACAGGGTGTTTGTCTTGTGTTCCCGATAATATATCAAAAAAGGAACTAATGATATTTTTGTCAAAATCGATGTTATAAAACAAATTGGAATCGTGATCAAGTAGCAAACATTCTTTACATTTGTTATAATATTTGGTTAATCGGATTTGGTCATCTTCAGCAGGATCGCATTTATTATTATTGTCGTCACACATATTATCAAATAATTCAACCATTTTACCTGCATACCCGATATAACATCCTGAAACGAGTCGATTGAATTCTTCGTGAACGTCTTTGGAATTAATGGGGCCGAAGATTTTTTGCATGATCATGTTATCGCGAGAGGCGGAAAATAAAACTTTCGTTGTATTCAACATTTTATATTTGTTTTCCAATTCTTTCGCACTTCCCAGTACGATACAATCAAATGCATCAGTAAAGAGGACCAATTCCTTTTTGTTTATTTTCATCAAATAATTTTTAATGGCAATCAGTTTTTGAGTAAACCCTTCCCATTTTTCCCCGTAGCCAATGACAACTGTTTCAAAACCATTTTTAGCAGCACTTTCTTGTAACGACAAAAAATATCCGCTATTATGTGTTGCAAATGTAACCAGTTTCATATCTTTATGTTTTCTCTTGTTTAATATTTTTTTTAAAATATTGATATATATATTTATATAATAATTTATATATAATCAATTAAAAAAAAAAGTTTTGTTATTATTATTATAAACAATGTCCATATTTATTATTCGATCATTACACTATTTAAATGAAATATTTTTTAGCTTATATGCATTTGTATCACCTAAAAAATATGATATTTATTTTGCAGTATTCATGTTTTGCATGAGTATTCATTGGGTTTTCCTCAAAGATGAATGTATATTGTCGTATCTTGAAAAGAAATTAATGGATCCCAATTATGAACTTGGTTCAGACCCGAAGAAACATGTTTATCGTGAATATCTTTATCCGGTTGTTGTTTATGCGATAGATTTATTGTATCTTATCAATCTTTACATTGTTTATAACCGTAATGATTCGATATACATAAAATCATTATTGTTAGTATCACTCGTTATCATATTATATTATAGAGCCATTTACAAGCCGCAATAATCATAAATCACCTCCTCCTCCTTCGGTGGTCGTAAGAAGATTTTTATCGTGATAATAACTTCCGGCTGCCATCATGGTATAAGTCATCATTGTCATAAGCCAAATAATAACAATAAATACAAAAATCAAAATCCAATTTAACAATGACATATTTTTTTTTTGATCTAATTTAATTTAATTTAATTTGATTTGATCTGATCTGGAAAAGTTGTTTATTTTTTTTTAATTTAAAAATAGAAAAAAAAAATAAAAATTGGTTTTACGTTACAACAGAGTTTACGTCTGCGTCTGAAAGAATTGTTTTTTTTGCATTTTTGCGTGGAGCTTTTACTAAAATGGGGGGAGGAGGTTTAGGGACACCGAAATAATTATATAATGCGTCTTTATTGCTTTGGCTGATTTTTCTTTTTTTGTCACCGTTTTCAAGGTACAGATCGTCGAGGCAAGTAGGGGAAGATTGCAATGAGGTGATTAAAACGGACAATTTATTGTCGAATTTGTTGGCTACACATTGTGCGGAGGCTGTACTGAATCCAGGTATTTGACACAACATTATTGTGGCGATATTTTCGGGGGTTATATTGTCCTTTTTCACGCGTTTGATAACGTCAACATAATTATTATCGGTTGGTCCCGAGTCCATTGTTGTATCCGGTAAGGATAAACGATAATAAGGTGTTTTGCCTTGTGCCATATTCGACCGTAATTTGTGGGTGAATCGCAAAATCATTTCCGCGGTTTCTTTGACCGATTTGCTGCGTAATACGGAAAATCCTTTGGCGTACAAAATGGAAAACATGGAAGAATAGAGAAGTGTGGTTTCTTGGTCGCTATAACGTTTGCCAGCAACATCTTCAATCAAATAAATAATATTATGACGCGGTAAATGGACGGTACTACCAAGACGTACACTTTGTTCTTCGTATCGTCCATCTTTAATACTCGCTAAAAGATCAACAATCGATTTGCGTTCAATCACCAGAAGTTCTTCTGGAACCATGGTTTGAATGATAATATCCCCTACAGGCAATTGACTACTAATAATATTATGATTTGTTGCCCATGATGATGTTGGATTTGTTGAAACTAAATGGTTGATTTCCTGTAGGAGACTATGTTCACGAATATCAATATTGATTTGTAATTGATCAACCCCACTCATTTTTTTTTTAGCAAATTTAAATATATGTTTTATTAACATGTAAAAACATGTATTTATATTGATTTTTATTTTAATTAACGTTGTCTGAGTCCAGGAACAAAGACACCAACCATACCTTTGGTGGTGCTATTGTATCTAGCAACAACGCCGTTCATGGTGAGAATACCTCCGCATGATGTACCGGCCTTCTTGATGTTGCAAAATTGATCGGCAAATGCAATGGAGGTTGTATGTGGTCGACCAATCATGTAAGGGAGACCTCCTTTCTTCATTCCACCACCTTGGTCAGTGTGGACAATTTTTTCTAAAGCTCTAGCTCTTCCGTTAAGTGTTTTGTAAAATGGCATTTTTTTTTGGGGATTGAAAGTTTTTTTTTTATTTTAAGGTTTTTTTTTTAAAAAAAAAATAGAAAATGAAAATTCTGGAAATTTATATTTTACGTGTAGATATTTTTTTTTGTTCATTTTCCAGAAAGCAAAAAGAAGAAGAAGAAGAGGCGGAAAGGAAGAAAAAAAAAGGGAAAAAAAACATGTTAATCCAAAATCAATTGAAAAAAAAAAGACACCAAGAAAATAATTTCTTGTCAAGAGACAACGATGATGATAATGAGACAACGGATAATCTAAACATTACGGATGATGAGCTTGTAGAGCAAACGCATAATCATGATACATTATCTTATTTTAATTTGTTATGTAAAACCAAACAAGATTCGCAATATTTTAGTGTCGAGAGGGAAATGGAGGAACAAGAAGAACAACAAAATAGGAAAGAATTTGAAGGGAAAATCATTTTCAACCCTTACAATATCCAAAACAAACAAATCACGATTGAAGAGGTGCAACAAATATTAACCACCTATGGCGTCCCTGCAAGGGTACATAATATCCATTTATATAGACGTGCATTTATACATCATTCCTACGTGCGACATCCATTGACAGAAAACGAGAAAAACAATATTAAATTGGTAGATATGCCGGAGGGGTGTTTGCCGTTGGCGACGAAATGCAATGAACGATTGGAATTCGTGGGTGACGGTGTGTTGGAATGTGTGACCAAATATTATCTCTACAGGCGTTTCCCTAAAGAGGACGAGGGATTCATGACTGAGAAAAAAATTGCGTTGGTGAAAAATGAGGCAATCGGCAAAATCGCGATGGATATGGGTTTGCACAAATGGTTTATTATATCTAAACATGCCGAATTAATTAATTTGCGCAATAATTTGAAAAAATTGGGATGTTTGTTCGAGGCGTTTTTAGGAGCATTGTTTCTCGATTTCAATAAGATAGATCTAAATGACGATCAAGGATGGTTTTCAAATGTGTTTGTCACAGGTCCGGGATTCCAAATCGCCCAAATGTTTGTTGAAAATGTATTTGAGAAACACGTGAATTGGAACAATTTGTTGCAAAACGACGACAATTATAAAAACATTTTACAAATCATTATTCAAAAAGAATTCAAAGTGACCCCACATTACCTGGAAATGTCATCAGATCCCCTTACAGGCTTCTACATGGGGGTTTATTTATGTATTGGTCAAGAAATTCACCGGGTCAAACACAAATATTTAGATGCGATTCCTCTGCAATCGTTCAAATCATTTGCAGAAATACATGATCATCTCCAAGATCATGGCGGTAAAGTATTTATCTTTTTAGGTCACGGTGTACATAAAAATAAAAAAAAAGCTGAACAAATTGCCTGTAACGAAACACTTAAATTATTAGATGAATTAATGATTCGATCTCGTGAGAGTTCATCTTCAAAAAAACAAAAAACAAGTATTCCGACGATTCTTGAATCAGATTCTTCAACGAATATAAATGCAAATGCAAATGCGAATGCAAATGCAAATGCAAATGTAAATGTAAATGAGGAGGAAGATGAAATTGCGCAATATTTACATTTTAATGATCCAGCATATTAAACATTTGTGATATATAATATAATAAAAAAAAATATAAAATATTTATAAGGAAAGAAAATTAAAAATTAATTTAATTAAGAAGAAAAAAAACATTTAAAAAATATACACAGAACATAGAACATAGAACATAGAACATAGAACATAGAACATAGAACATAGAACATTAAAAAAAACAAAGTATGTCAAATGAAATATTTGTATTGGAAAAATTGGGGTTATTAAATCAAGAGAAGCCAGAAGCTAATATGGAAGCAACGTTTGTTTTTGAGAATTTGGATGAATGTCAAAAGCCGGTAGAGTGTTCAGATTTTGATATTGTGATTAAGCCTGTAGAGGATGATAATGAGAAACAGCAAATTCTGAATGAAATTGAAAAAATGAAACACGATTTGTTTGTTAAAGGTCCGTTACAGAAAATTCCCATTGTGGAATTAATTCCAGAACCCGGTTCAGAAAAAGAAAAAGAAGAAGAAGGACAACAAAATCAACAACAACAACCTGTCAAAAAATCACGTAAAATATCACCCGCATCTTTTTTATTTTCGCCAAAAGAAGATCTGGAAAAAGAAGAAAATCTGGAAGAAGAAAAACCCGAATCAGAATTGCCTGTAGACGTGATGTCATTGTCACCACAACAACCAACGGAAGAATCGCCGGTCCCCATTTCTGAGAAACCGATCAATTATCTCCCCAATTTTGAGACGCCATTCATGATGAAAGACGACACTGAATTATTGTCGAAATTGCCAACTAAACAAAAGAAAATCCAGGTTCCATCGTCTCCTTATTACATGCAAAATCGCCAATTGTTCATCGACAAAATCAACAAAATCATGGAACCTTTTGCGGCTGAATACCGTACTTCCGTCGCGGAAGTATCATGTGATGCAGACAAAACCGGTGAAGAATTTTCATTACTCACCCACCAGCGGCTTGTACGCGAATATCTCAATATATATTCTCCCTACAGGGGTTTATTATTATATCACGGGATGGGGTCAGGTAAAACGTGTAGTTCAATCGCCATTGCCGAGGGTATGAAATCGAACAAACAAATCATTGTGATGACGAAAGCGTCATTGGAATCCAATTTTTATAGCGAAATGCAGAAATGTGGGGATGACCTGTACAAGAAACATCAATGGTGGAAATTCGTCGATACAACGATCGCACCTCATTCGTCCCAATTGCCTAAAATAGCCGAGGCCCTGAATATTTCCCAACAATACATCCAAGAACAAGGCGGTGTTTGGTTGGCAGATTCCCAACACGACGGTTCGAATTACGACGAATTAGACACCGACCCCAAAATCCATCTCCAAAAGAAAAAACAATTGGACACGCAAATTGACAACATGATCAAAGCAAAATATATGCACATCAATATTGATGGATTGCGTAACGATGCCTATAGGAAAATGTCATCAGACGGCCGTGTCAATATATTCGACAACAAGGTGATCATCATTGATGAGGCGCACAATTTGGCCAGCATGATTTCCAATAAAATGAGTCAAAAGGGGTCGTTGTCCCTAAAATTGTATAATGCATTAATGTCCGCCGAAAATTGTAAAATCGTGTGTTTATCTGGAACACCCATGATCAATCATCCGAATGAAGTCGCCATTTTATTTAATATATTGCGCGGATATATTAAAACATGGACATTACCCCTACAGGAAGCCCCCAATGTGATTGCACAACAACAACAACATCAGGAAACACATTTAACGGTTGAAAAAGTCACCAGTGTTTTGTCTAAAAAGGGACTTATCCCATTTGATTGGGTTGAATTGGACTCTACAGGCAAACACCTCGTCATTACCCGCAATCCTTTTGGTTTTATCAATGTAACCGATCAGTCATTACGCAAAATGTTTCCAGCCGGTAGAGGAACATCTGGAGAAGGAGAAGAAGAAGAAGAAGAACAAACAACAGTCGAATATAAAGACATTAAACCATCCCCAGTACATACAACACGCGGGAAAACATTACGTGCACGTAAAGAAGGTGGAAAAAGAAATATTCGTAAAACACATAAAAATGTGATGGGCGGGTTGTCAAAAAGTATCAATACGGGGGAAGTCGGATATGAGTCTGCCTATAGGGGTATGATATTGAATGAAATGGGACAAATTGACGATCGTCAATTTATTGAATTGGTTGTGAACGCTCTAGAAGAGGCAGGAATATTGGTAAATATTGGAGGGATCATGTTGGATTATTATACTTGTTTGCCTGACCGTGTTCGCAAATTCGAATCACAATTTTTTCAAAACGGGAAATTGAAAAATGTCGAATCTTTTATCCATCGCATTTTAGGTCTCGTATCCTATTTCCGAAGCGTCCAAGAAGATTTATTACCTGAATTTCATTACGTTTCATCACAAATCACCGCAAGTTATAAAAGCATCGGTGGTGACCAAATCCAAGATTTAGATAATCAAAAAGAAGAAATTGATATTGTTGATGAAAATGAAATTAATGAAAATACTTTTCCAGAAGATGAAAATCAAATTGATGAAAATTCTCTGGAAAACAAAAATATAAAAAATACTTTTCCAGAAGATGAAAATGAAATCGATGAAAACAAAAATGAAAATACTTTACCGGAAGAAGAAGAAAATCAAATGGAAGAAAATGTCAAAATGGAATCATCGTCATCGCCATATCATTTATATGAAGTGTTGGTGGATATGAGTGAATATCAATTTGCCCTTTACGAGAAATCACGTAAGGAAGAACGTACTGATAAAAAGGAGTCGAAAAACCGTTTTGAAGGAATAGAAAAGGTGAATGGGAGTTATAGAGTTTTTTCGAGGGCGATTTGTAATTTTGCAATGCCACCCTTTATTGAACGTCCCCAAAAAGCTCAAAAACACGGATTCGATGCAACACTACCATCCACAAATATATTACCCCTACAGGCAACACAATATGGAGGTGAAGAGAAAGAATACCCTGTACAAGAAGAACAAGTTGTACAAGAACAAGAACCTGTGGAGGAACAAGTTGTACAAGAAGAAGAACAAGAACCTGTTGTGGAAGAGCCAGTAGAAGAGGAACAAGTTGTACAAGAAGAAGAACAAGAACCTGTGGAGGAAGAGCCTGTAGAGGAACAAGTTGTACAAGAAGAAGAACAAGAACCTGTGGATGAAGAGCCTGTAGAGGAACAAGTTGTACAAGAAGAAGAGCCTGTTGAGGAAGAGCCTGTTGAGGAAGAACCAGTGGAGGAGGAACAAGATGATGAAAATGGATACGACGGGTTATCGGCGGAGCAAAGGTTGGAGGAAAATCAGGATGCGCAATATGAGGCGGACGATATTTATCGTGAAAAACGTAAAGATAAATCATTGGATGAAGGTGGCCTGTACAAGCAACATTTACAAGAAACCATTGTGAAATTGAAACAACAGAGTGCGAATGTATTTACGCGTGACAAATTGGCGACCTATTCGCCCAAATTTTTGAAAGTATTGGAATTGTTGGATGAAAAGGATGAAAAGGGTATTGCTCAAGACGACAGACGCGGGTTGCATTTGATATACAGTCAATTTAGGACATTGGAAGGTATTGGTATATTGCGTATGGTATTAGAACAAAACGGGTACCGTGAATTGTTGGTGGAACAAGAACGTTCGGGTGAGTGGAAAATCAAAGGGATTGACGACCCCGAATTCATGCAATATCCGCATTTCATGGTTTACCTTCCAGGGAACGACGAAAAAACGAAAATCGCCCGTGAATATTTGCGTCTAATTTACAATTCCGAATGGCACAATTTGCCCATTTCATTGCGTGACCAATTGGAAAACAAATTCACCAATAATCATTTCGGTGAAGTTGTCAAAATAATGATGATAACCGCAGCAGGTGCGGAGGGGATTAACCTTAAAAACACGCGATTCGTACACATTATTGAACCTTATTGGCATCCAACCCGTACAGAACAGATTATTGCGAGGGCGAGACGTATTTGTTCGCATGCGAGTTTGCCAGTAGAGTATAGAAATGTGAGGGCGTATATTTACATGTCGAAAATTCCGGAAACAATTTTGCGGTTGCCAATATCGAAGGATGTGAGGGAGAAAGATGTGTCAAAACGTGATCCTCTACAGGCATTTACGAGCGACCAAACCCTGTACGAGATATCGCAAATGAAGGGGGAAATCATTAACCAAATTTTGGATGTGATAAAGAGTGCATCTATTGATTGTCAAGTGTTCAACAAAGATCCGGCGTCGGGGTATAAATGTTATAATTTGACTGGTGCGATGAGTAATTCATTCCTACTTGCCCCTAATTTGTCGGAAATCGGCGAAAATAAACAAAAAGAAGTTGTTGTTACCGAAGGAGACAGAGATATAGGAGAAGGAGAAAAACAAGAGGAAGAGGAGGAAAAAAGGGAGTTGAAGCCTGTAGAGGAAAATTTGGTGTCTTATGACATTCCGTTGAATCAGAAAACAAAGGTATTATTTGACAATTATAATGCGAAAAAAGATGAAATGGTGCGTGAGTCAGGGTTGGATTTACCGCCAATACAAATGGGTGGTAAATTAAAAGTGTATTACGACAAAATAAATCATTTGATGTATGACAAGGGGGTTGCAAGTAGGAAGAAATATATTCCGTTGGCTAAATTTGAAAATAAACAGTTTTATAATCCGAATTAGTCTAGTCTAGTTTAGTTTAGTTTAGTGTAAATAAAAAAATAAAATTAAAATGGGGATATTATTTTTTTTTAATTTTATTTGGTAATGGTGATGAGTTGTTCAATGGTAGATTCAATATTTTCGAGATTGCGTTTCATCTCACGTATTTGTGATTGTAATAATATAAGGGTTGGATTAGATGCTGTTGTGGACGATGATGAGATGAAATTGGCGTCGATTTTTTTGAGGGAAGGGGGGTGATCGGGATTATAAGTTTTGGTTTCATTTGGTCCCCAGGAAATGGAAGAAACGGATAAAATGTCATCAGCTGGTAGGGTTTCATTATCAAGAAATTTGATTTTAGTAATACCGCCGTTGTTAGCAAGATTGTAATCGGGGTTTCGTTCTTTCATTTTTTGTTCAATAATGAAATTGAGGTTTTCAATGGGTTTATCTTGCTCAACGACGAATCCTTTGTCGGTGAAATCGATCATTGGTGGTATGGGGCGTGAATGTAAACTATTGAATTCTGATTGTTTTTGGGCAAGTACGGAATTGAATTCATTTTGTCGGGTTTGTGCAATATCTTCTTTGCGATAATTGGGGTTTACTTTATGTTGTTGTAGGTATTTGAGTTCGGTGTGTAAATTTTGTATAAATGCTTTATTCATGTTAATCAATTGATTGTGATACATATTTTTATTGGTGAAAATGTGGTGAATGCAACTTCGAATGAATGTGTCCTGTAGGAGATGGATTTGTCCATTGGACGATTCGGCGACAACTTGTAAACACATGTCAATGTTTTTTGGAGATAAAAAAGGGTGATTGTTTTCCATAAAGATGAAAATCTACTTTTCCAGATCGATGTTTTAAGAAAGTAGAAAAATATTTTTTGTTTTATGAAAGTTTTATTCTGGAAAAGTAAATTCTGGAAAAGTAAATTTATTTAATTAATTTTATTTTTTAAGAATATTCCAGAAAGATTTTTGTTTTTTTTTTATTTATCTTTTTACACCTTTTGTAATTCAAAATTCAAAAAACGTTAAAAACAAAACAATAATATACAAAGTAATCGTTATCTTCCTTTTTTTTTAGTTGTTTGATTGTGATGTATTGAGTAGAATATAATTAATACGTGGGTATATTTTCAAAAATGGAAGATTATATCCCCTCATAGTTGCAAAATAACTATCCCCTTTTTTCATCTCAATAAATTTCCTGTTGGTAATTTCATTTGATCCTAAATCAAGTTCAAATTTCTGAGGTTCATTACTGTCTGGTGGAGTGACAATAGACACGTAATACTTTTTATCAAGATTAGAATAATATTTATTTTCTATTTGGACATCTTTATAATCTGGCATAGCATATCCAACATACCCAATATAAAAACTAAGGGAACAAATAACAGCGGTTTTACCGATTAGAACGAAATCAATTGTTTTATTATTAATTATTTTGCTAATCATCTTAAAATAAATATGAATGTATAAAATTGAATATTAATTTCGAATGTTTTTAATGGAAAACCAAATTTTATTCAATTCTATTTTAGAAAGTTCTGGAAGGATGAAAAGAAGAATTGTGTGTTTTATTTTAAATTTGATGTTTTTTTTGAATTGAGGGTTCGGGGTATAAATAATTTAATTGAGAATAACAAAAGAAGAAGAAATGGGAAGAAGAGGAAAAAGATCTCGATCGGATGAAATCCAAAAAGAGAATGAAAAAGTGTTGCTTGTAGGGGGGAATGAAGAAGAGGATATCAATGAAGAAGAGGATATCCTCCCCAAAATTGAAATGTATGCAAATGCGGGTTATTGTATTACGAACACAACAACCACCGACACATCAAATGATATTTTCATTGCGATCCCCTCCTATAAACGCCAAAGCACGATTTCACAGAAAACATTGAAATATTTGTACAATGCGGGTTTCCCCATGGAAAGAGTGACCATATTTGTCGCAAACGAAGAAGAGAGATTTATTTATTATTTGTCCATTAGTACACATCTCTACGGGCGAATCTTGATAGGAGGTCAAAATATAACACAGCAAAGGAATTTGATAGCCATAGCATATCCCCCAGGTACAAAATTAGTGGTGATCGACGACGATATTGATTCGGTAAGCATCATGATAAATTCTAGGTCATTATATCGCCTACAGGAAAATCTCGAACGGTTGTTTGTGACATTGTTTAAAATAGCGTATAATTATTATGGATCTTACATTTGGGGGGTGTATCCTGTAGCGAATGCATATTTCATGAATAAATCGGTGTCAACAACATTGAAATTTCTGACGGGGAGAATGTATGGAATTGTGTGTCGCGGATTCGACCCCGATTTGGTTTTATCGGAAAAATACATCAGTTGTAAAGAAGATTTCGAACAATCCTTGTTGTACTTTATCAAAGACAAAAAAATATGTAGATTTAATTATTTATGTTGTAATACGTTGCCTGTAGGGGAAAGATCATTTGGGGGTTTAGGCGACATCGCAACCCGCGCTAGATTACACAAACAAGCATCTGATTTCCTACTTGCAAAATATCCACAATTTTTTAAAATCAATCCTAGCAAAAGGGGTCGTCCAGGAGAAGTTGAAGTAAAACTTGATGAAAATGCAGAGCCTTGTGCAAAG